>Ga0114999_10004836_pt1 | contig 16147 bp, 12 predicted proteins | sample ArcticOcean_MG_C_3_FD_89820 | JGI IMG/M metagenome (GOLD analysis project Ga0114999, IMG submission 89820) | Marine microbial communities from western Arctic Ocean - ArcticOcean_MG_CB8_126 | ecosystem: Environmental > Aquatic > Marine > Oceanic | place: Arctic Ocean: Canada Basin | collected...
ATTATTAAGGGAATGTATTTATTTAAAGAATTTAACAACAAAGGAAAAATAAAAGTGCAATTATTAGGTAGTGGAACAATTCTAAGAGAAATGATTGCAGCTGGTGAAATACTAAGTAAAGAATATAATATAGACAGTGATGTTTGGAGTGTAACAAGTTTTAATGAATTAAGAAAAGATGGAATGAAAATTGAAAGGCAAAACCTTTTACACCCTGATGAAAAACCAAAAAAATCATATGTAGAAGAATGTCTCGGAAAAAGAGATGGAATGATTATTGCAGCGTCTGATTATATGAGAAGTTTTGCAGATCAAATCAGACCCTACACATCAAAAGCATTTTATTCATTCGGTACAGATGGCTATGGAAGAAGCGATAGTAGAAAAAATCTAAGAAAATTTTTTGAAGTTGATAAAGAACATATTGTAACATATACATTAAGTGCATTAGCAAAAGAACAACTTGTCCCTTCAAAATATGCTGAGAAAGCTATCAAGAAGTATAAAATTGATAAAGAAAAACCTATGCCAATTATATTGTAATTATGAGTGAAAAAAAAATATCTATAATTAGTGCTAGTCCAAAAACAAGAAAGTTTGCAAGAGAACTTGGTGCTGATTTGAGTTTAGTAAAAGGTTCAGAGAGAGAAGGAAGAGTAACTGAAAATGATGTCAAATTATTTGTTAACGAATCTCTTTCTAAAAAAAATCAACAGCAAAAAAAAATTGTTATGCACCCGTATAATCATGCTGAATTTGGAGAAGTTGATGAAAAGCCAATACCAAGAATAAAAAAAATTGCAGGACCTCATTTACAAAAGTCGTGGAACGAAATTCCCCATGTTACTCAGCATGACGAAGCTGATATAACTGAAATGGAAAGTTTTAGAAAATCTTTAAGAGATTTATATACCGGTGAAAAAATTTCAGTAACACCATTGGCTTTTATTATTAGAGCAGTAGTCGAAGCTCTGAAAGACTATCCAAATTTTAATGCTTCTTTAGATCTAGAGAAAGATAAAATAATATATAAAAAATACTATCATATAGGAATAGCAGTAGACACTCCTCATGGTTTAATGGTTCCAAAAATCAGAGACGCAGATAAAAAAGATATAAATGCCCTTGGGGAGGAATTAAAAAAAGTAAGCAAGCTTTCTGCAGAGTTAAAAATTGATAAAAAAGAATTTTTTGGTGGGTCTATGACAATTTCAAGTTTGGGCGGCATAGGAGGAGGTTTTTTTACACCAATTATAAACCAACCAGAAGTAGCAATTCTTGGTGTAGGAAGAGCTGAGAGAAAGCAAGTATTTATGGGCGATAAGTATGAAAGTAGAGTTATGTTACCTTTATCACTTTCGTACGATCATCGAATTATAGATGGAGCTGAAGGCGCTAGATTTTGTGTTCATTTAAAAGAAAGTTTAGGAAAAGATTTTGCCTATAAGTTAGCAGTTTAAATATATGACAAAATCAATGTCTTTATTAAGTGCTATTTTATGTACATTTATTTGGGGAACAACCTTTATTGCTCAAGACACGGGGATGGATAAAATTGGCCCTCTAACTTTTAATGGAACAAGATTTTTCATTGGTTTTGCTTCAATTATTCCATTTGCATTAATATTTGAAGGGAAAAAAATTTCTTTAGAAATAAATAAAAATAAAAAATTATTTTATAAATTACTTTTTTGGGTAGGTGTTTTTTTATTTTTAGGTACATATGTTCAGCAAGCTGCCTTACTTTATACAGATGTAGCAAACGCTGCTTTTTTTACAATTTTCTATGTACCAATGGTTCCTATTATTCTTTTTTTATTTTATTCTAAATCTCTACATTGGAGTATTTGGCCGTCTGTTTTATTTTGTATTATAGGAGTTTATCTTTTGAGTGATTTTTCAGATGCTACAGTTCGATTAGGTGATGGTTTAGTTATTCTTTGTGCTCTATTTTGGAGCTTGCATATAATATTTATTGGGCATTTTATAAAAAATTTTAATCTACCTTTATTTTTTGGCTCATTACAAGCTTTAATAGTTTCAATTTTTTCAATTATTTTTGCAGTATTTTTTGAAACAATAACAATTCCTAATATACTAAATGAATATGTATCGATAATATATGCAGGAGCACTATCTGGTGGGATTGCATTTACTTTACAAATATATGCCCAAAAAAATATTTCAGCAGCCCCAGCTGCTATTATATTTTCTCTAGAGGGTGTTTTTGCAGCAATAGCAGCGTGGATTATTCTAAATCAAATTTTAGATATGAATAATATAATAGGATGTTTATTAATACTTTCTGGGGTTTTGCTATCACAATTGGCACCAATCAATAAAAAAATTTATAAATAAACTATAGCTAGCAAAATCAAAGATAAGATAATTCTATATAATACAAATATTTTTAAACTAAATTTTCTAATAAAATTTAAAAAGATTGCTATCGTAGTGTAAGAAAAGGCAAAAGAGAATATAACAGCAATGATAGCTAAAAAATTAAGTTCCTGACTACCCTCTATGAAAATATTATATACTCCTAATAAACTTGCAGCACTTAGGGCTGGTATTGCTAAAAAAAAAGAAATCTTTGCAGAATCGAGTCTATTAAATCCTAATAAACGTCCTGAAGTTATAGTGATACCAGATCTACTTACGCCGGGTATTAAAGATAAGATTTGAAATAAACCAAAAATAATTGCAGCCTTTATAGTAAAGTTTTTTTGAATTGTGTAAGTCATTTTTTTTTTATCACTTAAATATAAAAGAATACCAAATAATAAACTCATCCAACCAACTACCTCTAAACTTCTTAATTGCTCAATCAAACCTGTTTTATAAAGAAAATAACCAAACGGTATAATCGGAATGGTTCCTATTAAAATTTTTAATAAAAAGGATTTATTTTGAATAAAATTAAATAAATCATTTCTAAAATAAACTATAATTGCGGCAAGTGAACCAAGATGCAAACAGATATCAATTAATAAACTTTGGTTATTGAAATTATAATATTTTGTAACAACTAAAAGATGAGCTGCTGAGCTTACAGGCAAGAATTCTGTTATACCTTGAATAATTGATAAGATTAGAATTTCTACAGAGGAAAGCATGAAATAAGACTATTGCATAGCAGGTATGCAATATAAATTATATTTTTACTGGATAATTGATAATATAGGTCAGCTTTAATGCCCTAAAAATGCTTTTAGCTATATTTATATTGGTGTAAAATCAAAAAATTAGAGAAAAAATATGTCAGAAAATATGCTCAAATTCATAAAAGTTAATAAAGAAAACCCTGAAAAGAGAAAAGTTGAAAAACGTTTAGATGATTTTAATGAAATTTATGATCAGTTTATTAATGATAAAGCAAAAGAGCAATCAAGCAGATGCTCTCAATGTGGAATTCCATTTTGCCAAATTCATTGCCCATTGCAAAATAATATTCCCGATTGGTTAAAACTTACCGCAGAAGGAAGGCTTCAAGAGGCAAGTGAATTAGCACACAGCACTAACAATATGCCAGAAATTTGTGGCAGGATATGCCCACAAGATAGATTGTGTGAAGGAAATTGTGTTATCGAACAATCTGGACATGGTACCGTAACTATTGGATCGGTTGAAAAATATATTACAGATAATGCATGGGAAAAAGGATGGATAAAACCAATTAAAATTAACAAAGAATTAGATCAATCGGTTGGAATTATTGGAGCGGGGCCAGCTGGGTTAGCTTGCGCAGAAGAGCTTAGGAAACTGGGATATAAAATAACTATTTATGACAGATATGATAGAGCGGGAGGATTATTAATTTATGGTATACCCAATTTTAAATTAGAAAAGTTTGTAGTAGAAAGACGTACTAATATTTTAAAAGAGAGTGGAATAAAATTTAAACAAAATTTTGAAATTGGAAAAACTATAACACTTAATGAATTAAAAAAAAGACACGATGCTGTGCTTATAGCTACGGGAGTTTATAAATCAAGGGAAGTTAATTTACCTGGTTATGGTTTAAATAATATTTTTCCTGCTATGGATTTTTTAACCGCCTCTAATAGAAAAGGTTTAGGAGATAGAGTTGAAGATTTTGAAAATGGAAAACTAAATGCAGAAAATAAAAATGTTGTTGTAATTGGTGGTGGAGACACTGCGATGGATTGTGTGCGTACTGCTATTAGACAAAATGCTAAGTCTGTAAAATGTCTTTATAGAAGAAATAAAGAAAATATGCCAGGCTCAATAAGAGAAGTTAATAATGCAGAAGAAGAAGGAATTAAATTTATTTGGTTATCAAACCTTAAAGAATTTATCGGTAAAGAAAAAATTTCTTCATTAATAGTTGAAAAAATTAAACTTGGAGCTCCAGACACTTCAGGAAGACAAACTCCTGAACCTATACCAAATTCAGATTTTGAAATAAAGACAGATATTGTAATTAAGGCTCTTGGTTTTGATCCAGAAGATTTACCAAAAATGTTTGGAGATTCAAATCTTTTAGTTTCTAAATACGGTACTATAAAAATTAATATGAAAACAATGGAAACAAGTACACCGGGAGTTTTTGCAGCAGGAGATATAGTTAGAGGGGCATCTTTAGTGGTTTGGGCTATTAAGGACGGAAGAGATGCTGCTCTTTCAATTAAAAATTATTTAGAATTACTAAAAGTAAAAAAAACTAAAGCAGCATAAGATGAAGTTATATAAAGAAAATTTAAAAAAGTTAACTGAAAATAACGTTTATGATCCTAGAAATGAGCATGATGCTTGTGGTGTAGGTTTTGTTGCATCAACAGAAGGTAAAAAATCAAGAAAAGTTGTTGAATTTGGAATACAAGCTTTAAAAGCTGTGTGGCATCGAGGCGCTGTAGATGCTGATGGAAAAACTGGAGACGGTGCGGGAATTCACATTGAGATTCCCAAAGATTTTTTTATTGAAAGAATTGAAAATGCAGGACGCAGACACGATCAAGGTGAAATATGCGTTGGGATGATTTTCTTACCAAAAAATGATTATGTTATTCAAGAAAAATGCAAGACTATTGTAGAAAATGAGCTACTAAGTAAAAACTATTATATTTATAGATGGAGACAAGTTCCTGTTAATACTAAGGTTCTTGGCAGAAAAGCAGAAAGCAACAGGCCAGAAATTGTTCAAGTAATTTTTAAATCAAATAACATAAATTTGAAAGACGATGAATTAGAAAGAGATTTATTTGTTATTAGAAAAAAAATTGAAAAACAGTCTAATTTACTAAAAATAAAAGATTTTTATATATCCTCGTTCAGTTCTAGATCTATTATTTATAAAGGTATGTTTTTAGCAGAATCTTTATCTGATTTTTATCCCGACTTAATGGATGAAAGGTTTATTTCAAGATTTGCAATTTTTCATCAGAGATATTCTACAAATACTTTTCCCAGCTGGGATTTGGCACAACCATTTAGAACTTTGGCTCATAATGGGGAAATTAATACAATTAAAGGAAATATTAATTGGATGAAAATTCATGAGCAGGACATGAGTAATAAAATTTTTGAAAATATTGAAGATTTGAAACCAGTAATTGCTTCTGGAAACTCTGATTCAGCAGCGCTAGATAATGTATTCGAGTTACTTGTCCGTTCAGGAAAGTCAGCACCACTTGCAAAACTTATGCTTATACCAGACGCATGGTCTAAAAGAAGAAAAACTGTCTCAAGATCACATCAGCAGCTTTTTAATTTTTTAAATAGCACAATTGAACCATGGGATGGACCAGCAGCCATTTCTGCAACAGATGGAAAGTGGATTATTGCAGCTCAAGACAGGAATGGACTACGCCCATTAAGATATACAATTACTTCTGATAAGCTTTTATTTGCTGGATCAGAAACAGGGATGATTTCATTTCCGGATGAAAAAATTATTTTTAAGGGAAGGCTAGGGCCCGGACAAGCAATAGCAGTAGAACTAAATAAAGGTCACATCTATGACAGCAAGAGTCTTAAAGATGAAATTTCAAAAGATTATAAAAAATATAATAAACAAATAATTGATTTAGATAAAAAATTTAATGTCAAAAAAGAAAAATTTATTTATAAAGGTGATGAATTAAGGCGTAGACAGTTATTGGCTGGCCTAAGCATTGAAGATTTAGAACTTATTCTACATCCAATGGTAGAGGATAAAAAAGAAGCGGTAGGTTCTATGGGTGATGATACGCCAATAGCCGTTTTGTCTGATAAGTACAGACCTTTGTCTCATTTCTTTAGACAAAATTTTAGCCAGGTGACAAATCCCCCAATCGATTCTTTGAGAGAAAATGAAGTAATGAGTTTAAAGACACGTTTTGGAAATACAGGAAATATTCTAGATTTTGAAAATTTAACTAAAGATAATATTTATGTAATTGAAAGTCCTATTTTATCTAATATGCAGTTTGAAAATTTTTCAAACCTTTTCAAAGAAAATTTAAGAGTTTTGGACTGTACATTTAATATCGATGAAAATTTAAAAGAGCGATTGGAAGAATTAAGATCAGAAGCCGAAATTGCTGTAAGAGAAGGTGTAAAGCATTTAATTTTAAGTGATATAAAAATTAATGAAAAGAAATCTCGAATACCAATGGTTCTTGCAATTGGTGCAATAAATTCAAGACTTATTAATTTAGGGATTCGAGGTTTTGCGTCAATTAATGTTCAAACAAGTGAAACTTTAGACACCCACTCATTTGCAGTCTTATTAGGAGTTGGAGCTACTACGATTAATCCTTATCTAGCATTTGACTCTATATATCAAAGATATGAAAAAAAACTATTTGGTAAATTTAACTTTAATGAGTGCGTTCGAAGATATATCGAGTCTGTAGACAAAGGTATGCTTAAAATAATGTCCAAAATGGGCATATCTGTTTTAAGTGCTTATAGAGGTGGGTGCAATTTTGAAGCAGTTGGACTCAGCAGATCAGTCGTTGCAGAGTACTTTCCTGGAATGGTGTCTAGAATATCAGGAATAGGTATAGCTGGAATAGAAAAAAAAATAAAAGAACTACATAAAAAAGCTTTTCAAAAAAATGTTTTGATTCTTCCAATAGGTGGAATCTATAAATATAGAAAAAATGGAGAAACTCACCAATATCAAGGCAAATTAATTCATATGCTTCAAAGCGCTGTCAGTTCTAATTCTTATAAAATTTATAAGAAATATGCTCATGAGATTTATAATTTACCAATAATAAATTTAAGGGATCTTTTAGATTTTAAAAAATTAGGCAAACCAATTGATATTAAAGAAGTTGAACCTATAGAAACTTTAAGAAAAAGATTTGGAAGTGGTAGCATGTCTCATGGAGCCTTATCAGCCGAGGCTCATGAAACTTTAGCTATTGCAATGAATAGAATTGGAGCTGCTTCGTGTAGTGGTGAAGGTGGAGAAGATCCAAAAAGATTTATAAAAAGAGAAAATGGAGATAGTGCCAATTCAAAAGTTAAACAAATCGCGTCAGCAAGATTTGGTGTAACAATTGAGTATTTGAATAATTGCTCAGAAATTGAGATAAAAATTTCACAAGGAGCTAAACCTGGAGAGGGAGGACAATTACCAGGCTTCAAAGTAACAAAAGAAATTGCAAAATTAAGATATTCTACACCTGGGGTAACTTTAATATCACCTCCTCCTCACCATGACATTTATTCTATAGAAGATTTGGCTCAACTTATTTATGATCTTAAACAATCTAATCCTAAAGCACGAGTTGGTGTGAAATTGGTTGCATCTAGTGGTGTTGGCACAATAGCAGCAGGCGTTGCTAAAGCAAAAGCAGATGTGATCTTAATTTCAGGACATTCTGGTGGAACAGGAGCAAGTCCGCAAACTAGTGTTAAATTTGTTGGAATACCATGGGAAATGGGTCTCACAGAAGTAAATCAAATTTTAACTTTAAACAATTTAAGACAAAATATTACTTTGAGAACCGATGGAGGTATTAAAACAGGTAGAGATGTTATTATTGCAGCAATGTTGGGGGCTGAAGAATTTGGAATTGGAACCACATCATTAGTAGCTATGGGATGTATAATGGTTCGACAATGCCATTCCAATACTTGTCCTGTAGGCGTTTGCACACAAGATGAAGATTTGAGAAAAAAATTTACAGGAACACCAGAAAAAGTTGTTAATCTATTTTCATTTATAGCTGAAGAAGTTAGAGAAATTTTAGCAGGTTTAGGTTTTAAAACTTTAAACGAAATTGTTGGTAGATCTGATTTATTAAAGCAAGTAAGTAGAGGCACTTCAAATTTAGATGATTTAGATCTAAGTCCCTTATTAGTTCAAGCAGATCCAGGAAATAATAAAAGGTACTCAGATTCAGGATTAATTAATAAAGTTCCAGATTCATTAGATGAAATAATTTATTCTGATATTAAAAATTTAATTGGTAAAAAAAATAATATTGAGAAAAGCTATCAAATTAAAAATACTAATAGAGCTATTGGTACTCGTTTATCGCATTACATCTACAAAGAAATTGGTAAGGAAAAAATAGAAAAAAACTTTATAAGAATTAATTTATTTGGTTCAGCTGGTCAATCCCTAGGAGCTTTTGGAATTACTGGGTTAAAAATAAATGTTAATGGTGATGCAAATGATTATGTGGGCAAAGGACTTTCTGGAGCAATAATAGTAATTAAACCACCAAAAGAAAGTAAATTACTTAGTCATGAAAATACTATTATAGGCAATACAGTACTTTATGGCGCTACTTCCGGTAAAGTTTTTGCAGCAGGTCAGTCTGGAGAAAGGTTTGCTGTCAGAAACTCAGGCGCAGAAGCAGTTATAGAAGGTTGTGATTCAAATGGGTGCGAGTACATGACTGGTGGGTGTGTTGTTATCTTAGGTAAAGTAGGTGATAATTTTGCGGCAGGGATGACGGGTGGAATGGCATTTATTTATGATCCAAACGACGAATTCAAAAATTATGTAAATCCAAGTTCAGTAACTTGGCACAAGCCTGAGACAAATTATTGGAAAAATTATTTGAAGAATTTGATTATTGAACATTATAAAGAAACTGATTCAAAAATAGCTAACAAGATATTGAATAATTATGAAGATGAATTACAAAATTTTCAGCAAGTTTGTCCAAAAGAAATGCTTGATAAGCTATCTGAACCAACAACATTAAAAATTAATCTTTTAAAAGCGATTTAGGTAAAATGAAAAAAAAATACAAATTTTTTTGTTTTGGCTTTGGTCAAGTTGCTAAGTATTTAATAAAAAAAATAAGTGATAGTAATATAAGTTTTGATTTAATTACGACCAATACAACAAAAACGTGTGTAAAAGATTTTAATGGAAAAAAACATAAATCTTATTATTTAAAAAATAATAAATTTGATAATAGATTACTTAATGATTTAAATACTTCAAATAAAATTTTAATTTCTATTCCACCAAAAAATGAAAAAGATATTGTTTTAAAAAATTTTGGTAAAAATTTTAAGAAAAATAAATTTGATTGGGTTGCTTACCTATCTGCCACAAACGTCTATGGAGATCAAAAAGGTCAGTGGGTCGACGAAAATGCAAAATTAAAACCAACTTCAAAAAGAGGTATCGCAAGATTAAATGCTGAAACAGGGTGGTTAAAATATTATAAAGATTTTAAAATTCCAATTCAAATATTCCGTTTATCAGGCATATATTCAAATGAAAGTAATATTATTAATAGACTTAAAATGGGAACACTTAAAGTTGTAAAAAAAAAAAACCATTTCTTTTCAAGAATACATGTCGAGGATATTGCAGAAATACTCGCTCTCTCTTTAGAAAAAAACTATGCAGGTCAAGTTTTTAATATATCTGATGATTATCCTTGCTCAAATCAAGAGATAGCGAAATATGCATCTTTGTTAACAAAAACTGAACTTCCTAAGGAAATTGAATTTAAAAATATAAAAGAAAATATGTTAAAAAATTTTTATAAAGAATCAAAAAAAGTGGATAATAAAAAAATGAAAAAATTTTTTAATTATAATCTTAAGTATGCCACATATAAAGAAGGTTTAAAGTCGATCAAATATCAAAATATTTAATTCTTTACATATTTTTTTTAAATCTATTTTTCTAGAAAGGCTATGGTCGCCATTTTTAATTTTTATAAGTTTTCTTTTAGATTTATTGCAAATACTAAATATTTTTTTTGATATATGCAGAGGCACAACTTTATCTTTTAAACCATGTAAGAGAACAATAGGTATTTTAATATTGATTTTTTCATCTAGTATTTTGTTTTTTCTACCATCTAAAATTAATTGTTTTGTAATGGGATAATTAAAACCACCATGGTCAAGGATATATATTTTCTTTGTAAATATTATTTTTTTAATTTTTTTACTAAATTTTTTCCACATCAATCTCTCAAGAAATTCAGGAGCAGAAGATATTCCAATAAAACCTTTAATTTGTTTTTTAAAAAATGAAAATAAGTTTAATGCTATCCATCCTCCCATGCTAGATCCAATAAAAATTAATTTTTTATTTTTTTTAACTTTTGAGTTAATTAGTTGTTGTGCTTCTTTTGTCCATTTAGAAATATTACCTTCAGTGAATTTACCCGACGATTTGCCATGCCCAGAATACTCAAACTTTAAAAAATTTAATTTTTTTTTATTACAAAATTTTTGAATTTCAGTCGGTTTTTTTCCAAGCATATCAGACATAAAACCATGAAAAAAAACTACTGTAACTAGGCTATTTTTATTTAAATAGAAATATTTAATTTTTTGTTTGTTTGAAGTTGTAAAATACTTTGATCTTCTATAATTCATATAGCTTAGTATAGTAATTTAAATTTATGGAAAAAAAAATTAAAGTTTTACAAGTGATACCCAAACTAGGAATTGGAGGAGCAGAAACTGGTTGTTACGACCTAGCACACTATTTATCCGAACAGGGCTGTAAGTCTTTTATTCTTACTAGCGGTGGTGAATTAATCAAGTACGTTAAGAAAGATAAAGTAAAAGTCATAAAGCTAGCGGTTCATTCTAAAAACCCTATTTTTATTTTAATAAACTCTTTCATAATTGCTTTTTTGATAATTATTTATAACATTGATATTGTTCACGCTAGAAGCCGAGCACCAGCATGGTCATGTTTATTGGCAACTAAAATTACAAGAAGAAAATTTGTTACTACATATCACGGAACATATAATTTTAAAAATAATTTTAAAAAATATTATAATTCTGTAATGGTAAGATCTGATTTAGTTATTGCAGGATCAAACTATATTTTTTCACATATAAGTGAAATTTACAATAACTTCTTTGAAAAAAAAAAAAGAAAACTTTTAGTAATTTTTAGGGGAATAAATACTAACTATTTTAATTCTAAAAAAATACCAACACACAAGTTAGATAAATTTTCTAATCAACATAATATTGATAGACAAAAATTTATTATTTTGATGCCAGGAAGACTTACGCCATGGAAGGGTCAAAAAACATTTATTGAAGCTTTAAATTTGATAGCACAAAAAAATAAACAACAAACTTTTGAAGGAATTATAATTGGAAACGATCAGGGTAGAAATGTTTATACAAAGCAACTGATTGGATTGGTTCAACAATATAGATTGAGTAAAAATATTAAATTTATTAATAACTGTGAAGAGATGCCGATAGCTTACAGAATCGCAAATTTAGTATGCTCCTGCTCTACAGACCCCGAAGCCTTTGGAAGAGTATCAGTAGAATCACAAGCGATGGAAATACCTATAATTGCTAGCAATATAGGAGGATCTGTAGAGACAATAGTTGAAAACAAAACAGGCTTTTTATTTGAAAGTGGAAATGCTAATTCATTGGCAGATACAATAGTTATGGCAATGGAAAAAGACTATAATACACTGAAATCTATAGGGTTTGAAGGTAGGAAAAATGTGTTGAAAAAATTTGATGTTGATAAAATGTGTCAGAGCACCTTTACTGAATATAAAAAATTGATAAAGTTATCTTAAATAATGCCAGATATAAAACTACCTGATGGTAAAAAAATTTCATTTTTAAAAAAAATTGATGGCTTTGAAATAGCAAAAAAAATTAGTACATCCCTTTTAAAAGAGGCTTGTGTTATGAGCGTAAATGGAGAGCTAAAAGACTTAAGCTTCTTAATAGGTAAAGATTCTGAAGTTAAGATAATAACTTCAAAGGATAAAGAGGGTTTAGAAGTTATTAGACATGATGCTGCTCATATCTTAGCAATGGCAGTGCAAGAATTATTTCCAAAAACACAAGTTACTATTGGACCAATTATAGAAAATGGATTCTATTATGATTTTTCAAGAAAAGAAACATTTACTGATGCTGACCTTAAAAAAATAGAAATTAAAATGGGAGAAATAGTTGATCGCAACTTGTTAACTAAAAAAGAAGTTTGGAATAGAGATGAAGCTATAGTTCATTTCAATAAAATTGGTGAAAAATATAAAGCTGAAATAATCAAAGATATTCCAAAAGATGAGGAGATATCAATTTATCATCATGGTAAGTGGCATGATTTATGTAAAGGTCCGCATTTACCTTCTACAGGAAAAATTGGAAAAGCTTTTAAACTTACAAAAGTTTCGGGTGCATATTGGCGTGGTGACTCAAATAATGAAATGCTGCAAAGAATATATGGAACTTGTTGGAGTAATAAAAAAGATTTAGAAGAACATCTTTTGAGATTAGAGGAAGCAGAAAAGAGAGACCATAGAAAACTTGGAAAGGAAATGGATTTATTTCATTTTAGAGAAGAAAGCCCAGGTGCAGTTTTTTGGCATCATAAAGGGTGGTCTTTATTTCAAACTCTTATAGAATATATGAGGTTAAAGCAAAAAAATGCAGGTTACAAAGAAATAAATACACCAGAGATATTAGATAAAACTTTATGGGAAAAATCTGGTCACTGGGAAAAATTTGGGGAACACATGTATACATCAGAAACTCCAGATAAAAAAGTTTTTGCAATTAAACCAATGAACTGCCCAGGTTGTATCCAGATATTTAATCAAGGTTTAAAAAGTTACCGAGATCTTCCTCTAAAACTATCAGAATTTGGTAAAGTTCATAGATATGAACCTTCGGGAGCGCTACATGGTTTATTAAGAGTTAGAGCATTCACCCAAGATGATGCACATATTTTTTGTACAGAAGAACAAATTACTGAAGAATGTTTAACAGTAACTAACTTAATATTAGAAATCTATAAAGATTTAGGTTTTGAAAATGTTTTGTTAAAGTATTCAGACAGACCTGAAAAAAGAGTTGGTGATGATGCAATTTGGGACAGCGCAGAGTCTGCTTTACTTGAGGCAGTAAAAATTTCAAAACTAAAATACGAAATTAATAAAGGAGAAGGAGCATTCTATGGACCTAAAATAGAATTCGTATTAAGAGATGCTATTGGAAGAGATTGGCAATGTGGAACTTTACAAGTTGATCTAAACCTTCCGTCCAGACTTGGTGCAACTTACATTAGCAGCGATGGAACAAAAAAAGTTCCAGTTATGTTACACAGAGCATTATTTGGCTCATTGGAAAGATTCATTGGAATTTTAATAGAACATTATGCAGGAAAATTACCATTATGGCTTTCGCCATTACAAGCAGTTGTATTACCAATAGCGTCCGAATTCGATGATTATGCAAAAAAGGTATTTGAACAATTTACTAAAGCAGGTATAAACACTGAAGTGGATTTAAAAAATGAAAAAATAAATTATAAAATAAGAGAACACTCGTTATCAAAAGTTCCTTTGCTGCTAATATGTGGTAAAAAAGAAGCTGAAGAGAAAACCATCACAATTAGAAAATTAGGTTCAGAGAAGCAAGAAAAACTTTTTGTAGACGAGGCAATTAAAATATTTTCTAAAAAAAGTAAATTTCAAATAAATTAGTGGCATTTCAAAAACAAAATTATTTTCAAAGAAAAACGCGACCCAGAGGTCCAAGAACAAACGACAGGATTCGAGCTTCATCGGTTCAGGTTATAAGTAGCGATGGACAAAATCTTGGAACTCTCAACACAAGGGAAGCAATTGAAATGGCAAAGCAAGAAGGCCTAGATTTAATAGAAATATCTCCTAATGCTAAACCACCTGTGTGTAAAATAATTGATATAGGAAAGTATAAATATGATTTACAAAAAAAAACAAATAAAGCAAAAAAGAAACAAAAAATTGTAAGCTTAAAAGAAATTAAACTCAGACCAGTTACTGGAGTGCATGATTACAGCTTTAAAATCAAAAATGCTCAAAAGTTTTTGGACAAAGGTGATAAAGTTAAATTTACAGTAAGATTTAAAGGAAGAGAAATGCAGCATACAAACCTAGGGTATGAATTAATGAAAAGGATCGTAAATGATGTCGAAAAAGTCGGCAAAGTAGAGGTTAGGCCTAAATTTGAAGGTAGACAGATAGTTATGATAATACAGCCTCTTTAAAATTATAATTTTATTGTAAATTAAATATAAAGTTTGTATAACCTGCAAAGATTTTATGCCAAAATTAAAAACTAAAAGTTCAGCAAAAAAAAGATTTAGATTAACTGCTAGAGGTAAAGTAAAAATGGGCCAAGCAGGAAAGAGACATGGGATGATTAAAAGAACAAATTCACAAATAAGAAAACAAAGAGGCACAACAATTATGTCAAAACAAGATGCAAAAATTGTTAAATCGTATATGCCTTATAATTTGAGAGGTTAAAATGGCAAGAGTAAAAAGAGGAGTTACAAGTCACGCAAGACACAAAAAGGTGTTGAAGCAAGTTAAAGGCCAATACGGAAGAAGAAAAAATACTATTCGTATTGCAAAACAAGCTTTAGAAAAAGCAATGCAGTATGCTTACAGAGATAGGAAAGCAAAAAAAAGAGAATTTAGATCTTTATGGATTCAAAGAATTAATGCCGGCGTGCGAGCTGAAGGAATTACTTACTCTAAATTTATTAATGGATTAAATAAGACGGGTATTAAACTAGATAGGAAAGTATTAGCAGAAATTGCTTATCACAACCCAGAAGCGTTTAAATCCATTGTAAAAAAAGTACAATCCTCCCTTAACTAATAGGGATATTTCTATTATCTTCAGTAAAGTAAAGAATCATAAAAAGATTTTGTATGGAAAATTTTAATCAAATAGAGTCCGAAATTTTAAATAAGATAAAAAGTATAAGTAATCGTAATTCTTACGATTCTGTTAAAACTGAAATTTTTGGGAAAAAAGGTATTCTTACTGAATTATTTAAAAAGATTGGAGGTTTGGAACAAGGAGAAAGAAAAGAATATGCTTCAAAACTTAACTCATTAAAAATAAAAGTTACAGAAATCCTTGAAAAAAAACTTAATGATTTTGATCAGTCAGAAATTAATAAAAAACTCAAAAATGAAAAAGTGGATATAACGTTACCTGGACGAACTTATTTTTCTGGAAAAATTCACCCTGTGTCACAAGTTATTGATGAGGTGACTTCTATATTTTCCGAAATTGGTTTTTCTGTTGAAGAGGGACCGGATGTAGAGAATGAATATTATAATTTTTCTGCACTAAATACACCAGAAAATCATCCAGCTAGAGATATGCATGATACTTTTTATCTTGATCAATCTAAAGATTTACTTTTAAGAACACACACGTCTCCAGTTCAAATTAGAACAATGTTAAAAAGTAAGCCACCATTTAAAATAATCGCTCCTGGAAGAACTTATAGATGCGATAGTGATAAAACACACTCACCTATGTTTCATCAACTTGAAGGTTTACATATTGGAAAAAATATTAATATGGGTCATCTAAAAGGATGTTTGTATTATTTTGTAAAAAAATTTTTTGAAGTGGAAGAAGTAAAAATAAGATTTAGACCTAGCCACTTTCCTTTTACCGAACCATCAGCAGAGGTAGATATCGGATATAAAATCGAAAATGGAAAAATTAAAGTTGGAGAAGGTGACAAATGGTTAGAAGTTCTTGGTTGTGGAATGGTCCATCCAAACGTCCTTAAAAATGTAAAAGTAAATCCAAAACAGTATCAAGGTTATGCGTTTGGGGTGGGCATAGATAGATTAGCTATGTTGAAATATGGAATTAATGATCTAAGAGCTTTTTTTGAAAGTGATATTAG
>Ga0114999_10004837_pt1 | contig 16140 bp, 13 predicted proteins | sample ArcticOcean_MG_C_3_FD_89820 | JGI IMG/M metagenome (GOLD analysis project Ga0114999, IMG submission 89820) | Marine microbial communities from western Arctic Ocean - ArcticOcean_MG_CB8_126 | ecosystem: Environmental > Aquatic > Marine > Oceanic | place: Arctic Ocean: Canada Basin | collected...
AATCTAGGTGGGTAGGTGCCGAAATACTCTTTTACCCGTGGAAGAACATCGACCGGGCCTTCAACTTTCATTTGGCGAAGTTCAACGGTGGGTTCCAACCGCTCTTTGGCAGCGGTGACGTCCTTATTCACTTGTGCTCTGTTGACAGCGACCTCTGCATACTCGTTCCCTGGCAGGCGATTGTCACAGTAAACATGAAAGGTCTCTCCGGCTTCCATGAAAACATTGGCAGTAATCCACTCTGGTTCACCTGCAGAGATTTCGACTTCTCCGACGTGGGCTGCCCGGTGGCAAATATAACGTTTCGGTAATTGTTCTTCGGTGGGGTCGAAGGCGTGAAAGCTTAGCCGAAATGGATTCCCGTCGGCTCCTATGTTGGCTTGGGCGTTGGCCAGCAGATCGACGTGGTAGACGCCGCTTTCAGGTGCTGAGAATAAAGGATCCCAGAGTCCACCCGCCCAACCTGAATAGTTCACACCGGTAAACTTTAGGTATTCTTTGTCTGGGCTGAACCAGCGACGATTTGCGTCACCTCCGATTTCAGTGACAGTCATGTGTGATTGGTATCTTTGAGAACTTGGCAAAGGCACCATACGGTCGGCGATGAGAGTGGCTACGTCGTGGTACGCTTCCATGACTGCTGGCGAGAGGAATAGGCCTTCAGGCATCGTGTCGAATTCTGCTTCAGGTCCATCCTCAGGAAACGAAGCCGGTAGATTGATCATACGAATGCCAAAGAGATCGCGTACGGTGTTGAGGTATTCCGTTCGGTTAAGACGGCGGAGCGGGGTGCCTCCGACCTGGGCCTGCTGATCCGCTGCGACCATGGCTGCTTCAAGGTAATCTAGAAATGAATTCACCGAAGCTTGGTCGGGATGTATCTTGGCTTCCTCTTCCGGCATGTCGCCTTCCGCCACATACTCGAATACGAGACCCCATTGTTCACGGTGGTCCTTGTGGGTCAGATCCCAAGGAAGTGTGTCGATGCGAAAGTCGCCCTTTTCTTTTTTGGCATCGTGGCACTCGTAACAATATTCCTGAGTGAATGTTGCGATCGGGTGGGGTGCTTCGCTGGCCAGCGCTACCTGGGTAAGTAGTAGTGGTATTGATAATCTAAGTACGTTCATCCTGAAGAGGCAATATTCTGAATTGAGTTGTCTGTGAGTTTCTTACTATTTTGCGTATCCTGCTTGATGGTCCGTCTCGGCGCGGTCGGCGACCACGCCCTACCATTAGGTTGACGTATTCAGGGGTAAGGTAGGGACCGCTACCACTTCGCTGAATAGCTTCGAGGCACACGTCGCTCGTAGCGGTCCGAGCCAGAGAATTTCGGGAAGAACGTCTTTGAGTGTTCACTCCTTTCTAAAGCAAGGCTGCGTTCAAGTTGGACTGACTGGTTGCGAATTGATCTGTTTCAAAACCCAGCTGCTGCAACACCGTGACATACAGATCGCAGGCCATTTCGTTTTTGTGCGTCTCATCCTCACCACAGTCTAGGTGTCGTTGGTGTTTGTAGCCACCCCCAGCGATCATCAGAGGGAAATCAACGCGACGATGTTTAGAGGCGTCAGCCATGGCACTGCCGATGAGTAGTGTTGTGTTATCCAGCATGCTGCCTCCATCAACGTCAGTTGTATCCTTCAAGGCTTTCATGAATCTTGCTGCACCGGACATGTGAGCGGACTCAATGGCGACGAGCTGGTCCACCTTTTCGGTTTTATTACCGTGGTGGGAAATGTTGTGGTAGCCACTGGACATAAGATTTTCATTGAGCATGAGCGCACCGTCTGCCAGAGGAATGGTGAGCGAAAATACACGACAGGCATCGTTCTTGATCGAAAGTGCCATGAGGTCCCACATGAGATCCTCATTTTGAATCATCATCGAATGGGCAATATTCTCTTCGGCAGGCATAGAGAATTTTGGATCGCGGGGCGCAAAGGGTTTGTCGAGCCAGTCGCGACGACGGGCCAATTTCTTTTCAACGTCTCGAACGGAAGTCAGATACTCGTCGAGCTTGGCCTGGTCTTCGTGATTGATTCTCGTGTTGAGTCGCTTGGCGTCACCAGTGACTTCGTCAAGCAGGCTGCGTCCCGATTCAAGAAGGTATTGCTGGTGTTCCATGCTGGCGGCATCTCCGCCAAAGACTTTCGAGAAGAGTACGCTGGGACGAATAATGGGTGGTAATGGAATGCCGTTCTTATTGAGAGACATGGGTGCATTGAAGCGCTGCTCACCGGCGCAAAGTTGAATGGATTCGTAGCGGGTGTCGGCTCCCAGCTTGGGTGCCACGTATTGATCCAGTGAGACGCTCCGTAGAACCTGGCCTGTGAACAGCGTGTAGACCAGGGCGTGTCCATTGCCGGTTGGTCCTTTATGGTCGAGTCCCGAAACGGTGGTGAGCTGATCGCCCACGCCCAATGCGTCAAAGGGTTGGAGAAGGCGACCGTCGTCACTGTTGTTGGCAAAAAAGGCGGGTTTGTACCATCCCAGTTGTGTGCCAACACAGACAAGTCGCTTGGGCACCTTGGTTTGAGCGCCTTTGGCAAGGGATGGAAGCATGGGCAGAGCAATTGCGCCTGCCATGGCGTGTGATGCAACCCTGAGGAAACTGCGGCGATCTTGTAGGGTAAGGTTCATAGGGGCTGAAAGGTTGAACTGAATTTTGGCAGCTTTGGTCTGGATGGGTCGAGCCAGAATTTACACGGTATAATCGCCACATTTTCTAGGCTGCCCGGCTAGAATGGGGGCTTTGTTGGTGTCGTCCCGGACACGCTTCGCTACAAACTTCGTTCAAATCTACCCTGGACCCTAGCCAGTTTGTGCACGCAAAGCGTCAAAAAAATGGCTGCCCGGGCTGGATTCGAACCAGCGACCAAGTGATTAACAGTCACCTGCTCTACCACTGAGCTACCGGGCAGCAAAAGAAAGAACGGGAAACAGTTGTTTTTTGGATATAAATGTCAACCCTTGCATTTGCCGATTTTTCATTTTTTTGAGCAGGTTGAACTTTTTAGATCTTTTAGTTGATTTCTAAAAGTCAACAGGTACTCTCACTCGTTTTTTCCTTAGTCACGGTCTCTCAAAAGGACCGTATCAAGCTATTTAAAATACCATGTCAGAACTAAACATTTCAGTCGACCCGCGCAAGGAAGTAGGCCGCGGCTCAAATCGACGCTTACGCAGCACCGGAAAAATCCCTGGAGTTATCTATAGCAAGGGTGAATCGCGTTCGGTTTCCTTTGATAATAAGGAGTTTGAGAAACTCCGTAAGTCATTAATCGGTCGGACTCCATTGGTTACACTTATCGAAGGTAAGAAGGAGGTCCAGGCATTGATTCAGGAGATTCAGCGTCATCCGTTCAAAGATTATTTCATCCATGTTGACTTCCATGAAGTGACCCGTGGGGAAGAGATGACGGCTCATGCAGCTTTACACGTCCTCGGAATAGCTGATGGGGTGAGAAACGATGGTGGTAACCTTGAGATTCACTTGCATAAGATTGAAGTGAAGGCTCGTCCAAGGAATATCCCTGATTTCATCGAGGTGGATGTTTCCGACCTAAAAGTGGGCGATATGATGCATGTTGCCGATTTGCCCAAGCTGGAAGGCGTGACCTATCACCTTCACGAAGATACTGTGATTGTGAGTGTTTCTGGTGCAACAGTTGAAGAAGTTGTTGAGGTTGTAGAAGAAACTCCAACTGATGAGAAGGCTTTGGAAGATGCAGAAGCTTCAGCTGAAGGAGAAGAAAAAGCCTAAGTATTTATTTAACCCTGTTCTTTGAAAATGTCTGTCTCCGTATTTGCCGGTCTTGGCAATCCGGGGAAATCCTATTTGGAAACCCGCCACAATGTGGGATTCCAAGTCTTGGACACCTATGTGGAAGCTAAAGCTGGTACGTGGAAACACGACAGCAAGTTGCTGAGCGATCTCTTTGTATTAAAGAGAGGTCCGCGCACTTGTTATTTTGTCAAACCACAGACTTTCATGAACCTTAGTGGCGACGCTCTTAATAAAGTAGCAGCCTATTTTAAGATACCATCCTCCTCGATTGTTGTCCTTTATGACGATATAAACCTGGATATTGGTAGGCTAAAGGTCAATCAGACCGGTAGCGCTGGTGGTCATAATGGTGTTGAGGATGTGATTCGCAAACTGGGTGAAGATTTTATCCGTTTTCGAATCGGAATAGGTACGAAATATCCCCCTGAAATTGACCTGGTAGATTTCGTGTTAGGAAAATTTTCAACACTTGAGGCAGACGTAATCAAACAACAGATAGAACATTATCATAATGCCATGGACCTGCTTCTTAATCGAGGAGTCGGTATTACCATGAATCAATTCAATCAAAGAAAAACTAAGCATGACGCTGACAAAACAGAAATATAAAACTTCCATAATTCTCGACACACGTGAGCAAGAAAAAACAGCTCAAGAACTACTCGAGGATGTAAAGAGCGCCCTGGAAACAATAGGTGCTACTATTAATAGAGAAAAGGATCTTGGCCGAAGAGAATTTGTAAGGGTAACCGATCGTAATTTTACTGCGGGACACTACTTCGAACTGAGACTGGATGCACCCGAATCGTTCGTAAATGACGTTCAGGAGAAATTTCGCTTGGATAAAGTTGTCTATAGGATTATTGTTCAATCCTGATTTTCACTCAAACTCCCAATTAAATGTCATCATTCAACAAAGTAATACTCATGGGCAATCTTACTCGTGATCCGGATTTGCGGGTAACCGCAAGCGGACTGAGTATTTGCAAACTTTCTCTCGCAACCAACCGGGTGTTTCAAACCAAGGACGGTGAGAAGAGAGAAGAAGTCACTTATGTTGATATTGATGCATTTGGCCGTCAGGCTGAGACCATTTCGAAGTATATGGCCAAGGGCCGTTCTATTCTAGTAGAAGGCCGATTGAGGCTGGACAGCTGGGAAACTCCGCAAGGCGACAAGCGAAGCAAGCTAGGTGTTGTTTTGGAAAACTTTCAATTTACTGGTGGACGTGGCGATGCTGGATCTTCAGATGAATCATCCCGCGTTGAGCGCGATAGTCCTCCCCCTCGGAGTAGCGCACCTAAAGCACCCGTCGACGATATAGAAGAAGACGACGTACCTTTTTAAACTTACATTTATATTATCATGGCAACAGCATCTGTTTTATTAATTAAACCCGTCGACGGCCTCGGAGCCGAAGGAGACGAAGCAACAGTAAAAGCGGGCTACGCACGCAACTACCTGGTTCCACAAAAGCTGGCGGTTCCGTTAACAGCGGCAAACCGTAAGCAAATTGAAGCGCTAAAAGTAGCGAAAGCGGCTCGGGAGCAGAAAGAAGTAGTGATCGCTGAGGTGTTGAAAGCGAAACTCGAGGCGATCCATATCGCCGTTCAAGTTCGTGCCGGCGAAGAAGGTAAGATGTTCGGTGCGGTTACCGCTCAAGAGCTTTACGACTACATTACCAAAGAAGGCGTCGAGGTGGATCGTAAAAAGATCCAACTCCCAAGTCCCATTAAGACGCTTGGCAAACATTCGACAGAAATAAAGCTGCATAGCGAAGTAGTATTCGATTTCGAATTTGAAGTGGTGCCGCTTCATGAGGATGAGAAATAGGGGCATTTATCGCTCAAATTGCTCATCTTATGTCCACGTCTTCTCGTCCAACTCAGGCTAAAGGTAGCCTAGGTGCTGTGCGCTCTGCCAAGCTTGGAAGAACCGCAGAATCTAGCGGTGGGCTTGTTGGTCGGACGATGCCACACAATGCCGAAGCTGAGCAAGGGCTGTTGGCTTCCTGTATCTTAGATAGCGGAGAAGTATTACCTCTGTGCCTCGAAAGAAAAATTGTCCCTGAATCTTTCTACGTAGCGACTCATCAAATTATTTATGAGTCTATAGTGAGTCTTTATGAGAAGAAGACAGTCGTAGATGAGATCCTCCTGGCCGAGGAACTCTCCAACAAAAACCAACTGGATATTGTTGGAGGCATGTCGGGGATTAATCAGATTATGGACCGTATTGAAACGACTGCCCATGCCAGCTATTTCCTCGATATCGTTCGCACCAAATATTTGTTACGACGATTAATTCGTAGTTCCACTCATACGGTGGAGCGTTGTTTTGAAGAACAGGAAAATCTGGAGGAGTTTCTTCAAGATGTCGAAACGGAGATATTTGAGATCGGAATGGACAAATCCGAGGATACCTCTCGTGAAATCAGCCAAACGATTGATGCGGCCGTTGCCATGGTTCATTCCTTTCTAGAAGGCAAAGGATCCATGCGGGGTGTATCTACGGGTCTGAAAGATTTAGATGGGCTGACATTGGGACTGCAGAAAAACAACATGGTTGTTTTGGCAGCGCGCCCGTCCATGGGTAAAACCAGTTTGGCAATGAATATCGCTGAATACGTTGCTCTTCCGAAAGGAGGGAATGGTTCTCCCACTATCATTTTCAGTTTAGAAATGGGTCACCAGGATCTCGGCATGCGTCTTCTTTGTGCGCGTGCACGCGTTTCGATGAGCCGTCTTCAAGATGGATTTTGTTCTTCTGAGGAGAAACAACTCCTCGCTTCATCTGCGATTGAGTTGAAAAAGGCACCTATTGTTATAGATGATTCGAGCAACTTAACCATTATGGAACTACGGGCTAAAGCGCGTCGTATTGCTTCAAGAATTCATAACAAACATGGAAGCCCTGTTGGCTTGATTGTGGTTGATTACCTACAACTACTTGCAGGAACTAATTCAGCCGTTGTGCGGGAACAACAAATTTCAGAAATCTCCCGTGGTATTAAAGGATTGGCCAAGGAACTAGAAGTACCAGTTCTTGTCTTGAGTCAGTTGAACCGTGATATGGAGAAGGAAAAACGTAAGCCGAGGTTGTCTGATTTACGTGAATCCGGATCCATTGAACAAGACGCTGATGTTGTCATGCTCCTATCTAAACCCAAAGACTCGGATGACGAGTTCCAGACAATCCAGGACGTTGCCGATTTAATCATTGCCAAGCAACGTAACGGACCAGTAGGAGAATTGAAATTAACCTTTCGCAAGGAATATACACGCTTTGAGAATTATTCGCCGCAAACCGATAATGAGTCTGGTTATTAGAAAGACTCTGCTGCTTTTGCTGGCACTTCCGCTTTTGGGACCGTCTTTTTTGTCGGGCCAACAAACAGCTGAAGGTGCCACTATTGGGAACCTCGAAATCGAATTCATCGGCGTCCAAAACGTAAATGTGGAGGTCTTACGGGCTAATATGCAGGTCCGTTCGGGCATGGTGTATAGCGAAGCTATCGTCGACGATTCTCTCCGTGCTTTATATAGCACCGGTTTGTTTGAATACATCGATGTTAAGAGAACGCAGATCTCTGACGGGAAGCTGGACTTAATTTTCCGAGTAAAATCCAAATACCGTGTTCTCGCAGTTTACTATGATGGCAACTACAGGGTGAAGGAACGACGCCTCAAAAAGGAGATCTCTACCCGCGCCAATGGTTCCCTCAATGAGCGATTGGTAAAAGTCGATTCTCAAACACTTTTTGAGTTTTACCAAAAAAAGGGGTACACTCAGGTAAAAGTAGATTACTCGATTGATCGTGACCCTGAAACGGGTTTTGGTGAGGTCACCTTCAACATTGATGAAGGCCCTAAAGTCAAAGTGAGTAAAATCACATTTCAGGGGAATGTGCTGGAAAAGAACAGGCGCCTGGTAAAGCAGATGAAGACGCGGCCTTGGAATTGGATCTCCTGGTTAACCGGATCCGGTAAGCTCGATGAAGTTCAATTTGAAGAAGATCTCATTGCAGTAAAAGATTACTATCGGGAAGAAGGCTATCTCGATGTGGAGATCTATGAAGATCAGATTGAGTATGATTACAGCCGGAGGAAAAAACTGGAAATCAAAATTCCAATGACAGAAGGTCGACAGTATTTGCTTGGAGATATTTCTGTAACAGGAAATGAACTATTCCCATCCGAGCTGCTGGTTGCCGGAATCCAGCTTAGAAAAGATGATGTATTTTCTCCTGAAGAAGTGGATGAAGCACGCGAGGCATTTACGGACTTTTATGGATCGGTTGGGTACCTGGATAGCCGTGTTGATGTTCAACGAATACCTAATCTAGATACGGGCGCTATTGATCTTGAATTTGTTATCTCCGAAGGAGAACGGTTCCGGGTTGAGTCGATCAATATTGAGGGAAATACCAAAACAAAGAGTGTGGTTATCCTCCGTGAGCTCACACTCGCTCCTGGTATGCCCTTTGACCTGGTGCGAATGAAAATTGCCGAGCAACGATTGGACAATACGCAATGGTTTGAAAAAGTTGAGGCAACCGATGAACACACCAACATCCCTCAGCGCCGTAATCTCAAAGTAACCGTTGAGGAAGGCCGCACTGGTAACTTTACGTTTGGAGCAGGATATTCATCTATTCAACGGGCGGTTGGGTTTATCGAAATTACCCAAGGGAACTTCGACATTTTTAATTGGCGTTCTTTTTTCCAAGGAGATGGTCAGAAGCTTAGAATCCGATTGGAAGCAGGGTCACGCTCTTCCCAAATGAGTATTTATTTTGAAGAGCCGTATTTCCTTGATAACTACTTTCACCAACTTGCCTTTGGTTTTCAGGTATTTAACGAAGAGTCGGATTTCCTGAGTACTCTTTATCAAGAAACACGCGTTGGATTTGAAGTATTTCTTAGAAAGCATTTGTTCGAACTGATCGAGGGTCGCCTTTCTTATGGCCTGCAGGATGTTAACTTGGATTTCTTCAGCCAAATCCCATTTGCGTTTCGGAGTTTCTTTGGTGAGAACGAACTAGATCCTGCTCGTAATCGAGTTAGCAGTCAGATCTCCAAGGTCACACTTGCACTCTCCCGTGACACACGAGACAAGCTCCTGTTTACCACGAGAGGTACACGACTTCAATTGATCAATACCGTAGCTGGGGGTCCCCTTGGTGGAACGCAAAGCTTTGGGAGAGTTCAGTTTATTGGATCCACCTGGATCCCCACATTCGAACTCGGTCAGGGAATTCTTGTCGATCTGCGCGCCGGTGTTGGATTCGGATTTAACGAAACGAATAGGCTCCCCTTTACTGAGCAGTTTTTCCTAGGGGGACCAAACACAATTCGCGGTTATGACTATCGTATGGTCGGACCCGTTGACTTGGGCGAACCTTTGCTTGATCCATTTGGTGGGGTATTCCCGGACGAAAATGGCAATCCTCGCGTACGTTCGCCAGCAACTCTTCAATCCAAAGGCGGCCAGACCCAAGCTACCATAACCCTCGAGTATTTTTACAGCATTTCTCCGCAAGTCCGCATTTCAGCCTTTTATGATGGTGGCCTGGTCAATCGAGGATTTGGTGATTTTGGGATGGACTGGTGGAGCGACGACTTTGGTGTTGGAATCACACTCATGGTGATGGGAACCCCATTGCGTCTTGATTACGCGATTCCCTTAAATTCTACCGTCATCCAAGATGAATTTGGCGGGACTATCTATACCAACGATGAAGGTGCACAGTTTAACTTTAATTTTGGTTCTCGCTTCTAACTAAGCATTCAATTTAATATAAAATATTATGAGAAAGATCGTTTTAAGTTTCATTCTAATAGTCTCCCAAGCCTTGATCTTCAACCAGGCTTCAGCTGAGTATTCCATCATCACCGTAGATGTATCTCGCCTGTATGAAGGTTATTATAAGACCAAGGAAGCCACGGATAAATTACAAGGCCGGTATGATACAGCGAAGGCTCAACTAGATGAGATGATGGCATCTGGAGATGTTGAAGTAAACGCTTACCAAACTATGTTGGAGCAAACGCAGAATCCCGCATTGTCAGACAGTGCCCGTAAAGATGCCGAGGATGATGCAAATTTACAAATGGAGAAAATTCGCAGTCTTCAGCAGGATGTTCAAACGTTTCAAAAAAGTTCTCAGAATCAACTCGCCCAACAGCAAGCCACTCAACGACAATTTATGCTTGAGGAAATAAAGACGGTTATCCTTGAAATAGCTCAGGATAGAAAAGCAGATTTGGTCTTTGATATTTCAACCGGAATCAATGTTGGTTTGCCTTCAGTCATTTATGCTAATCCTGCCTGGGATTCGACCGAAGATGTATTGGAAGTGTTGAACGCTGATGCACCACCACCTCCGCCTGCTGATCCTGCAGGGAATTAAATTTTGTTTTTTCAGTTTGAACCCTGTTTCTTTTAGAAACAGGGTTTTTTTATTAGATGCCTGGCTTTGATCTGAAATTTGAAATACTCATCAATCTGACCTCACCAACTGAGGTTAAAGGCGCTTTTAAAGGCTCCATAAAGCGGATCGCTTCCTTAGAGGATGCGGCTTCCGGTGACGTTTCCTTTTTGTCTAATCGCAAATACAACAAGCAGGTAACCACGTCGAAGGCATCAATCATCTTTGTTCCTGAGGACTTTGAAGGTGAACCCACTTCAGAACAGGTGTTTCTGCTCCATGGCAACCCGTCAAGGGCCATTGATTTATTGGCGGAACACATTCAACGGAAATTATCTCCCAGGCCTGCGTCGGGAATTCACCCAACGGCCTGTATTCACGATTCTGTGGAAATTCCAGAATCTGCCCATATCGGTGCGTTTGCTGTCTTGGAGGAAGGTTCAACCATTGGCGAATCCTGTGTAATTCATTCCCATGCCGTTGTAGGTCGATATGTCAAGATAGGGGGCTCGTCCGTTCTTAAAAGCAGAGCCGTTGTAGCAGATTATTGCGAGATCGGGAAGGATTGCCTCATTCATTCAGGTGCGGTGGTTGGGTCCGATGGATTTGGCTATGAGACCGTCGACGGGACGCATTTGAGGTCACCCCAAATTGGGATTGTGGTAGTGGAAGATCGAGTGGATATAGGCTCTAATTCTACTATCGATCGAGCACGTTTCCATGAAACTCGTATTGGGGAAGGCACGAAAATCGATAACCTCGTCCAAATTGCTCACAATGTGACAATCGGCAAAGGTTGCTTTTTTGCCGCACAGGTAGGGATAGCCGGTAGTACCAAGATTGGAGACTTTGTTCTCTTTGGAGGAGCTTCCGGAGTATCAGGTCACCTAACTATTGGTGATTTTTGCCAGATTGGTGGAAGCACAGCTGTATATAAAAACTTGCCGCCTAAAACCATTGTGTCTGGATGTCCATCAATGCCATATTTTCAGGCACAAAAGTTTAATGTTCTCCGTACAAAACTACCCGAGTTATTCCGACGAGTCTCCAAGCTCGAAAACCAACCTCCATCCAACTTATGACCGCTGAACAAGTTCCTACCTCGCTCTCAAATCTAAAAGTATTCACGTGCAATTCAAACATACCGCTTGCTCAAGAAATCTGTGAGTCATTGGGGGTTCCATTAGGAGATGCGGACGTCACCAAATTTCCAAACGGTGAGAGCTTTGCCAAGATAAACGAAAATGTTCGTGGACGGGATGTGTTCGTTATTCAGTCAATGTGTTTTCCACCAAATCAACATTTGATGGAGCTGCTGATTTTTATCGATGCCGCGCGCCGGGCATCGGCAAATCGCATAACTGCTGTTATACCTTTCTACGGGTACGCAAGGCAGGATAGAAAAGATCAGCCTCGTGTGCCCATTACTGCAAAGTTGGTTGCGAACCTCCTTGTTTCAGCCGGAGCCGACCGGATTCTTACGATGGATCTTCACGCCCAACAGATAGTGGGATTCTTCGATATACCGGTCGATCATCTATATGCCTCTCCTATTTTTTATGATTATTTGGTGACGCACACAGATACGGAAAACACCGTAGTTATTTCACCGGATGTTGGCAGCATGAAGATGGCTGCAGCCTATGCGAATATCTTGAAATGTCCGTTCGGCGTCGTCGCCAAGAAGCGCATTGATGCAGCTAATGTTGAAGCTGAAAGTTTGATAGGGGATGTTCGAGGCAAAGAAGTCTTGATTGTAGATGACATGACAGAAACTGCCGGAACGCTTACTGCGGCCGCTAATTTTGTTCGTGAACATGGCGCAACCAAGGTTCGTGCGTGTGTGAGCCATGGAGTGTTAAATAAATATGCCTATGAGCGCTTAAAAGATGGGCCAATAGATGAATTGATTACCACGAACTCTACTCCTGTGGACGGAGGAGATACTGGAGTCCCTGTAACCGTTATAAGTATTGCTGACCTGCTCGGCAAAGCCATCATGAGAACTCATATGAGTGAAAGTGTCTCAAGCCTCTTCCGAATCAATCCAGAAGGTGAAAGCGAATAATCGAGAACAACTGTTAGTTCATTGAAGTTTTTTCACCCCATCTGGTATTCGAAGTTCGTTAAACGACGCAACTTCGCGTGTATTTGGATGTCTTTGTAAACTCATGAAAACTCACCATCTCTTTATTGTTTCTCTCTTGGTTGTTGTTGCATTGGGGTTTGCTCAAGCGGTGACAAAGAACACGTCGCGGGAACTTCCAAATATCGTCTATGACGACTCTCCGCTTGATCGATCGAACAACCACCTGATCACAAGCTACGCGGATATCCTCGATACGGTTACGCCTGCAGTGGTTAGTGTCTCTACCTCCAAACTCTTACAGGGGGAGCGCTATGATCTTCCGCCACAATTTCAGGACGATCCATTCCTTCGTCGGTTTTTTGGTGGATCTGATTCTTCCGATGATAAACCGAAGTCCGAGGGATTAGGCTCAGGCGTCATTGTGAGTAAGGATGGTTATATCATTACCAACAATCACGTGATCGAAAATGTCGATGCCGTGAGCGTGAGACTCAAAGACGGTCGTGTGTTTGAAGCCGAGATCGTCGGTGCTGACAGTAAGACTGACGTTGCCATTCTTAAAATAGATGGGGAAGGGCTCCCAACCCTGTCTTTGGCTGATAGCGAGCAAGCTCGAGTTGGCGATATTGTGTTCGCGGTTGGAAATCCACTTCGGGTTGGGCAGACCGTTACCCAGGGAATCGTTTCTGCGACCAACCGTACTTCTTTGAGCCTTATTGAGGGTGAAGGTTACGAAAACTTTCTTCAGACAGATGCCTCTATTAACCCTGGTAATTCTGGCGGACCGCTGGTCGATGCTGAAGGGCGCATCCTTGGCATTAATACTGCAATTCTTTCCCAATCAGGTGGGAGTATAGGTATCGGCTTTGCGATCCCAAGTAACATGGCCAAGAATGTTATGATAAGTTTGATCCAGACGGGTGAAGTGAGTCGTGGTTATCTTGGAGTTAGTATTGGGGATCTTGATAGCGAACTTGCCGAAGAATTTGGAACAAACAGCACCAATGGGGCTGTAATTACCCAGGTTTATCCCAATACGCCTGCGGATGACGCGGGCTTGCTTGTTTACGATGTGATCACCGCGGTAAATGGACACGAGATAACCTCCCGATTGGATTTGCGACTACAAATATCACAAATAACCCCCGGAGCAGAAATTAAGTTAGATTTGATTCGCGATGGAGATAAACTTCAATTGCCGGTTATCTTGGCCAACTTGAGCGAGGCCGAGGTGGCAGAGGATAACAGCTCTGAACCGATTGAATTACTTCCTGGTGTTTCTCTTATGGAAATGACCGACGCTCTACGTGAGGAATTCCGTATTGGCCAGACAGTTCAAGGTCTTGTCGTGAGTGCGGTAAGCTCTGATTCCGATTATTCTGAAGACCTTAAAGCAGGCATGGTGATAATGGGCATCAATCGTAAGAAGGTTGAGACACTTGGAGAAACCTCCGAATTCTTAACTCCCGGGAAGAACCTTCTCTACGTCTACTTCGAAGGTCGAAATAACTTTCTGGTTGTTCGCAAGGACTAGTAATTTTAACTGCCAGGTTTGATCGCTGGTACCGCTGCTAGATCTTCTGGGAGATCATTCGGATCGAAGGTGGGGAAATTAAATTTTGCCAAAGAATAGACCGGAATATTGAACTCTGCGTTACCAGCACTTCTATCAGCTAACAACGCCAGTCCTGTTACCTCTCCGCCTGCTTCTCTTATTATGTCGATGGCTTCTTGTGCACGTCCTCCGCGTGTAATGACGTCCTCAACCACCAGAACCTTTTCTCCTGGTTTAAATGTGAATCCGCGTCTTAGCACCAATTTATCATCCTTCTTTTCAGCGAATAGGTAGCGAACTTTTGCCTGGCGAGCCACTTCCTGCCCAAATACCAGGCCGCCCATGGCGGGCGCCAAGACAGTCTCGAACTCGATTTCGGTGAGTTGTTCTAACATCAACTCGGCTAGCCTTTCCACCTTATCCAGATACTCACAAACCCGTGCGCATTGAAAGAAATGACGACTGCGTAGGCCTGAGCGTAATATAAAATGGCCATGGAGGAGGGCCCCTGAGGCTATAAAAATCTCTAGTATTTCTTCTTGTTTTTCGCTCATGAAAATAAATGTGGTCAAACTGTTTTGGTATTCCAATTTAATTATCCGACTTTCTAAAACTCGTTCATTGCCCAACCAAACCAAATAACTCTTGCCGGAAAAACACACGCATGTTGGCCTACTCAGTTCTCAACTGACCTGACCCATTTCAAGCTGTTATGATCACTTCGACAAAAGACCTTGCAGATTACTTGGATTATCCAGGTGGACGGTCTCACGTGTCTTGAATGGGCATCCGGAGGTGAAAGAGGAGACACGTCAGCGCGTTCTCGACGCTGCGCGCGAACATGGGTTTTCACCGAATGCAATGGCCCGGGGGTTACGTGGTGGATCAACAGGATTGGTAGGTGTTTGTTTTCAGGAACTATATTTAAAATAACCTTTACTCAGTAGAGAAGAAATCCTACTCTTGTTCTATGAAATGCAAAACATTGGTTTTCTCCTACAAAAGGTTTAGTTCATCAGTCCAGCAGAAAGGTTCCTCTATAGAAAGACAGTCAAAAATGACAAAGGAGTGGGTGGAACGACATACAGATCTAGTTCTTTCGGAAGATGATTTCACAGATGAAGGAATTTCAGGATTTGATGGCTCCAATGTCAGAAAAGGCGATCTTGGTCGTTTCCTCCATTTGGTTCAGAGTGGCGAAATCCCAAAGGGTAGCATTTTAGTGATTGAACAATGGGATCGACTCACACGGGCCAATCCGATGGATGCAATTCCACTTGTTAGAGACATCCTCAAGGCAAAAGTAGAAATTCAAACTTTGTATCCGGAGCAAAGATACACTGAAAAGTCAGCAAGAGAACCGTCTGGGACTCAATTAATGCAGATGATTTTTACTCTTATTGGATCTTACGCAGAATCTGCCAAAAAGTCTGATCGTTTGAAAAAGGCATATCAAATAAAACGAAAGAAGATTAGCGAAGGGAAGAAGGTTAAACTTGGACGATTGCCTGCGTGGATAATCCAAGATAAAAAAACTTTGGCCATCAGAGTTGATGAGAAAAAGGCAAAGATCATTCGTTTAATTTTTGACCTTAATGTGACAAAAGGATTTTCACATCGGCGAATTTGGAATTACCTGATAGATGAAAAGATTCCTCCGATCTCGTTTAAACGAAGAGGTTATAACCACCAGTGGCAACAGGTCTATATTACAAAAATCCTTCATAACCCAGCAGTAATGGGATTTAAGGATTTTTATGAGATCGTAACAGATGATGAAACGGGCCTCAAAAAACTAATGATAGTTGATGAATTGAGAAATATGAAAGTTTTTCCAGCCATCGTTGATAAGAAAGTTTTTGAACAAGCACAGATTAAGAAAAAAACAAATTTCAGAGCTGGAAGAGAAGGCCGTCACATCTCAATCTTTTCTTTGGGTTTGTGCAGATGCGGTCGTTGCGGTGAAAAGATGTTGATCAAATTCAAGGGTAATAATAATCGACGCTATCAATGCAAAGGTGCCAAACAGAGAACGACTGAATGTAAATGTTGCATAACCTATCTTGTTGATGAATTAGAGATAAATTTTCTGCGTTATGTTTCGGAAATTGATCTAAAGGATTTTGGATCTAATACTAAGATTAAGAAGACTATGAATCATCTACAGAACAGAGATGAACGATTGTCCAAGGAAGAGAACAAACTTCAGAAATCATATTCTCAGATTATAAAAAATATGTCAGATCCCGATTTGTCCCATCTAATGCCCCAGTGGAAAA
>Ga0114999_10004839_pt1 | contig 16132 bp, 15 predicted proteins | sample ArcticOcean_MG_C_3_FD_89820 | JGI IMG/M metagenome (GOLD analysis project Ga0114999, IMG submission 89820) | Marine microbial communities from western Arctic Ocean - ArcticOcean_MG_CB8_126 | ecosystem: Environmental > Aquatic > Marine > Oceanic | place: Arctic Ocean: Canada Basin | collected...
GGCGGACATAGAATCTTCTGCGCCTTCTTCACCACCAAAATCTTCTTCCATGGCCACTAATGAATTATACATACCCTGGGTGAAATTGATTGTGTATGATCCCTTTTCATAACAACCATTACCATCTCCAGCTGTAGTGCTCGCCGTGAAGTTATCTGCAATTCGTGCATCAACAAGCATCAGGTTTAAATCGGCCATGCTGACGGTTGATTTCATCATCCCGACAATTGCCTTAATCATAGGATAGATCATGGAAGAGCTACTCAAATCAGAATCATCACCGTATGCAGTAGCAGTTCTACTGCTTGCGGATCCGGATCCACTCATCGAAGATGGAGTCGCTACCGATGATTTGGCTGGAGTATTGGAGCGCTCGTTTGTTGAATTGTCTGCGGCTGCTGTAGTAGTAGTAGTAGAGTTGTCTGCGGCTGCTGTAGTTGCAGTTGCAGCAGTATCATCACTCGAACAGCCAATTAAAAACAAACTAATGATACTTATTAATGTGATAATGTAGCTTATCTTTTTCATATTACCTTTTTAGAAAAATATTTACTTGTAACGCTTAATGTATTGTAAATACTAAACTATTAAACGTTAATTAATTTAATGTTTGGAATTTTAAACTAAAAAAATGCCATATACAAGGAAAAAAAGAAATGATTTTTATTTTTACACCATTCCCTGCCGAAAAGTGGGATATCGCAGAGTTACAGCAAGCTCCAACAGGCGTTGATTTGAAATAATACGCTGCGGAGTTCCCGGAAAAGGATCTGTGTCTTCTGGAAACATTTCCTGAGTTAAATCATCACGGTTTTCTATCAACCAGCGTGCGACTTGCCAGGACGGTTTTGCTTCATGATCAACCACATTGACGCAGGTAGCGGATTCAGGATGTTTGACTAAGTGCAGAACAATCCGTGCAAGGTCTTGCACATGGATACGATGAACCGGTGTGCTGGAAAGCGGAATCGCCTTTCCGGACTTGAGACGAAAATCAATTCCACGTCCGGAACCATAAATTCCACCCGGACGTATTACCTGCAACTGGAAATATTGGCAAAGAACGTTTTCGGTCAGCAGACGGATTTTTCCGGAGTCCGTGTCTGCTTCAAAATCTGAATCCTCCCTCCAGATTCCGTTGCGTTTTGGATAAACACCAGTGGTTGAAATGTAGATCAGACGTTTCAGTTGCGGACGATTCTGCTGCATCCATGTCCCCCAAAGTTGCAGGCGTTCTGTTTCCGCTTGTTGATTTTTCAATAGTGGCGGAATGGTCAGCACCAGTGTTGCGGCAGTTTCAGGTAAGGCGCCCCAGCTTTTTTCATCAGCCCAGTCAAAATGAAAAACGGGAAGTAACGGTTCCGGAGGCGCAATTTCATGCCAAGTACCCCAGGATTCTGCAAAGACTGTCAACTCAGCCGCGAGAATTTTACCCAAAAAACCTAATCCAAGAATTCCAACTGGAACTTCAGAAGCGCTAGTAATCATTTATTTTGTTCAAACTGTGGGAAGTGGAACCTGAGTAAAATATTGTTCCGATGACTGCGGGACTTTTACTGATGATGACGGATTTGGATGTTATTTAAACCGGGATTATTGACAATCTTGTTATCTGTTGTCATTCCCGTGAAAGCTGAAATCCAGAAACTTGTGAGTAGCTGAAATAATGAACGACATCATTTTCTGGAATCACTATCAAGTCTGATAGTTTGACTGTTTAGCAGTTCATTATAATTAGTTGCTCAGACTCGGATATTGACGCTGCTGTTATTCTGATTGACTTGAGTGGACTCCTGAAAACCGACCAAACCTCCTAAATCCTTGATCATATCCAGCATGCCAAACAACAGCTTTTCCTTTCCATTATCTTTCATTGACTCCGCAAATGAGCGGTGCACGCTCTCAGTGGATTCCATCAGCACAGCAAATTTGGAGTTTTTGAGCAATGCAAAAGCTTTGAGATAGTTTTCCGGATCCTGCATCAGGTCACTGATTTCATCACCCAAATCACTAATGTCATCCAGGGCAAAACTTTTATATTCCGGTAATTCTTTAATTTGCCGGATTGACTCACCGTTCAGTTCCTTTACACGCGAGTCCACAGTTTTACCAAATTGTTCTGCTGCATCTGAAGTGAGCTCTTGCTGTTTGGACACATTTTCAAAACCCGAAACTACCATTCCGTAGGAACGACGCAGAGTCATGGTATTGTTGTGAGTATCTGCTCTGAGGATGTTGTTCAGTTCAGGATTGGGCGGCATATTTTTTTTGCCCAATTTGGAGTTGCCCGGAAAGCTCGAAGTTTTTTTCGAGAGCGAAGTTTGTGCTTGATCCTGCAGCTCTTTATTTTTAAGAGGTGCTTTCTGTCTTTCCGGGTTCGACTTATTTACCACCGGAGCTGAATTAGGAGAGACTTGCATGGTTCCTGCTTTGGTCATCATAGTGTGAGTTGCTATCCGTGTAATACAAGAATCTAGCCAAATCCTGCTGTTTTGACTTGAGATTCTGTGTGGCTGGAATGCAAACTGACAAATCACTGCTTGTTCTATAAATATATATAAAAACTCTTTAAGAGATTTGAAAACATTTGTACGTTATTTTATGCGTTCCAAGCTATTCCTGTTTGGAACTGGCTTATGTTTATGCCTGACCTTGACGGCACAGCAGACTTTTGCGGTCAAGGGACAGGCTCTGCCAAAGAACTGGAAAAAAATATCTCTCCAGAAAATGAAGGCTAAGGTAATTGACGGAGACACTTTTGACGCAGACCTGAACCGTAACGGAAAGTTTTCTAATCCGGAAGAGCGGATTCGCCTGCTCTATGTAGACACGCCTGGATTATCAAAATCTCACAAAGGAAAAGATCCGAAATTTGGCTTGCCTGCCAAAGGATATTTAAGCTCAGTGCTAAGGAAAACAAAAGCAGTTTTGTGGGTTGATCCGAGCAATCGCAACGGCAATTATGGGCGTCTGCTCGCAGTTTTGGAAGTTAAAGGTCATAACATCAATTTGGCGCTGATCAAACAAGGGCACAGCTATTTTGACACACGTTACTCTTGGCCAGAGGATTTCAAAACTTACGCGAAAGCAGAGGCGTTTGCTTTTGAAAAACACCTTGGAATATGGAGTCTTCGAAAATCGCGCAAACGATATTTGCTCCGTATGCGCGAAGAAGGCAAGACCGTTTATTCGAGCAGTAATCCTTACTTTGTCTCAAAAATAGCAGAGGCGCAAAGTATCGATTTGTCAAAATATAATGGACGTTTTGTCAGGGTTCGGGGTAAGATTAAAAATATTAAGACTCTCGGAAAAGGCGCGAAGCTGATTTTTTTGTATCATAAGCGCATGAAAAAAGGTCTGCCGGTGATCAGCTTTGAAAATCAGCGTAAGTGGCTTGGGCTGGATAAAATCAGCAAAAATGATTATTTGCAAATTGAAGGTTATGCGATTTTTTACAAACAGAAGCAGTGGCAAATCAGGCTGCATCGGGCTCTACTTTTAGATTAGTTATTAAACGGGATTTATTCCGAAAAAATTCCTGAAAAATAAAAAAATCACTAAAGAGTCACAGAGAGCACAGAGGGGAAAAAGAGAGTTGAAATAGTTATTCTTTCGTCATTTCGGGCATGGGGAGAAATCTTAACGAAATTAGAGTGCTCGTTTATACAAGAATTCTAGCCTCGCTTGAAACGACCGGGATTCAGAACATTTTACAGTCGCCATAATGAAAATGCTGAACAAATTTAAGTTTGCTCTAAAACAAAAAACCATCATCTTTGGAGGAATAATAATTTTGTGGGGAATTAGCAGTTGTTCGGGAAGTCGTCCGGAAAAGCTCGGATTGAAAAATAAGTTGTTTGCGCCTTGTCCGGGAAGTCCAAATTGTGTTCTAAGTCTGCAGAGTGATGCAAAACACCTGATTCTGCCCTTAGCTTATGCTGGGCCTTTAGCAGTTGCAAAGGAGAGGCTTAACCAGGTGATTCTGTCGCATGAAAACGCACGGATAATCTCGCAAAACGGAGACTACTGGCATGTCGAATTCACGTCACGCTGGATGAGTTTTGTTGATGATGTTGAGTTTTATTTTATGGAATCAGAAGAGTTGATCCATGTACGTTCGGCATCGCGGATGGGATATTATGACTATGAAGTAAACCGGAAACGGGTGGAAAAAATCCGGTTCCGGTTTGAAAAATTGGTAAATGGAAGCTGAAATCAGCGCATTTTTTTCAGCAGGTCACCATCGGATTTTTTAAAATAATCCTGATTACGCTGAAGAGTTCCGCTGAGCGTGGCTGGCGCGTCTGGTCCGGAAGCATAATTCTGCTGTTGTGCCAGTTCGGTTTTGTTCCAGTCACAGGCAGACAGCATCATTAGTGTTACTCCGCAGAGCAGACTGATTATAAGATTAATCTTCATGCAGTTTTTCCTTTTGTTTAATATGCTCATTGTTGTTAATGTTACCACTCTAAAAAACTATCTCTACTGTAGCAAGTTTTTTGTCGCAATTCTTTAAGGAGCTTTGTGAAAACCACTGTTATTATTAATCCATATGCGGGAAACGGCCGAACAGAAAAGATCTGGCCGGACATTGCGGTTGCTTTAAAACAAAGCATCGGTACTTTTCAAACTGAGCTGACGACTTGTCAGGGCGATGCCGTTCTTTTGACGCGTAAGGCTCTTGAAGGCGGCACGACAAGAATAGTGGCAGTTGGAGGAGATGGTCATCTCAACGAAGTGCTGAATGGTTTTATCGAAAATGATGTTCAGTTTAATCCGCAGGCAAGCTTGAGTTTTGTGATGACCGGAACTGGTTGTGATTTTCAGCGTTCCTTGGGGATTTCAGCGAAGTGGCAGACTGCAGTAGAAAAGCTGAAAGATGCTCCAATACGTCAAATTGATGTAGGAAAAGTCAGTTACACTGCCGCGGATAAAACAAAAGAAATCCGCTATTTTGACAACATTGCGAGTTTCGGACTCAGCGGGGCGGTTGATCATTACATTGATAATTCACGGCTGCGTAACTACCTTGGTGGGACAATGCTCTTTTTGTGGGCCACGATCAAAACAGTTTTCACTCACCCCAACCAGACAATCCGCTACCGCATAGACGACGGACCAGAAAAGGAAATCCGCACAAGACTCGGCTTATTGGCAAACGGTCGTTATTTTGGAGGTGCGATGCACGCGGCTCCAGAAGCAGAACTGGATGACGGTCTGCTGGATTTGTTAATGCTAAAAGAAATTTCTCTGGCAAAATTTCTCTGGCATTTGCCTAAAATTTACAAAGGAACACATTTAGAACTTCCGGAAATCTATTTTCAAAAGGTACGTAAATTCACTGCTCAGAGTTCGGAACAGGTTATTTTGGATATTGATGGTGAGTCTCCCGGAGTTCTCGAAGCAACTTTTGAAGTCCTGCCTCGGATTCTAAATCTACAAGTTTAACGGATTTGTTTGCGGAATAGGTTATAAGTACTAGTCCAGTCTCATTCCTTAGGAAGCGAAAACTTGGTCTAAGCGAGCGGATTAATGTCAGTAAGATTTCTCATTGGGGTCGAAATGAGAACTTCATTTGGATTTGCTGGGCTTCCGTGTTCCACATATAGACACGTTTCTCGATTCACGCTTCTGCGGGCATGGCAATTTCTTAGGAGCTAGTTGTAAGTTAATTTTTGCTAAAATGTTCAAGTGACATTCCGCAGACGTTCAAGCAGAAGTTGATGACGCGAATTGAATAATGCCCTGAAAGCCAAAACAACGATTAGGGTCGCGCCTAAAGCAGCTGCGGTCGCTATCACGAAGATCATCATTATTTGATAACGTACTGCTTCACCGGGACTGACTCCTGCCAATATCTGACCTGTCATCATTCCCGGCAAACTCACAATTCCCATCACCATCATCGAATTCAGCGTGGGAATCATGCTGGTGCGTAAGGCATCACGTATCAATTCATGTGCGGCTTCCCATGATGTTGCTCCAAGACTGAGCAGCATTTCCACTTCTTTACGACGCACAGACAAACTTTCCATAAAACGTTCCAGTGCCAGTGAAATCCCATTCAATGTGTTACCCAAAACCATCCCCAGCAGAGGAAAAAGGTACTGTGGTGAATACCACGGATCAATTTGCAGAATTCCTGAAAGCACGAAAAACATGACAAAAAAAGCTGCGCCAAGGATTGAAATAAAACTGTTAAGGTAAATTGTGCTAAAGCGTTTTCCTGTACGTCCAACTGCGGTGATGGAGGCGACTGTCGCCATGAAAAATGCAACCCCAAGAATCCAGAGTGGATTGTTGAGCGCAAAAACCCAGTCCAGTAAAAATCCAACCATCAGCAGCTGTCCCACCATTCTCAAGGAGGCGATTCCCCACTGTTTTGTCAAGCCAAGTTTTAAAACGATTGACAGGCCAATGTTGACTGCCATCAGTAGCGACGCAAAAAGCAGTTGTCCGCTGCTGAGAAAAATATAATTAGTTTCCATTTCCTCTGTCCAGGCGAAAAGTTCTGCTGCACATTCTCTGTAACTGTTCCGGATTATGACTGACCCAAATCCAGGCACGTTGAGTTGTTGAATTAGGAGAATTTTGCTGCTTTTCTGGAATTTCAGTCTGCCATTTTACGAGCAGTTTTTCGAAGAGTTTAGTCAATTCTGTGTCGAGGGATGAGGTAGGTTCGTCCAGCAAAAGCACCTGCGGTTCTAACTGCAGTACCCTGAGTAGTGCGGCAATTTGTGCTTCTCCTCCGGAAAGTTCCTTTGCGGGACGCTCCAAAAATCCGGAGGGATCTGCAATTCCAGAAGAGTTTGAAGACGTTAACGGTAACACCAGTTCTTTGAGCCAGTTTAGAATTTTTTCACGGTCATATTGAAGATGTTGATGTGCTTTCAGGCGAAAAATACGTTTCAAATTTTCTTCAACTGTTTCTTCAAAAAAAGCAGGAAGCTGCTGGATGTAGCAGACTTTGCTGCGGTATTGAGGCATTTCCCATTCCTGCAGTGATTTAGCTGCAAAACTTATCGAACCTTTTTCAGCGGAAGGTCCGGCAGTTATCACATCCAATCCGGCCAAGGTACGCAGCAGCAGACTTTTTCCGCTTCCGGAGGCTCCGGTTAAAGCAAGTCGCTCTCCGGATGCTAAATCAAGGGAGATATTTTTCCAGATCCAGTTTGTAGAAATTTGACGACTCAGATTTTCCGCGGAAAGCAGCTGGTCATATTTTTGACTTGTTCTCCCTGAGGAGATGCCCGTAGAATGCAACACTTTAGCCTTTTCTTATTTCATTTCCGAGTCAATCTTTATGTCAGTTAATTCTTCTCTTTTGCAGCGCAAGTACTGGATTTTTGATCTTGATGGTACGCTTACTGTGGCAGTTCATGATTTTGTTGCTATCCGAAAAGAACTCGGAATTTCAGCAGGACTGCCAATTATCAAAACCATCAAGTCTCTTCCGGAAAACGAATCAGTACTATTACAGAACAAGCTGCACGTAATAGAAGAAAAACTTGCGCGTAACGCGAGACCGGCCCAGGGAGTAAAAACTTTACTGGAAACCCTGCAGCGCGAGAATTACAGTCTCGGTATCCTCACTTTGAATACCAGAGAAAATGCCTGGTTTACGCTTGAAGCTCTCGGTTTAGCACAGTACTTCAGTGAAGAATTTGTTATCGGACGCTGGTGCGAGGAACCAAAACCGTCCCCGAAAGGTATACACAAAATGCTGAAACAGTGGAAGGTCACTGCAAACGACGCGTTGATGGTTGGAGATTTTCTTTATGATCTGCAAGTTGGACGTGCCGCGGAAACAGCAACGGTTCATGTTGATCCAAGCGGAGAATTTGCCTGGCCCGAACTGGCGGACATTCAGGTTAACTCACTGGATGAACTCGCTGGACTGCTGTCAAAATGAAGCAGCAAGATACTGAAAACTTTCCGCTTCTCACTTGCGACTTTCTCCCCTTTGGTGTTTGATGGCCCTTGCCTTGCTCCTTAAATAAAGGCGCTTTTATGATTTAGATTTTGCATCCTGAACATTTGCCTTTTCCGACGCAGGCTCTTCTTTTATACTGCCGGCCATTTGTGAAACAAAGATGCTGATTTCGTAAAGGATGATGAGAGGTCCGGCCATCAGAGTCTGGGTAAAAACGTCAGGCGGTGTAAGTATCGCTGCTGCAATAAAAATTACGACAAGTGAATATTTTCGATTTTTACGCAACCAGTCCGCATTGACTATGCCAAATCTGGTCAGAATGAATGAGACTGTCGGCAGTTCAAAGATCAGCCCAAAAGCAAATAAAAGATGGATAGTCAGCGACAAATAACTGGCCATGCTCAAGGACGGCAAGGTGTATTTATTTTCAAAACCTAAAAAGAAATCGTAACCGTATGGTATCACAACAAAATAGCCGAAAAGACCTCCGCCGACAAAAAGTGGATATGAAAGCAAAATGAAAGGCCAGATGGCTTTGCGTTCCTTTGAAAAAAGCGCCGGCCGGACAAACAACCAGATTTGACCAAGTAAATACGGAAATGATAAAAAAATCGCAGCATAAAGTCCTATCCGTAAATAAGTGAAAAACGGTTCCGTCAACTCCAGAAAGACCAGGGGGATATTACGCGCATCCAGCGGGGCACGGAAAGCAGAAAGAATAGGTTGATCCAGTTCCATCTCTATGGAAGTTGCACCCACGAAAACGACAATTATGACGATCAACGTATGAACGAGACGCTTACGTAGTTCGCCTAAATGAGAAGTCAGAGGCATCGGTACGTCGCCTGGATGGTCTCCTCGCTTAGACTTTTCTTTTTGCTCAGTATTTTGTTTGCTCATTATATTACGACACAAAGAATGACGTTATTTTTGATTTTATGTGTTGAACACGCAGAATTCTGCCCTAAACAGTCAACCATATTTTTAAAACTCGCTCAGAAATTAGCCGCTAAGGACTAAGCACCGATCGTATTTTTTACCATAAACTGTTCTTATTTGCACGATAAACAAATGATTAATTACGAATATTCTATGCAGTACGAAAAATTTGCGAAAATACTTTTTGTTAATTTCGCTAAATCTACGCGGAATAGCTGCGGATATCTTCTATTGCTTTTCATATGCTTCTGCTGGTCTTCTCCAAGTCTGGCTCAGGAGACTGCAGCAGGAAAGCATAAAAATATATATTTACTCTCACAAAGCATGAAGCTGGGCAAAAAACCGGTTTATGGCGTTTTTTTCTCTGCGGACAATCAGCATGCGGTGGTCTTGTCCGGAAATTCTTCTCTGGAAATATACAGGACTCAAAACGGCAAAAGGCAGCGTGTGATTTCAAGTCAGGAACAAAAGGCTATTTCTCTGGTTCTTCATCCTGGCGGAAAATTAGCTGTCACCGGAGGTCAGGATGAAACGGTTAGAATATGGGACACACAACAGACCACAGCACAAGGAGTTCTGCGCGGTCACCTCGGTGCGGTTTCAAAACTTGCTCTGAACATCAGTGGTGAAATTCTGGCTTCCGGAAGCCAGGACGGAACAGTTATTTTGTGGAAAATGAAGGGACAGGAAATGCTGAAATCCGCAAAACTTATCAGCAAAGGTAGCATAAAAAGTCTAGCTTTCCATCCACAGAAAAATATCCTTGCAGTGGGTGGTGAGGATGGAAGTTTGCAGTTCCGCAGTGTTCCGGAACTGAAATTGGTTTCTACTTTGCCAGCCCATAAAAATGCAGTTACTGCAGGAGAATTCAATACACGTGGAGATGTTTTTGTTTCCGGCTCCCAGAACGGGAAACTGATTGTCTGGGATTGGAAAAATAAAAAACAACTCTCAGTTATAGAATTTGAAGATGCAGTTACAGACCTGAAAATTCATCCAAAACGGGAAGAAATTGCGGTTGGTACAGCAGGCGGAAATTTTGAAATATGGAGTCTGGAAAAAAGTAAACAACTGCACAATATCAATAAGTTCGAAACGGCAATTACTCAGGTAGCATTTGATAACAACGGCCAGCGTATAATTTCCGCGCTTGAAAACGGCAGCGTCCATATTTGGGAATATGGAGCGTCCCTGTATCTGCAAACATTGAGCGGACATGAACGGACAGTCGAATCATTGGAATTTTCTGCGGACAGCAAACGGCTGATCAGCTCTGCTGCGGATAAAAGTGTACGTATCTGGAAGCTCGAAAGCAAAGAGACTCCGGAATATTTTGAGATGGGCACCCACAGGGTGCAGGCAGTTCGTTTTGTTCCCGGTAGTCAAAATTTTGCCACAGCTGGTACGGACAGTTCGGTGAGAATTTGGGATGCAAAAGCCGGCAGTCGTATCCGTGAGCTGAAATTTCATAAAGGAAAAGTCAATGGGCTCAGTTTTCATCCTCAGGACCCGGTACTGCTTTCCGTTGGTTCAGACAAACAGTGGGCACTCTGGAATTTGGATTCAGGAAAGTTACTGCGCTCAGGCCGCGGACATGCCTCACAGATATTGACTACGGCAATTTCTCCTGACGGTAAGAGGTTTGCCACTGCAGGCAGTGATCTTTCAATTATTCTCTGGAAATACCCTCAGGGGGAACCGCTCATAAAACTAAAAGGACACGGAAAAGCAGTTACAACTGTGGCTTTTAGTCCAGATGGTAAAATATTGGCAAGTGGTTCTCAGGACAATCAAATATTCCTGTGGAAACTTGATGAGGAAATTTCAAAAACCCCTTTCAGGAAACTGGAAGGACACGGATTCATCGTAAAAAAGGTGCTGTTTTCCAAAGACGGGAAAGCGCTAATTTCAATTTCCAAAGACAAAACGGTACGTCTCTGGGAAGTAAAAACCGGCAAAATGCTGCGTATCCTGCATGGTGACAGTACTGCTCTGGTTGCTGCGGCGCTGAGTCCGGACGGCAAATTAATTGCTTTAAGCAACCTCACAAAAGATATTTTCATCCTCAAATTTCCAACTGATATTCCTGAACTGCAGGATACTGGAGAAGACTCGGCAACCGGAGACATGACTAATTCAACTGAGGCGCAATCTTCTGCTTCAGTTCTGAACGGTTCTGAAAATTCTATGATAGATTTAGCAGATTTGCGTGAAAAAGAAAAACTGCCGATGACCGCGGAAGAGTTACGCACTTATGCTGTACCGGAAACTGACAAATTGTTCACGGATCCTCTTCAACAGCAGAAACGTCTCAATCAATTGCTTAAAAGCAAAACCAGTTGCCTCCACATCGCAGAAATGGAAAAGCTGGCCCTGCAAATATTAAGCAGGACTCCCAATGATCTGGCCGCTTATCACGCACTGCTCAAGTCATCTATCCTGAAACAGGATTTTTCGGCTATGGGTCTGTTGGTTAGAGCAGGAAATTTCGCAGAATTGGATACAGAGCGTTATGACTATCTTTCTATTATTGAAATTAGAAATATTTTTGATAATCTGCTCTTTGATGTTTTTGATCAATCCTTTGAGCGTCGCGGAAATAAACAGGAAATTAAATTTACAGATTGCAAAGGAAAATCACAACCAGTCAGTTTAGGGAATATTTCACTCAACTTACGTTATCCAGATGGTTTTTTAAAAAGGATAACTTCGATAGCACGGATGCTTGACTTGAAGGAATTTTTGGAATTAACGCAGAGTGAATTCCAAAACAGAATGTTTGCAGAAATTAAACGGGTTACGGAGTCCGGTACTCCTCATCCGCCTTCACGTATAGCGATGGCTAAGGAAGAACAGTCTGAGCCAATTCCGGTAGGAACGCTAAAAATAAATCTTGAAAAAGCACAGACCTGGAAAAATGACGGGATGACAACATTTGGTTTACGCAATGAAGGCGGTCAATGGCAATCCTACCTAAGTGATAAGGATAACCAGCTTGTCATGCATCTTCCGGCGGGAGCATATTATTTGAAAATTGCTGGAATAATACGTAAAACTTTTTTTATCATTGCCGGAACCCAGCTCGATTTGTCAGTTGAATAAAATTGATGCGTTCGTAAAAAATCCTAAAGCCGTGTCATTGCTTACGAAGCGAGAAATCTTGTAAGCAACCAAGGTTTGCTTTTGAACCCCTCTGGGTTATTCTGCACGTTCCTGGTACTACGACTTGGCGACACTTCGGTATGCCTTAGTGGGCTTGAGGCATACCTATTTTTGAGAAGGCTTCTATTGCAGGCTAAACTTTGACTGTTAAACACCTTCCTCAACCAGCTTTATTTTCTTGTACACAGTCTAATACTTCCTCCCGGACATCTCGTTCTTTCTTATTCATTTTCAAATATCTCTTTCAAATATTACCTTAAAATATTTTCTAAGTTATTATCTTAATCGTCATTAAAGAGTTCTAGTAATACATTGTTGTTATTGACTGAGACTTTTCAACTGGAACGAAGGGAGAGAGCTAAAAAAGTACTCAGATCGTACAAGATCCCTTACATAAGTTCGGGATGATACGGCAAAAATCGTGACTGTCGAGTTATCTTAAAGCACCAGGCAAGATTGAACTTCGGAACCATAACCAGGCGATTGTACCGGTGGCGAGATTACCTAAGGCGATGCCGACAAAAAATCCGGTTGTACCCCAGAATTGTGATCCCAAATAAACCAGAGGAATGAGGAAGAGAAAAAGCCGCATGAGATTGATTGCGGTTGAGTGAAAAGGACGATGAAGTGCGTTACAAGAGGCACTTATCAATTGTGAGATGCCGTGAAACCCAAAACCAAAAGGTACGATCCAGAAATATTGCTTTATCAAAGCTTGAATTACCGGATCGTCTGTAAATGCCCAGGCAATCCCAGCGGAAATTAGCGCCAGAAATACCCATGCTGTTCCACCCCAAATCAACGCAAAGCGCAGGGTAAATCGGCTGGCGGTTTTAATTCTGTCGAAATTATTTGCTCCATAATTTTGACCTATAAATGGAATGATCACCGATGAAAGAGCCATTGAGCCGATCATCGCGAGTGATTCTATGCGTGTACCCACCCCAAAAGCGGCGACAGTTGCTTCACCAAGATCTGCCGCAATACGTGTTAAGACCGCATTTGAGACAGGAAATAAAAGTTGGGTTAACATCGCTGGTATGCCGATATAAAGTAAAGCTTTCCAGGAACTCAGTATTTCAGCAATTCCCGGCCAGTGTGCGGTCAGCATCTGCTCACGCTTTCCAAGCACCCATAAACCGGCAATCATGATGCTGATATAAGAAATAACTGTGGCAATTGCTGCCCCCTTAATACCCATTTCCGGAAATGGCCCATAGCCAAAGATCAAAATTGGATCCAGTACAGCATTCACGATCGCGGCAATTACCATGATGATGCTTGGCGTTTTGGTATCTCCGGTAGCACGGATCGCGCTGTTGCCGACTATCGGGATCACCACAAAAACTACACCTATCAACCATGGGATCATGTATTCCTCAATCAGCGGGAATGATTCATCGGAAGCACCCATCAGCTTAAAAATTGAGTGCAGGTTGAGATAACTCAGTCCGGATACTGCCAGAATAATCAAAGCTACCAACAGCAGACTGTCTGTGGTGAGGCGCTGTACCCGGTGGTGGTCTCCCTCACCAATAGCACGTGAAATGACTGCGGCAGCTCCAATTCCTATTCCAAAAGAAAAACTCATCAAGGTAAAAGTAACCGGAAAAGTAAAACTGATGGCCACCAGTTCCTGTACCCCGATCATGCTGATGTAAAAAGTGTCCACCAAATTTATGAGCAGAATGGAGACCAGGCCGAAGATCATTGGTACAGCAAGACGAATCAATGACGGTCCCACAGGACCTTCTATCATACGATTTAAACCCGGTTTTTTTTTGGATGAATTAGCTGAAGGAGAGGATGTCAATAAAACCTGAATTATGATGATTGGGAAATTCCTTTCTGCAGGCAGAGAGGAATTGGAATAATAGCATACTATACTCTCAACCCACAAATTGATTTGTTTTTGAGGCAGCTATTTCAACGGTTCATTTATCAAAGTAAAGCTGAAAACAGCTTGATTGCCGGGTATATCTGTGGGAATCTGTACAGCATAAATTGACTCAACATTTGTAACGCAAGAGAGCTTAATGTCATCCACCAGCCTGAACAAATCAACTTCAGTACTTGAAACTCAAACTTCCGACGGTTTGTTTGATGATCTTGCACTGCGTCGTGAATTAAGCGCAAATCTGGTTGGATTCTGCAGGTATCTGCGTCAGCATGGACTGAGCACCGGCTTAGGAGAACAGATGGATGCACTACGAGCTTTGGAAGAGCTAGATCTTGAAAATGAAGTTGCTTTCAAAATGGGGCTGCGTACAACTTTGGCCAAGAGCGTCGAGGAGCAGGATATTTTTGATGAACACTTTCATTCCTACTGGGATGTTTGGGAAAGTGCGGAAAATCTTCAACAGCGTTTCAAGGCAAAAAAAGAAGAACCTGTCGCAGTGGTAATTGACGAACGTCCCCAAAAACAGGCTTTTGTTTCAATCAGTGATTGGCTGGGAGGTGCGGAGACTGCTGAAGAAGAAAAAGAAGCTGCCGGTTACAGTCCTTTTGAAACTGACTCGGAGCGTGATTTTAGTACCTTTCAGGCAGAAGAGCTAACGGAAGTAATGCAGTTGATTAACGAAATAGGCAAGGCTCTGGCGACTCGTTTCAGTCGTCGGACGATGAATTCAAAACATCGGGGAAGTATTGATTTGCGCCGCACAATGCGTTTGAGTTTACGCCACGGGGGGGAGATTCTGGATTTGGCCCTCCATCAACGCAGACGCCAGCGATTGAAGCTGGTGCTACTTTGTGATGTGAGCAAATCGATGGATCTTTACAGTCGTTTCCTGATCCAGTTCATTTACGCATTTCAGTGTGTTTACCGTAGGATTGAGACTTTTGTGTTCAGTACCTCTCTGCACCGAATTACGGAAACCCTCCGCAGAGAAGAGTTATACAGCGCGCTGGAACAACTTTCCGGGACTGTTCCGGACTGGTCCGGCGGTACAAAAATCGGTGCTTCTCTGGAACAATTTGTCAGTCAGCACGGACTTAAACTTGTGGATTCCCAAACTGTTGTACTGATCATTAGTGACGGATGGGATACGGGTGAAGTTGATTTACTGGAAAACAGTATGCGCTTTTTAAGCAAACACGCGCGAAATGTAATTTGGCTCAACCCATTGAAGGGAAGTTCCGGATACGAACCTACTACACGCGGAATGCAGGCAGCGTTACCGTATATTGATATTTTTGCTTCTGCTCATAATCTCAACAGTCTCAGAAAACTGGTACGTCAGTTGAGCAGAATCCAGTCCGGACAAAGCAGCCGCTTGTCGCTTGTGAGTTAAAACAGCCATCTTTAATTTATTAGTCATACATTTAAACTTAAACTCTTTTTTGAAAAACACTATGACCTTATACACACTTGATGAATCAACACCTGAATTTACAGATACAACTTTCATTGCTCCGGACGCAAGTCTTATAGGTAAAGTCCGGATTGGTGCATATTCCTCAGTCTGGTTTAACGCAGTCCTCCGCGGAGATATGGCATACATCAGCATAGGAGACGAAACCAGTTTTCAGGATTTAAGCATGGGGCACGCTGATCCAGGATTTCCACTGATAATTGGAAACCGTGTAACGGTAGGTCACCACTGCGTCATGCACGGTTGTGAGGTAGAAGATGACTGCCTGATCGGTATGGGCGCGATTTTGATGAATGGAGTGAAAATCGGCCGCGGCAGTATAGTCGGGGCAGGAGCAGTTTTGCTGGAAGGTATGGAGGTTCCTCCTTTTTCAATGGTAGTCGGTTCTCCTGCAAAAGTCCGCAAAACTTATGAAGAAAGCATTATAGAAAATATCAACGCGATGTCACAAATATATGTGAAACGCGCGATTCGTTACCGAGAGCAAAATATAGGTGTTATTAAGTGAAAGATAAATCCATTCTTAGTATGCTTTCATACGAAACAGTTATAATTATTGAGTCTATTATTAAATAACTAATAGAAAATTATCATGTTTTATATAAATATTATCACTAGTGTCCCAATAAGTTATCGAACAAATTCAATTGGATAGAATCTTCTATGAACATAGGATTATTATTAGATTTATCAAGTAACTGAATTAATGGTAATTTTTCAAATA
>Ga0114999_10004840_pt1 | contig 16130 bp, 15 predicted proteins | sample ArcticOcean_MG_C_3_FD_89820 | JGI IMG/M metagenome (GOLD analysis project Ga0114999, IMG submission 89820) | Marine microbial communities from western Arctic Ocean - ArcticOcean_MG_CB8_126 | ecosystem: Environmental > Aquatic > Marine > Oceanic | place: Arctic Ocean: Canada Basin | collected...
ATGGAAAAAGATTAGGTAATCTTACCAAAAATTTGCCAAAATGTTTATTGGAAATTAACGGACAAAGTATACTAGAAAGAGATATGAATGCATTTTTACAAAATGGCATTACTAATTTTAATATAATTACAGGTCCATACTATGAAAAATTTAATTTTAAAAATGTAAATTATATTCAGGATTTTGATTATGAACATCATGATGTTCTTGGAACTTTAATGGAGGCTAGGAATTTGTTAGATGATGATGTAATAATATCTTACACTGATATTGTATATGATACTTCCATTGTAAAAAAACTTCTTAATTTTGAAGGTGATATTGGATTAGCCGTAGATATGAATTGGAAAGAAGGATATGTCGGAAGAACGGATCATCCAATTGCTGAAGCAGCAAATGTATTATTAAAAAATAATTCTATTTCAAATATTGGACATAAAACAGAAAAATTTGGTGAATATGATGATAACATGTTAGGTGAATTTTTGGGAATTATGAAATTATCAAAAAAAGGTGCAAATATGTTACGTAATCGATATGAAGAGTTGGAAAAATTATCCATATCTACATTTCATGAAGATAGAAGTTTTACTTCTGGATATATTGTTGATATAATTCAGGATATGATTAATCAAGGGATCACAGTTAATCCTGTTAAAATTTCTGGAAATTGGTGTGAAATTGATACATTACAAGATTTAGAAAATTCAAAGAAACTTTTTTTTTAACTTCTATTTTTTTTAGATTTGATATTTTTAATTTTAATACAAACTGCTGATTTACTTGTAAAAGCTAAATATTCATATGTTACATTTCTTTTTTTTGTAAATTCCTGAAACGCTTTAAATTCATGTTGTTGCCATGTTGGATAATTCAAATATTCATCAAAAATTAGAATTGTATCTTGTGTTATCCTATTTCCTAACAAATCAAGAATAGTTTTTGTTGAAGAATAAAGATCACAATCAAAATGAATAAAATCAACTACTTCTTTGTTTTTTTTCAGAAAATCTGGCAATGTTTCATGAAACCAACCTTTGTAAATTTTAATATTCTTTGGAAGTTTTGGAATTTTTCCATTTTCTGAATATGCTCCCTTTGAATATGGTTGACCTGACCAATCTTCTGGAAGTCCTTCAAAACTATCAAAACCATGACAAATTCTGTTGTTAATTCTTTTAGAAATTTCTTTAGTTGTTTTACCTTTTCTAACTCCAAATTCTAAAATTAAACCTTTACTCTTTATTTTTGGTAATGCATAATCAAATAATACTCCAAGTTCATGTGTAAAACATAAAGAATTATTCATATTTTTTTTAATATATTTTATAGATTCTTGCGTTGCTGCAATTCTTAATTGATGTCTTAAATCAAATTCAAATTGATCATATGATTTCTGATTTTTTGTCATCTTACATTTCACAATAATTACTAATTTAACTTTTTTTTAGCTGCATAAATCATTACTGATGCAATAGTTTTTGAATCAATAATTTTTCCAGATTTTATCATATTGATCACTTTCTTAAGTGGAATTTTTTCAATTTCAATTGATTCTTCATTATCTAAATTTTGTTCTGCACTTTTTTCTATATTTGTTGCAAGAAAACAATCAATGTATTGCAAACTATATCCTAACAATGGGTAATATTTTATTAAATGAGTCATTTTTTTAGCTTTATATCCAGTTTCTTCTAAAAATTCCCTTTTTGCACATTCTTCTGAAGTTTCATTTTTATTTAATATTCCTGCAGGAATTTCTAGAACATTTTCGTGTGGAAATCTAAACTGCTTTACCATTATCACTTTATCATCATCTAATGCTAATACTGCAGCAGCATTTTCTTGTTCAATAATTTCATGTTTAACATTTTTTTCTCCAATCAAAAAATTATAGAGGCTTACATCAAATGCTTTACCCTTATACAATTTCTTTTTTTTGTCCATTTTACTCTAACTTAATTATGTTATTTAACATATTTTTTTCTTTTAAATCAGTATAAATTTTATAATCTTTAAGAGTATCAAATTCTAACCATCCATTTTTTGTTGTAGACATATTTACTTCTACTCCTTCGTTAATCATACTTTGAATTAAATCTACTAAACGTGAATTTTCAAATGTTAGATTTGGATTCAGGGGATTATGATCTTTTGTTGATTGGAGTTTAGATTTATGATAAACATCTTTTATCTCTTTAATTCCATTATTTTGAATTTTCATTAAACCAATAAAATGTCCATCTACATCTTGGACATTATTTACATTTTGACCTATACTTATCACATTACCCTCCTCATTTGTTGTAACTGTTTCATGTGCATCATCCAAAGGATTATCAATTCGTAATTTCCAATATTTCAACCAATCTGTATCTACTACTACTGTTACATCATCTTTAGATGAAATTAATTTTTGCAAAATTTTTTTTTCAAATATAATATCAGCGTAAGAAATTATTACTTCTTCATTAATTTTTTCTTCTGCACAAAATAAACTTTCAAGCATATTTGTTTTGTCATATTTTTTATTCAAAAAAGTTTGAATATCTGGAAAGTTTATTTTATTAGAATTATGGCCAACTACAATTGAAATATCTATTATTCCACAATCTTTGAATGTTTTAATTATTCTTTCAAGTAATGGTATTTCTCCAAATTCTATCATAGATTTAGGAATTTTTTTAGTAATAGGCATTAATCGTTTTCCTATTCCTGCAGCTAAAATAATTGCCTTCATATTTTATATTAAATAATTTTTTCTTTTAAATGTATAAAAAAAATTTATTTTTACTAATTTGTTTGCGTTGGCATTCGCCAAAGCTTTTTTATTGGAATCATTTTCAACGCCTTACTTTTTCCGATCTGTGAGTCACCATAAACATCTATATTATTTTGTACAACTTTAAATTGCTCTTCAGTTAGAATAAATGATAATTTTGTAGTTTCAATTTTAAATTCTTCTATATTTGAATCATTTTTTTCATTAACCCAATTTTGTACATCATAATCAAATTCATATTTTGGGATTGTTTTCATCCTGTCTTTACCCATAACATTATGTGATAACCCTCTACAATAATCTGAAATTGCTTTAAATTGTTTTTCAGTTTTCTTATCTAATTTTTTTGATTGTAATAGATTATGTGCTGTATCAATTACATATTCAATCCAATCATTCATACATGTTATAACTACTTCTGCTAGATAATGATAAATTACTTGTGTTCCATCTTCTCCTGATAGTAATTTGTCATATTCACTATCTTTACGGTAATTTTCTAAAATATCTTCTGGAGAATCCCATAATTCATTTATTGTTGCTTTCTTGAATTTTTCTGAAACTGTAATTACTTTTTGTGGAGAATTTCTTATTCCTTTCATCATTTGATAATAAAGATCAAATACATCAATATTATTCTGTAACAGAAATTTGATTATTGCTTCAAACACAATTCCTCTATTTGTAACAAATATGATGAATGCAATTAATCTAAGTTCAACATATTCTTCAAATGTTAATGTATTTGATCCAATTACAACTTCTTCAATTTCTACTATATTTTTACCACTGTTTAATTTTGCAAAATCCCTTTGTATTACTCGAAACTTTGTTTTCAAATTCCATTTTTTTATTTCTTTAGGTGTTTTCATTTCAGAACCATCCAACAACATGCATGTATGAACAACAATTTCATCCATTCTGGCATGAACTAAACCTCTAAGTGTTTCAAGATGATTTTGATATGTTTCACCTGGTAATCCTAAAATAACTTCTGATGTAGTTTGCAATCCTGATTCTTTGATTGCTGGATAAAGTTCTAACATGTGATCCACACTAATATTTGAACGTCGAATATTGGTCAAAACCTGTTTATCTAAAGACTGCACTGACATGGTTATACGTAATGAATCACTTAATCTTCTAATTGCTTTAATTATCTTTTCACGTTGATTTTTTCCAGTAGTACATTTTATGAATTTTGGATAATTTATTTTTTCTTGCATATTTGCAAGTTCTTCACATATTTCCTGATCTCTTGGATACATTCCAAAATTTAAATCACTAATATGTAGACTATGTGTATTTTTAGGAACATGTTTTGAAATATAATTTAATTCTGAACGTATTCTATCTAAACCAAACATGTTTACTTGATCAACTTCATCCTTTCCGTCTGTACAAAAAGTACAATGAAATGGGCATCCCCTATTAGTTTGAATCATAGGTGTTAACTTTCCATCGAAAAATTCATCTAATAATCCTGATGTATATGGAGAAGGTATTTCATCAAGTTTTTTTATTCTAATTGTTGGAATTGAATATTGTATTTCTCCTGATTTATTTCTTGTAATACATCCATCTATTGGTTTTTCTAAAATTTTCTCTTGCATTTGTTCTAATGAATCAAGTTTTAATATATTTTCTATAATATTTGAAAATCCAGTTTCTCCATCAACTGGTACATATGCATCAATTTCAGAATGTTTTTTCATAAATTCTTTTTGTGATGGAATATCTATTGGAAAATTTGGACCTCCCCAAATTTTAATTGCTTGTGGGTTTTTAATTGATAATATTTTAAACATTTCTGAACTAATATTATGCGACCAACAATAATTACTCAATCCCAAAACATCTGGGGGTTCTTCTTGAATCGCTTTTTCTAATTTAGGAATATATTTAAAAATTTTAATTTCTACATTGTCTCCAAATTGTTTTTTACAATAAGTTGCAATAAAACCTACATTTAGAGGAAATGCCTCTGTAGCAAGTGTAACCGTATCATACGTTAGATCAGCTAAATAGATTTTTAATGGTCTGAGCATTGTTATTCATAAATTATTTAAATTGTATTTATATTAATCCTAGTTTAATTTAGATTGAAAAATTGTTAATTTTTTTTAATTCTGACCACAAAAAATCTTCTTTTTCTAACCCTTTACCTGACAAATTCTCTTCTTCTTCTGGATCATTCTCTAAATCATAAAATTCTTTTGTATCGTTATATTGATTCCATATAAGTTTCCATTTAGATGTACGAATAGATTTTACATTGGGTTTTTTTGGAGGCGATTTCTCTTTTTGTGGATTACCTGTTTCAGAAAATGCCATTTTCTCGGAAATTTCTTCTCCTTGAATAAGTGGTACAAGTGAAACTCCATCTAATTTTTCAAATTTTTCATTTAATGGAATGTTTAATACTTCTAGAATTGTAGGCATAAAATCTATTGTTCTTACTTGTTGATCTATCTGTTTTATTGGAAAATTATTTCCAATAAAGTAAGCAAATGTTCTTAAAGTATAATCATAACAAAATGCACCATATGCCCTCTCTCCAATTTTTTCTCCAATACTAATTCCATGATCTGACATTATTAGTATGATTGATTCATCGTTTAGATTTAATTCATTTACTTCATTTAAAATATGAGTTACATAGTTTCCTGCATTTGAAAAAAGTTGATCATAACGATTTTCATTTTCTTTTTTATTGTTAAAAAATTCTTTACTAAAATTATCATACTTTTTTAAAACTTGTTCAATAATACCTGTATGAATATTACTGTATTGTAAATACAGAAAAAATGGTTTTCCTTCTTTATTTTTTTCTTTCATTTTTCTAAGAAAATCTTTATGCCGTAAAATAAGATCATCATTAACTTCATCATGAATATTCAATTCATCTAATCCTTGTTTAGGAATAGTTAGTTTACTTACTGTATCTGCACAAGTATAATATTCTAATTCATGTAAATATTCAGAAATTGTTTTAAATTTATTTTCCTTAAAATCATATGTAGACCAATAACTGTTTGTTCCAGTTCTATTTCCATAACTTCCACTAAAAACTGCGTGCATGGCAGCAATCGTATGAGGTCCATATGTAATTGATTGAGAAAAAAATGTACTTTTTTCTTTAATTCCATTAAAAACAGATGATTTTTTTGCCCTATCTAATCTACCCCCATCAATCATTAATATGATTAAATTTTTTTTCATTCTTTTTCTTTTCTATGCTTGTTAATTAAATCTGTTTTAATATGCAGTTGTTCAATTTTTTCACATACTAAAATTAAATACATTGGTTTATTATTTTTATTATATTTGATTGGAATATAATCTTCATCTGATATTTTTTTTATATTTTCATTAAATGAATCAAATTTTGAAATATTTTTTTGGAAATATTTTATATACAATAATCTATTTTTATCTATTTTTATTAAAATAAATGCTAAAAATTTCCTAATTTTTTTAAATATAATTTCATTTTGTTTATTTATTGATTTCTCAATAAATCTTTGAGAATAAACTTCTAAAATCTTGAATTTTAAATTTATTAGTTTATTTAGTTCATCTAATGTAAATTTGTTAATATTTTTTTCATTTTGTTTATTATTTAATACAGATATAATCAAAATTCCTTTTTCTTTTAAACATAAAAAATAATTTTCTATATTTTCAGAATAGTTTTTTTTATTAATATTTTCAAATGAAATAATACTATCAAAATAATTTTCACAATTTTTTATGTTTTCAATATTAAAATCAATTTCTAATTTTTCATTATATTTCCTTAAATCTTTTTTTTTGGAATTTAAAGTATTTGACGAATAAACTTCTGATACATTATTCTCTAAAAGAATTTTTGCGCTTGTATATGCTGTAAATACATTTTGTTGATGATCAAAAATTCTCCCATTTACAAATTTCTTAATAAAATTATATTTGAAAATATTATTTTTGATAATTTCTGAATTCATGTTTATTTGATATTTAAGTTAAAAAAGTCTATATTTAAATTCGTATTAATAATATAGTTGGAATCTAATTATACTGTTGGAATTTTACTTCAAGGGAAAATATCTTCTTGGACTAATGATATAATTAAAGAATATCAGTACATATTTCCAAATGCTGAAATTCTGATTTCAACCTGGGATGATCAAAATACTGAAAATCTTAATTGTAATATTGTTAAATCTCCTGCCCCTTCTTTACCCAAACCTCATAAATCAACTGTAAATTTCCAAATAGTTGGTTGTAAGGCTGGTTTAAAAAAATTAAAAACTGATTTAATAATGAAATGTAGAACAGATCAATTTATTCATAATAGAAAAATTTTTGAAATTTTTCATAATTCATGTTCTGAAAATCAGATAATGGTTCCTGATTTAGGTACACCAAAAAATATTGATTATAGAATATCTGATTTTTGTCAGATAGGATTTAGACAAACCTTGTTAGATTTTTGGGAGAATATTCCATTATATGATGGGATTAATTATGAAGAAGCAGCAACCTATCTTACAAAAAATTACGTATTGAAAGTTAAAAATGATTTACAACCGTGGACATCTGCATTAAAAAAATATTTTTTAATTAAAAGTTTTCATGATGATTTTCAAATTGAATGGGAAAAATTGAATGATTTTGATGAATATCGCAATATTTATGAACTTGGTTTTAAACAACGAAGGACAATAAATTCTTAATTTTTTTAATATTACTCTATTAGATATACCCCATTTTTTTTAATTCTTCTTCAATTTCTTTATTATTTTGTTCTTCTGTTTTTATAATTGGTTTTACTTTTTCATATTTTACAAGTATTTTTTCCATGGATTCTATAATTTCTGGAAATGATTTCCATATGTTATTTTTTTCTAGTGGATCATTTTCTAAATTAAATAAATATACATTTTCTTTTGGATTTTTTCTTGATCTATAATACTTAAATTTTGATGTTCTAATACCTACAACTAAACTTGTTTTCCCTTCTTGTGTGTCTCCTGTTTGAATAAATATTGGAATTTCTTTTAATTTTTTTCCTTTAATTAAAATATTTAAATCTCTTCCATCTATATTTGAATAATCTATTTTAATTTTTAGATGATTTAATATCGTTGGAAAAATATCTATTCCACTAACTAAGTCATTAAAAATTTTGGGCTTAATTTGATTATTAACTATTAGTAATGGAACTTTTAGTGTTTCATCATCTAGTGTTTTATTTCCACGTGCTCTTAGGGTTTTAATTTCATCCACTGATAATTTCTTTTCTAATTTTTTTTGTTGATATTTTTTTTTAATATTTCGAATTAATATGAATAATTTTAAGCCAATTGGTTCTAATATTGGAATTTTTTCTTTAATTTTTTTCATAAATGATTGTATTGATGGTATTTCACCTACATAATCTACAATTGGAATGTAATCACCATGATCTGAAGTAATTACAATTAATGTATTATCTAAATCACATTGATCTATAAATTTCCCAATCCATTCATCAATACATGAAATCATTTTTTCATAATTTGTTTTACCATATTTTTCTTCATTATATTTTTCTGGTATTGTAATTTTTTCATGTAAATCTTCTAAATGTATATAGTAAATCCATGGTGTCTTCATTTTATTTGAATTCAGATGTTCAAGAATGTTTTTCCCTACTCCATCTGTTAACCCTTTTTGAATTCTATTTGCTGAATAATATCGATCTACATAATCAAATTTTTCAGTAAATTGTTTAAACCATGTTAAATCTGGAACTGTTGCATAAGTTTTATAATTATTTTCTCTTAAAATATCAAAGAGTGTTTTTATTTTTGTATTAAATTTACGTTGGATTATTTGTGTTTTTTGAGAAAACATACCTGTAAAAATATTTCCAACACTAATTCCTGTTACATCTGATGAACTAATTGTTTGTGAAAAATATACTCCTTTTTTAATTAATTTATCTACGTTTGGAGTTATTGATGTTTTATTCTCTCCATAAAATTTATCTGATCTTAATGAATCAACTATTATGAAAAGAATATTTTGATTCATATTCAATATTATCTATTATTTACTGAGATAAATAGCAATTGATAAAATAGCTTGATTATTAAAAATAATTGTAGAAATTTAAAATGTCATATGAAAATACTGAATCTTATTTAAAATATAAAAATTTACGAAATCAACTAAAAAATGATCTTCTATCTTTTATTGAAACCGAATTTAAATCATATTCATCTGATTATGATCATAATCAATTTTCATTAAAAAAAATAAAGCTATTTGAAAAAATCTTCTTAAATTTAGATTATTGGATGAAAAGTACAATACCTGAAAAATATAAACAAACTGTTATCAGATCAATTTCTCAAAAAAAGTGGTCAAATATTATTGAAGCATTTAAAGAAGAATTATCTTTTGGAACAAGTGGAATTAGAGGAAAACTTGTTGTTTCATTAGATGAACAAGAATGTATTGATGATTTAAAATCACTTGATAAATTTGGTTTTGAATCTAATGTTCTTAGAGGAACAAATTCTATTAATGAAATTACCATAACAAAAAATATTTTTGGATTAATTAATTATATGAAAAAAAATCAATTCTCTACAATTGTAATTGGTTATGATTCCCGTGTATGTAGTAATTTATTTTCACGTTTAATTGCTAATATGTTTTTAAAAAATAATTTCTCTGTCATCTTCTTTAACCAAACTAATTCTTTACCTGAATTATCATTTGCTGTTACTCATTTTAAAGCAGATATGGGAATTGAAATAACTGCTAGTCATAATGATAAACGTTACAATGGATATAAACTAATTACTCAATACGGTTCACCCCCAACTAGTAAAATTAGGGAAGAAATTTCTCATGAAATTTTTAATAACCCTTTAGATATTTCTTATGAATTACTTTCTTATGATTATAATGATAAAAATTTTAATTTTATTTCTGATAATGTATTAATTATTAATGATTTTTCGTTATCAAATTCAACTGATAAATCTAAAAATATTTTAATCAATGAATATTTAGAACAAATTTCTAATTTAGTTTTTGATAAGCATGTTGTTAAAAAATTTGCATCCAATATTTCAATAGGTTACTCTGCATTACACGGAACAGGTTTTGTGCCTGTTTCAAAATTATTTGAGAAATTCAATATTACTAATATAAAATATATTACAAAAATGATTCAACCAGATTCCCTTTTTTCTTTATTTGATTCAAAACAAATTCTGGACCCTAGTGATTTTTTAACTTCTAATGTAATAGTTGAATCATTTAATGATGAGTATGGAAAAATTGAATTTGAAAAATTAGATTTATTGTGTTATACAGATCCTGATGCTGATAGATTAGGAATTATCATTAAAGTACCAAAAGATGAACAATTGATTTACGGTAAATGGAAATTACTTAAAGCAAATGACGTTTGGGCATTATTTTTGTGGTATATTTTAGAAAATTTTCTTAACGATAATAATTCCATATTTAATAATTCTGAAAAATTATTTATTGTAAAGAGTTTTGTTACTTCCGATTTATTGTTGTACATTTCTAATAAATATAAAATTGAATGTATTGATGGTAAAGTTGGATTTAGTGATTTAAGTGAAATTGTACGTAAAAAATGGAAAGAAAATAAACTCAATATTGGTATGTTTGAGGAAAGTTGTGGATTTGGGATTTCTGGAAATCTTGAAAATGATTTTACCAAATTACATATTCTTGAAAAAGATGGAATTTTATCTTTATCCTTGATAATTGAAATTCTTTGTTATGCTAAATCTAAAAATTTATCTTTACAAGATCTATTAAATAAAATTTATCTTGATAATGAAATTGGATTTTTTGCTACATCTAGAAAAGAATTACCTGAACGTGGTATTTTTGAAGGTATTGCTAATGAGTTGTATCAAGAAAAAATTCTAAAAAATGTCGAAAATTTATATTTTGAAGTAAGTGAAAAAATTAAAAATAATGAACCTCTACTCCTATGTGGAATACCTATATCTAAAGTTGAAAAATTTTCTACCGGAAGATATGATTCAAAATTTTGGAAGAATTTTCCAGATGAAGGTATTAGATTTTTTCTTAATTCAAAAATTAATCATATAACTATTCGTTCTTCAGGAACTGAACCAAAACTTAGAATTTTTGTTCAATATAGAATTTCCGAGATTAATGAAAAAAATATTATTGAAAAAAAATTACTTGCAGAAAATTTTATAAAAGAATTATCCAATGAAATTGAAAAAATGATTTTAGATAATTAATTACTTTTTGTCATAATCAAATTCTTTTAAAAATAAATTAACTTCGTCAGCACTTCCTAATGCCCACATTTTTTTTACAGGAAATGTTGTAATTTTTTTATTATATTTTGAAAATATATTATATACTGGAGTTACATAAAATTCATTATTATATTCCATACCTCTTTCGATCATTTCATTTCCAAATTTTACTAAATCTGAACCTTTCTTAAAATAATGTAATCCGACAGTTGCAGTTTTACTAATAGGTAGTTTTTCAGCAGATTCAGTTACAAATCCTTGATTATCTAGTTTAACGTAACTAGCTTTTGTTGAATTGCATTCTTCTGGAAATACCATTACACAACCATCAATTTTTTTATTTCTAATTATTTTGTTGAAATATTCATTATCCCAATTTAAATAATGATCAGTATCTGAAATAATTAATTCTTCATCACTATTAATCAAATCCGATGCTTCTAGTACTGATTCCATTGTTCCTTTAGTTTGATAATCTATCGAAATAATTTTACAATTGGGAACAATTTTCTTTAGAACTTTATCAATTTCAAATTTTTCAATATGTTCTTTTTTACAACAAAAAATGAAATTTCCTTTTAATCCTAATGTATCAATTGACCATTCTACAATGGTTTTTCCTAAAATTTTTACTAAAGGTTTAGGATATGAGTCATAACTTTGTAATCTTGTCCCTTTTCCTGCCATTGGCATTACTATATTAATTCAAATCACCTTTTACAAATTTCATTAATTTTTCTGGATATTTTGTACATATTCCATCTACACCTAAATTAATCAGTCTCTCCCATTCTGAATAAACTGATTCTTCATCACATTTTTCTATTACTTCTAATGACATTACATAAATGACTTTATTCTTTTGATGTAAATTCGTTATGATTTCTTTTGTATACCATTTTGATTGAATTTCATCACACCAAAGAATTGCTCGTTTAAGATCTTTGTCATTTTTACTAACATATTCTGCAATTTTTGCATCTTCTATTGATTTATCATATTCAAAATTTTCAGTATCAAATAAAAAATAATTTTCTAAAGAAAATTTTTTTAAAATTTTAATTACAGAATTTATTGTTTTACTCTCTTTTATATGAAGAGCCATTTTAATTTCTGATTTTTCACATTTTTTACAGATTTCTTCGAATAAATCACCTTCATTTGTTGCATCATGAGAAGCATATACTTGATTATTATTATTACATCTTAAATCTAATTCAATTCCAATTCCTATTCTTTCATAATGTGAAATTGATTCTACACTATTTTCGACTCCATTAAAAATAGCACGATGGCTAAAAATTTCTAACATTATTCTACAATATATTTATCATTTTTATCAGAAATTGTTTTTATTACTACATAATCTGTTTCTTCTAAAAATACTGGTGATACAACTTCATTTTTATCAATAACAAAAATATCACCTGTTTCAAAAATTTCATCATTCATCTGAACCTTTCCTTTTAAAATTAGTGTAATTTCAGTTGCAAGTTTATGGTAATGTTTGTCCCAAATTTCACCTTTTTGATGATGGCCTACTCCAACTTCAAAATTTTTGGTTTTTAATGCGCTAGGTTCAAAATCGCCTATAAACCAACCCCGTTTCATATCTTCAAATCTAAATTTTTTCATAATATTCTTCTATTTTTTATATATCTAAACTTTTGTCAAATTATTTTAAATTAATCAATTGAAAATAGAGTGAATTTCATAATTATTGGGTAGTAACATCAAAATGTGATGTTGATAATACACATGTTTTACAAATTGGATGTTTCCAAAACTCACCTTTTTTATGAATGTCCCTAATGAATTCCATTTGTTTACCTTTCCAAATTTCTTCGATGGTACCAATAACTAATTTGGATTTAATTGTTTTATCCAAAAGTCCAATATTATCTATATTTGAAAATTCTGTATTGATCTCACTTTTTAATTGCCCAATTGGCATTTCAGCAGCATAAAATGTACAACATGGTAAAATTGTTCCATTATATCTTAATGTAACTCGTTGAAATGGTTGAGCGCATCTAAAATCTCCTGTAAGTTTTGTTTGTTCAACTTGCTCATTTGTTTTTTTACCAAATCCTTCCATTATTCCTACTAAGTCTTGTACTCCAATTGAATCTGCTTTATCTTCCCAAAAATTTATAAAATCTTCTAATTCACTTTTATTTACATCTGTTTTTACAAAATTTACTCTTAATGTTGGTAATTTCAAACCCATTTCATTTCTAATTTCTAAAAATCGAAGAACATTTTTTATTACTTGATCATAGTTTCCCCCTGTTCTTATTTTTTCATATGTATTTTTAGTAATTGCATCTAATGATACTTGTAATCGTAATAACCCTGAATTGATTAAACTTTTAATCACATCATCAGATAATAAAGAACCATTTGTACTGAAATAACTATCTATGATTCCAGCTTGATGTGCATATGAAATAAACTTAACAATATCTTTTCTAATAAGTGGTTCATTAATGTAATTTAATCGAATTGATTTGAGACCTTTTGAAACTCCATGATCTATTACTTCTTTAAAAACTTCGAAATCAAACCAAGTTTGTTTTCCTTTTCCTTCAGTTGATTCATCATTCCATGTACACATAGGACATGTAAAATTACAAGAATAATTTAATTCAAAATCAATTTGTAGTGGAAAATCAGTAACTAAATTCAGTTTTGTTGCTTCTTCCCATTGTTTTCTATATTCATCATATTTTATAGGATCAATTGCATTCCTAACATCTGCATTTACATCAGATTTAGATATTACTGTAGTTACTTCTGTTTTTTTCAAATTTACACTTTTAGTTTAGTTATTCATCTCATTTAATTTTTACTGCAACCATTCCATTTGGACCAATTGCAATATATTCAAATTCAATATTATTACTTTTTACAAATTCCATAAATGCTTTATATTCATGATTTCTCCAATCTGGAAAATTAAGATATTCATCAAAGTGAATGATAGTATCACTGCATATCTTATCACCTAATAAGTCAAAAACTGTTTTAGTTGAACTATACAGATCACAATCAATATTGAGATAAGCAATTTTTTCATTATTACTTTCCACAAATTTTGGTAATGTATCATTAAACCATCCATCATGTAAAATAACATTTTTTACTACTTTTGGCATTATACCTTCATAATTATGAAATGATTCACTGGTTCCATTCCATGATTCGGGGAAACCTCTAAAACTATCAAATCCATGAATATTTTGTTTTATTTTTGATGCAATGTAATTTGTATGAACTGCTTTTGCTACACCGAATTCAAGATACAATCCATCATTTTTGACATATTTTAACTCAAAGTCAATCATTTGTTTTTTATTTGTGAATACTTGTGTGTTTGGCATATTATCATGATAGAAATTAACAGCTTCCTGTGTTGCTCTAGCATTTAGTTGATGTGGTAGGTCATAATCTTTTTCTGTTATTAATCTTGCAACAAGTTCAGCAAAACCCACTAATAATTTTTTAATCATATTTTGATAATTTTTTCATCTTATTTTAATCCTTTTTGTTCAAATTCTAAAATATGAATTAAATATTAAAATCATTTATTTATATTAATTTTTTAATTCCATCTTTTAATTCTATTTTACTAAAATAATTTAGATGATTTTTTGCTAATTGAATGTCTGTTTCACTATATTTGATATCTCCTTTTTTTGATTTTACATATTCTATGTTTAATTTTTTATTAGATAATAAAATCATCAATTGGGCTAATGATTTAATTGTGATTTTTTCTCCTGATGCAATATTGAATATTCCATTTTCAGTATATTCAATTGCATTATGAATTGAATTAACTATATCTTCAATTGCAACAAAATCTCTTGTTTGCATTCCATCACCAAAAATCTCTAAGTTTTCATTTTTTTTAATTTTTTCTAAAAATTTAGTTATTACTCCTGCATATTCAATAGACTGACCTAAACCATAAATATTAAAAAATCTTAAAATTACATAATTAATTTGATTATCTGAACAAAATTTTATTATTTCTTCTTCCATTTCTATTTTACTTTCTCCATAAGGTGAAATTGGATTTAATTTAGTTTGTTCTGTTATTTTGTGTTTTTCACTTCCTTCTCCATAAACTGCTGCAGATGAAGCAACAATTATTTTTTTTACATTATTTTTTTTACATATTTCAAGAAGATTTTTTGTTCCTTCTACATTAATTTGAAATGTTTCAGTTGGATTTTTTATAGATTCTTCTACTGAAATTTTAGCAGCTAAATGAATTACTATATTTTGATTTTTTGTTGCTTCTAAAATGGCATCATTATTTCTAATATCACCTTCAAAAATTTTAATTTGATCTTTTTTAGATAAAGGAATTGATTTTTTATCTGAATTTGAAAAATTATCGAATATGGCGACATTTTTTCTATTTTTTATAAGAGATTTAACTAAATGTTTTCCAATAAAACCTGCACCTCCTGTTACAAGTATGTTCATTATTCTATTAAGAAAATAATATGATATATGTTAATCAATTTTGAATATTCTCAATTTACATTGTATTTTAATTTGTTTGAATTCTTTTTTTAATATACTCAATTGATTTAACAGGCGATGGATCAATTTCATCTATTACTGATTTGTATATTGCTGCATAATCTAGAAGATAGATTAAACTAATTATTTTTGATAAAATACCACCTTTGACAGAGTAAATTTCTTTGAAATTTATATTATTTTCTTGAAAATACTTTGTAAGAATTTGGTATTTTTCTTTTGTTTTTACATGATCATCAGTACCTTTTAACATAATTGGTTGAACATTGGATTTTTTTTCCCATGCAACAATTCCGTTATGGCAAGATTCAACTACATCTTCAATAATTACATGCATTTTTGCATTTTCTTGTAGAGAATTTTTGAATCTTATTGCTGTTGCCTCTAATCCCCAAGGATAATAAATTAATGGAATTCCAGTAATCCATTTTGCTATATTTAATGATGGATTATCTTTTGAAATATTTTCTGATGAA
>Ga0114999_10004842_pt1 | contig 16130 bp, 15 predicted proteins | sample ArcticOcean_MG_C_3_FD_89820 | JGI IMG/M metagenome (GOLD analysis project Ga0114999, IMG submission 89820) | Marine microbial communities from western Arctic Ocean - ArcticOcean_MG_CB8_126 | ecosystem: Environmental > Aquatic > Marine > Oceanic | place: Arctic Ocean: Canada Basin | collected...
ATGCGAGTCAGCAGCAGCGCCATCCATGCCCCCATAGACGACCCGACGACAATTTGCGGGCCTTTGGTGATTTCCTCAAAAACTTCCAATAAATCGTCGCGCCAAGTACCAATCGTGCCGTCCTCGAATGCACCTGAGGAGGCACCGTGCCCTTGATAATCAAAACGCGTAAACTGTTGATTTCGATCACGGCAATGCGCCTCAAGCGTCGTTGCCTTGATACCCGTCATATCGGATTTAAACCCGCCACAGAAAATTACACCGGGCCCGGCACCGGAATTGTGATGGTAGGCGATTGTCGCGCCGTCTGGGCGTGCTAATATTGAAGGCTGAGGCAACTCCACGATGCTTTTGTCCGGATAGCCTGATTTACGAAGGAATTGATTATCGTATGGCCGACGCTGCCGAGCCTAACACTCTGGATCACGGCCTGACCAGCAGACCGCCCGTCGTGATGCAGGTCGTGCCTTCGCTCGTCACCGGCGGGGTCGAGCGCGGCACCGTGGATATGGCGATCGCCTTGGCGGAAGCGGGATGGCGGTCACTAGTCGTATCCTCTGGGGGCCCCATGGTGCGTGAATTTTTGCGGGCCGGGGCAGAGCATTTCGAGCTGCCAGTCCAGTCAAAGAACCCCATGGTGATGCGCGCCAACACCGAACGTCTCGTCGAACTGATACGCGAACATAATGTGGACATCGTGCATGCACGCAGCCGCGCCCCGGCATGGAGCGCCCGGCGTGCCGCCCGGTGTACGGATGCGCGTTTCGTGACCACCATACACGCCCCATACAATCTTGGATTGCCTTTCAAGCTACTTTATAATTCAGTGATGGCAGAAGGTGACCGGGTCATCGCGATCAGCAACTTTATCGCACGCCACGCAATCGACACATATGGCGCCAAACCCGAGCGCATCCGTGTCATCCATCGCGGCATCGATATAGATCATTTCGATCCCGCGCGGGTAAGCGCGGTACGGCTAGTCAAACTATCTACCGACTGGCGGCTCACGGACGGGGCACCGGTGGTCATGCTGCCGGGCAGGTTATCGCGCTGGAAAGGCCAAACAGTCCTGATCGAAGCGATGGCCAGGTTGGGTCGCGACGATGTTCGCTGCCTTATTGTTGGCAGCGATCAAGGCCGGGCAGGTTATCGCCGGGAGCTGGAAGATTTAATCGCGAAGCGCCAGCTCGAAGGCGTGGTTCATCTCGTCGGCGACTGTACCGACATGCCAGCCGCGCTGATGCTTGCCGACACGGTGATACATGCCTCTACCGACCCCGAAGGCTTCGGTCGGGTAATCGTCGAGGCACAAGCGATGGGACGCCCTATCGTGGCAACCGATCACGGCGCGAGCCGGGAACTAATTCTGCCGAACGAAACGGGATGGCTGGTTCCGCCCGACGATCCAGCCGCATTGGCGGACGCTATAAATACAGCGCTCGCGCTGAACGAGGCGGATCGGAAGGCGCTGGCGTCCAACGCAATCACACGTGTCCATAAGGCGTTCACGAAGCAGATCATGTGCACGTCAACGATGGATGTCTACCGCGAAGTGTTGACCGAAGCTGAGGTAGACGGTGTCGTGGCCGAGTGACTGCCGCTCCTCATAATATACTCGTCATAAAATTGAGTGCGCTTGGGGATTTTGTCCAAGCGTTAGGTCCTTGCGCCGCAATTCGGCGAGCGCATGACTCAGCTCGTATAACGCTTCTGACAACGGCACCTTACGCCGAATTTGCGATCTCAAGCGGTTATTTTGATGCGGTAGAAACCGATAACAGGCCTCGATGGTGGCAATTCGGTGCTTGGTTCGCCTTGAAACGCTGGTTGAATAACAATTCATTTGATCGCGTCTACGACCTCCAAACCTCGGACCGGTCCAGCATGTATTTCAGAATGCTGCGCCAGCCTAAGCCGGACTGGAGTGGGATTGCGACAGGCTGCTCCTTGCCACACGACAATCCCCGCCGGGACTTCATGCATACAATCGAACGCCAGCGCGAACAGCTCGCGATGGCCGGCATCGAGAACGTGCCGGCGCCAAATTTCGACTGGGTAAAGGCCAGTATCGAAAAATTTCAGTTGCCGGCTAAATTCGTTCTTTTGGTGCCCGGCGGTTCCGCTGGCCGCCCAGCGAAACGCTGGCCCACCGCGCATTACATAGATCTTGCAAAGAAACTCGCCGCAAAAGGATGCACGCCAGCCTTAATCGGTACGGGGGAAGAAGCCGAACGGAATGCCGAAATAGCGAAAGCTTGCCCCGACGCAATCGATCTCACGAACAAGACATCATTGCCGGAAATTGCAGCACTGGCGCGTGCCGCGGCGGGCGCCATTGGCAACGACAATGGGCCAATGCACTTAATAGCCGCGGCGGGATGCCCGTCTTTGGTTGTATATTCTTCAACCTCCGACCCGGCACTTTGCGCCCAACGCGGACCGGCCGTGACGATCCTACGCCGTGATAATCTTGCAGATCTTGATCCCGGCGAGGTTGAAGCGGCTATCCGCTTGCGGTAAACCGATGCGCCGCGCAATGCGGCGGAATGGAATGGAAACGGACAATGGTTGCGATCACCCTCCCCGACGGCAGTGTTCGGGATTACGACGGTGCGGTCAGCGGCGCGGAAATCGCGGCGTCGATCGGCCCTGGGCTCGCGAAAGCGGCTGTCATCGTAAAAGTCGATGGCGTCGAGCGCGATTTGGCACACCTTATCAAAGGCGATGCAGCAGTCGAAATCGTCACTCGGGACAGCGATACAGGCTTGCATCTGTTGCGCCATGACTGCGCGCATATTTTAGCCGAGGCCGTGCAGGAGTTGTTTCCGGGCACGCAAATTACCTTCGGCCCCGCAACCGAAGACGGTTTCTATTACGATTTCCATCGCAAAAAAGCCTTCACGCCGGACGATTTCGAGACAATCGAAAAGCGCATGGGCGAGATTGTCGATCGGGACGAAACCATCACCCGCGAGGTATGGACGCGCGAGGATGCGGTGCGCTTTTTCGAAGAACAGGGCGAGACCTTCAAGGCGGAGCATGTTGGCACGCTGCCCGAAGACGTCGAAATTTCGATGTACCGCCAAGGTGATTGGATCGACCTTTGCACGGGTCCACATCTGCCCTCGACGGGCCGGCTCGGTAAATCCTTCAAGCTGATGAAGCTGGCCGGCACCAATTGGCGCGGCGATCCGAAAAACCCGCAATTGCAGCGGGTGTATGGCACTTGCTGGCGTACCGACAAGGAACTGCGCGCCTATCTGCTTCGGCTGGAAGAGGCGGAGAAGCGCGACCATCGCCGGCTCGGCCGCGAAATGGATCTCTTCCATATCCAGGAAGAGGCGGTTGGCAGCGTGTTCTGGCATCCGAAAGGTTGGACGCTCTATCGGACCTGCGAATCCTACGTGCGCCGCCGTTTGGAAAATGCGGGATACGACGAGGTAAAAACACCGCAACTCGTTGACCGCAGCCTTTGGGAACGTTCTGGGCATTGGGAAAAATTCCGCGAGCACATGTTCACGGTAGACGACGAGCACGACCGGGTATTGGCGCTAAAGCCAATGAATTGCCCTGGGCATGTACAGATTTTCCGCCAAGGCATTACGAGCTATCGCGATCTTCCGATCCGTTTGGCCGAATTTGGCTCCTGTCACCGCAATGAGCCTTCAGGAGCGCTGCATGGCATCATGCGGGTTCGCGCCTTTACCCAGGACGATGCGCATATCTTCTGCACAGAAGACCAGATCGTCTCGGAGACGGAGAAATTTTGCGAACTCCTGCTGTCGATATACCGCGATTTCGGGTTCGAAGACGTTGCCGTTAAGTTTTCCGACCGTCCAGAAGTCCGCGCCGGCGAGGACGCTGTCTGGGACCGTGCGGAAGCGGCTCTTACCGAAGCGACTGATGCAGCAGGCCTTCCCTATACGCTCAATCCCGGCGAAGGCGCCTTCTACGGGCCGAAGCTTGAATTCGTCCTGACCGACACGATTGGGCGTGAATGGCAGTGCGGCACGTTGCAAGTCGATTTCGTTCTGCCGGAACGTCTCGATGCGACCTATATCGGCGAAGATGGCGAAAAACATCGGCCTGTGATGTTGCACCGGGCAATCCTGGGATCGTTCGAGCGTTTTCTTGGGGTGCTCATCGAACATTATGCGGGCCGCATGCCGCTTTGGCTCTCGCCCTTGCAAATCGTCGTCGCGACCATTACATCCGACGCCGATGGTTATGCCGCTGATGTCGCCAAAGCCTGCGCTGATGCGGGCCTGCGGGTAGAAACGGACCTACGTAACGAAAAAATTAACTATAAGGTGCGAGAACACTCGCTGGCGAAAGTTCCCGTAATCATCGTTGTCGGCAAACGCGAAGCGGAAGAACGTACGGTGGCGCTTCGGCGGCTTGGTGGCAAAAAGCAAGAAATTGTTGCACTTGAAGGTGCGCTCAATACACTAAAGGCAGAAGCGGCGGCACCGGGTTGACCCTGAGCACCGCAATTGGGTCTTTGTTTGGCCAGAAGGGCCGCTCAAGGATCGGTTTTAACAGTAATAGCAACAGGAGGAATCTATAGCTCGTCCACCATATAACGCTGCGCCGGTCAAACATGGTCCGCGCATCAACAAAGATATCGTATCCGCGAAGATTCGACTTGTCGACGAAGATGGCGAAATGATTGGGGTTGTTCCGCTGGCCGACGGGCTGAACCGGGCCGATATAGCAGGACTCGATTTGGTCGAAGTCTCCCCGAACGCTGACCCACCGGTCTGCAAAATTCTCGACTATGGCAAGTTCAAATACATCGCGCAGAAAAAAGCCAACGAGACGCGCAAAAAGCAAAAGACGATCGACGTCAAAGAAATCAAAATGCGCCCGAACATCGATAGCAATGACTACGATGTGAAGATGCGCGCGATGGTCAAGTTCCTGGATGAAGGCGACAAGGTCAAAGTAACGCTGCGGTTTCGCGGCCGTGAAATGGCGCACCAGGATTTGGGCCGCAAAGTGCTGGAACGCGTGCGTGTCGATTTAGACGGGCCCGCGAAAGTCGAGCAGATGCCGCTAATGGAAGGGCGGCAGATGATCATGGTTCTCGCACCTCGTTAAACCGGACGGGGGTTTATCGGAATCGCTTTCAGCGATCCGAAAACCGCGTGAATCCGGTCTATCTATTTTAGGATAGAGCATCTTCACAGGATAAAGCGGAAACGATTCCGCCTTATCCTGATATGCTCTAGTCGAAACAAACGAGGTCTAGAGTCTGGGGAATTCGGCGGCGCTCCGATAGGAAACGCCGCCGACGGGTTACCTCGTATATTTACTTACCATCGTTGTCGAGAAACGAAGACATACGCACCCCTGGTTCGCCATCGCGGAAGGCGTCCGACAGCGACTGAATGCCCGCGTGCACGCCATCATCCAGCGATAAACGCTCCCAATCGCGCATCAATTTCTTCTGCAATCGAATACCAACCGTACCGTTGGCCATGATCTTATCGACGGTATCGGCAACCGCCGCGTCGAGATCACTCGCTGCTGCCACATGCTCGACTAGCCCCCAATCCAACGCGGTTGGCGCATCAATGGCATCACCACGATAGAGCAGCCACGCCGTGCGGCCCCACCCGATTAAGCGCGGGAACAAAGCCGCCTCGACGACCGATGGCAGATCGAACAGGACTTCTGGCATTGCGAAGCGCGCATTGTCGCTGGCGATACGGATATCGCAGCTCGCCGCGACTTCAAGCCCCGCCCCCATGCAGGCGCCATTGACGCGTGCAATGACCGGGACCGGGAGTTCGCGGATCGCCATATTGGCTTTCTGTAATCCTGTAATATAGGCGCGGGCGCTTTTTGCATCGAAATTCCGTAGTTCCTGCAGGTTCGCGCCAGCAATAAAGGACTTCGGGCCCTCCCCCGTCAGCACTGCAAGTCTCAAATCGTCGTCGGTCGCGAGATCTCGAAAACACGCCTCCATTTCGGAAACGAGTTCGCTGGTCAGGCAGTTTGCCTTGGCAACGTTTTCGATTGTGACCGTTGCGATGCGGCCTTCTGGTCTGGTTTCAATATCGACAGCAACACGCGCCATTCGATGTCCTTCTCTGTGTGTTGTGGGTGACTAGAGGCGATTAGAGGCTTGCGCGCTGGGTCACGCCACCATCAATGGTGACAACCGCGCCGCTGACCCAGGATGCCCGGGGGCTCGCGAGGTACGCAACGAGATCGGCAACTTCATCAGGCTTACCAGCGCGGCCGAGCGGCAGATTAGAGAGCAGTTCGGGCCAGCGATCCTTATCACCGAATTTTTCCTGAGCTTGCCCTTGGTAGATCGTCACAAGGCGTTCGGTTTCGATCAGACCGGGATTGACCGCATTCACCCGCACCCCCTTGTCGATACTTTCACCGCCTAGTGCGCGGGTCATCGCCATAATGCTGGCATTGCCCATGGAGCCTGCCAGGTAGTTCGGCACTGGGCTTTCGCCTGCAGTCCCAATGACATTGACGATGGCGCCGGCGCCACGAGCGCACATCGCCGGGTACACTTCACGAACCAGATTGATATAGCCGAATACTTTCAGGTCCCAGGCGCGCCGCCAGGTCGCTTCATCGACCGCATCGACGGGACCGAAAGGAATCGCCCCTGCATTATTGACGAGGATATCGATACCGGCGGTATCGGACGCCAGTAGCCGCATGCGATCACCATCCGAAAGATCGGCGGCATGGATCGTAACCTGTGCGCCGTAGGTTTCGTTCAACATATCGCGCGTTGCGACGAGATCCGCTTCTGTCCGCGCCGACAAGTGCAGATTGCAGCCTTCCTCGGCCAGCCGTTCCGCTACTGCCCGGCCAATACCCTTCGAACCGCCTGTAATTAGCGCGGTTTTCCCCGTAAGCTTAAGATCCATAAGACGCCTCCCCAATTTCTGGCGCACTGTCGCGCGGAGGGCTGCGCGGCGTCAAGGCGCACCATATGGCGCGCCGGATTACTAATGCTTCGCGATGCCGCGATGCGCTTCCTTGCCCCATAATGCTTCGACCCGACCGCGGCGACCGCAGCGATAGCGATAGAGTTTGTAACGGACTGGATTCTTTTCGTAATAGTCCTGATGATAGGTCTCGGCCGGGAAGAACGGGCCCGCCTCTTCAATCTTCGTGACGATTGGCTTCTTAAGAACGCCAGCATCCTGCAATTTCTGCTTCACCTCCACAGCAATCTGTTCTTGTGCCGGAGACGTCGCGAAAATCGCCGTTTTGTAGCTTTCACCGCGATCGCAGAACTGCCCGCCATCGTCTGTCGGATCGACACTGTGAAACAGAATATCGACCAGGGTCTCGTAGGAAACCTTCTTCGGGTCGTAGATAATCTCTACAGCTTCCAGATGGCCCGTTTTATCCGTTGAGACCTGCTTATAGGTCGGATTAGGCGTTATGCCGCCGGTATAGCCGGAAATTGTGCGTACCACCCCAGGCACATTGTCGAAATCGGATTCGACGCACCAGAAGCAGCCCCCGGAAAATATCGCTGTTTCGTGGCCTTTTTCCGCCGTTTCCGCCCGGGCAGTGCCGATTGCAAGTGCCGATAAAAGCAGAAAACCAAGGGAAGTGAGGGCAAAAGTACGCCGAATAAGCATGAATTCGTCTCCCAAAAGAGCGGCTAGTGGATCATGTTCTAGCCGGTTCAGGGTAAATGTTGTGTTCCCGGCGCCAAAACCGAGGTCATTTCGCAAAAAGTTGATCGGTTGGCCTTTCCTAAGTATAGCGCAGCCGGCCTTGCATCGCAGACCGCCCAGCGTTATAACGCGCGCGCTAAGAAGAATGGCTGAGGCCCTGGGTATGCCCTGTCGTTCAAACAAAGATATGCGCCAAACGGCACATGAAACGGTAACGAGGAAATCGAAATGCCCAAGATGAAGACAAAGTCCAGTGCCAAGAAACGGTTCCGTTTGACCGGCAAAGGCAAGGTACGCTTCAACAGCGCGGGTCTGTCGCACATGTTGCGCCGCCGCTCGCAGAAGATGAAACGCACCAATCGTGGAACACAGGTCATGTGTGATTCGAACGCCAAGGTCGTCAAAAAATACTTCCTGCCGAACAGCTAGAATAACGGAGCCATCATATGTCACGGGTAAAAAGGGGCGTAACGACACACGCCCGCCACCGCAAAGTCATCAAGGCCGCCAAAGGATCGCGCGGCCGCTCGAAAAACACGTTTCGCGCAGCGATACAGCGGGTCGAAAAGGACCTGCAATACGCGTATCGCGACCGTCGCAACAAGAAGCGCGATTTTCGGCGCCTCTGGATTCAGCGTATTAACGCCGCTTCCCGGCTGCATGGGCTTCCCTATGCCAAGTTTATCAACGGGTTGAAGATCGCCGGTATCGACCTTGACCGTAAAGTGATGTCGGACCTCGCCATTCGCGAGCCGGGCGCTTTCCAGTCGCTGGTTGAGCAGGCGCAGGCAGCGCTCGCCAAGTAACGGTCCGGCCGGCTTGGTGATGGAAAATCTCGACCAACTGCGCGAAGAACTGTTGGCGTCGGTAACGGCAGCAGATAGTCTTGATGCGCTTGATTCGATCCGGGTATCCGCGCTCGGCCGCAAAGGCCGAATTACGGAGATGATGAAGGGGCTGGGTAGCCTCGACCCGGAGCAGCGGCGTGAAGCCGGGCAAACGCTGAACGCTGTCAAAACAGCGATTTCAGACGCTATCGACGCACGCCACGGCGGATTGGCGGAAGCGGCGCTGGATGCCGAGCTCGCCGCGGACCGCGTCGATATCACGCTTCCGGCTCGTCCGGAAACCGAGGGCCGTCTGCATCCAATCAGCCAAACCTTCGACGAGATCATCGCGATCTTCGGCGAAATGGGCTTTTCGGTCGCCGAAGGTCCGGATATCGAGGACGATTTCCACAACTTCACTGCACTGAACATTCCGCCCGAGCACCCGGCGCGGCAGATGCACGACACGTTCTATCTGCCGGAGAAGCCGGATGGCGAACGGATGGTGCTGCGCACGCACACCTCACCGGTTCAGATCCGCACCATGCAGGATACTTCGCCGCCGCTGCGCATCATCGCGCCCGGACGGACCTATCGCTGCGACTCGGACATGACGCACACGCCGATGTTCCATCAAGTCGAAGGGCTAATCGTCGACAAGACGTCACATATGGGGCACCTCAAAGGCTGCCTTATTGAGTTTTGCCGCGCCTATTTCGAAATCGACGATGTCCCGGTCCGCTTCCGACCGAGCTATTTCCCATTCACCGAACCTTCGGCCGAGGTCGATATCGGGTGCAGCCGCAAGGGTGGCGAGCTGAAAATCGGCGCTGGTGAGGATTGGCTCGAAATTCTCGGCTGCGGCATGGTGCATCCAAAGGTCCTTGCGGCAAGCGGTATCGACCCTGATACATATCAGGGCTTCGCCTTCGGCATGGGCATCGAACGAATTGCAATGCTGAAATATGGCATTCCCGACCTGCGGACCTTCTTCGATGCCGATATGCGCTGGCTGCGCCACTATGGCTTCGTCCCGCTGGAAGTACCGACCTTGCTGCGGGGGCTGACCCCATGAAATTCACGCTTGGCTGGCTCAAGGATCATCTCGAGACCGACACACCTATAAACGAGATTACCGACCAGCTGACGTCGCTCGGGCTCGAACTCGAAGAATTGCACGACCTAGCGGCTGGGTACGAAACGTTTGTGGTCGGCGAAGTCATCTCCTGCGGGCCACATCCCGATGCAGACCGGTTGCAGGTTTGCATTGTCTATACTGGCAACGAAAAGACACAGGTCGTTTGCGGCGCGCCAAATGCGCGTGCCGGCATGAAGAGCGTCTTCGCGCCATCGGGTACCCATATCCCGGGGACGGGCCTCGATCTGAAGGAAACGAAAATCCGCGGCGTGGACTCGAACGGCATGCTTTGCTCCGAGCGAGAAATGGGCCTGTCAGACGATCATGATGGCATCATCGACCTGCCGGCGGATGCACCGGTTGGTGATTCTTATGTGTCCTACATGGGCCTGGATGATCCGGTTATCGAAATTGCGCTGACGCCCGACCGGGCCGACTGCGCCGGGGTGCGTGGCATTGCGCGGGATCTTTCCGCTGCCAATATTGGCGCCCTCAAGCCATGGCCCTATGACGAGATAAAGGGAAGCTTCGACAGCCCGGTCAGCTGGCAACGTGATCTCGGCGATGAAGGCAAGGCCTGTCCCATGGTCGTCGGCCGCGCCTTCCGTGGCGTGAAGAATGGGCCGAGCCCGCAATGGCTACAGGACCGGTTGCGCGCGATTGGCCTCCGTCCGATTTCAGCACTTGTCGATATTACGAATTACGTCACTTACGATCTTTGCCGTCCGTTGCATGTCTTTGATATGGATAAGTTATCGGGCGACTCGCTTACCATGCGCTTTGCCAAGATAGGCGAAGAAATCGAGGCGCTCGACGGGCGCAGCTATACGCTCGACGACACGATGGTCGTGATCGGCGACGCCAACGGGCCGCAGGCAATCGGCGGCATCATGGGCGGCGAGGCCACGGGCTGCACCGAAGAGACCACCGACGTGTTCCTGGAAGCCGCCCTGTTTGACCCCATTCGCACGGCGACAACCGGTCGAAAGCTCGAAATTGAGTCGGACGCACGGTATCGTTTCGAACGTGGTGTCGATAGAGAATCGGCTCTTTGGGGCGCCGAAGTTGCCGCGAAACTGATTCAAGACCTTTGCGGTGGCGAGGTCAGCACGCTGACTGTCGCGGGCGAATTGCCGGAGCAGCTAGCACCGATCCTGTTCGATCCCAAACGCGTCGAGAGCCTCGGCGGAGTCGTCGTTGCGCCGGAAGAGTCTCGCCGCATTCTGGAAGGCCTCGGTTTCAAAACTGAGAAACAAGGCGCCAAAATAGAAGCCCAGGTCCCAAGCTGGCGATTCGATGTCGAAGGAGAAGCCTGCCTCGTTGAGGAAGTTCTGCGAGTCAACGGCTTCGACAAAATTCCGGCTGTACCGCTGGAACGCGAAACGCCGCTTTCACGCCCCGCGATTTCTCTACCACAGCGCCGGGTCGCGTTTGCCAAAAAGACTCTAGCCGGACGCGGAATGCTGGAAGCTGTCACCTGGTCATTCATGCGCGAAGCAGAATCGAAGCTGTTCGGTGGTGGCGACGAGTCTCTACGCTTGGCCAATCCGATCAGTGCCGACCTTGATGTGATGCGCCCCTCGGTTTTACCAAACCTGATCGCAGCGTTGGGCCGGAACGCGGATCGTGGCGCTGCAGACACCGCCCTGTTCGAAGTCGGCGCCGCCTGGCAAAGCGATGCGCCGGACGGACAGCAAACGGTTGCCGCCGGCGTACGAGGCGGTATGAGCGACCCGCGACACTGGTCAACCCCGCCGCGGCAAGGCGACGTCTTCGATGCTAAGGCAGATGCGCTTGCCGTGCTTCGCGCTTGTGGTGCGCCTGCCGATAAAGCGCAGGCGACGGCAGATGCGCCGAACTGGTATCACCCAGGCCGCTCGGGCGCATTGCGCCTTGGGCCGACGGTTCTGGCTTGGTTCGGCGAGATCCATCCGAAGGTGCTGAGCGCGCTTGATGTAAAAGGCCCTATCCCTGCCTTTGAAGTCTTCCTCGACGTCGTTCCGAGACCCAAAGGCAAGCCGAATAAATCTCGGGCGCTACTGAAGGTCTCACAGTTCCAGCCAGTCAATCGCGACTTTGCCTTTGTTGTCGATCAGGACATTCCGTCCTCGAAACTGATCTCCGCCATTCGCGCCGCCGACAAGAAACTCGTTTCAGACGTCAATGTTTTCGACGTCTTTAAGGGAAAGTCGATCGGCGACGATAAAAAATCAGTTGCACTTTCGGTCAGCTTGCAACCGGTACAAGCCACTATGACGGATGCGGAAATTGACGCCATCGCCACGAAGATTATTGCGAACGTGGAGAAACAAACCGGCGGTACGCTTCGCGGCTGACGCATAAAACGTCGCGGCGCCACTTTAACTACGATAGAAGTTGACGGGCTTCCTCGACTCAGCGAGGCTAGAGTTCATTTTCTCAGTAGTGGCCCATGCCTGCTTCCAAAAAATCCTACGCAATCCCCTGCGCCAGTGAATTTCGCGACCGCGTGCAAAAGCTCGCATCCGAGCGCGGCGTCAATGCCGGAGACCTGGCGCGATCCGTCATGCTCGTCGTTCCTTCCACTGCAATCGAAGCCACAGAAGATCCAGGCGAGCCAACAGCGGGGGACCGGGAAACGATTGTTCTGAAATCAGGGCCTGGGGCGGGGAAACCATGGCGGCGAAAGCCACGCCTTCAAGTCCGTCTACCTGAGGGACACAGCATCCCGGAGCTTCGCAAGGCGCTGAGTTTGGCGCTCGAGATGGCGAGCGGAGAGAAGAATATCCGGATCGAGCACAACAACCATCCCAACCCAGAGGTAAGGCTCGGCGAGATTGAGAAAGAGCTGACTCGGTTGCGCTCCATTGTCGGCGCGCTTTCCTTCAAACCCCTGCCGCAAGGCGTGAGGACTCGTGGCGATGCGCTTTACGTCCTTGGCTTCCCCCAAAACGTAAAGCTTGGTCCCGACCTGGTGAAGTCGCGTTTTCGGACGCTAGCGTCAATCCATCATCCCGATAGCGCCTACGGCGATACGCGCCGGATGAGCCAGCTCAATCAGGCGGTCGCCAAACTACGCGCGCTCGGGATCTACGAATGACGGGGTTCGGCTGCAGATAACCGCTGGTCGGCCGCTGGCTGATAGTGGAGCGGGATATCAACGAATCCTTGTAGTTTAGCATGCAACATCAAGAAAATCGGAAAGTTGATGGCCTATGAGCCTCATACATCGACGATGACGAGTGGGGCGGCCCCACGACCGGTGGCGGTCTGGCTTTTCACATGCGCCGGTATGGTCGTGATGATGATGCTTATTGGCGCGATCACCCGGCTCACGGAGTCGGGGTTGTCGATGGTCGAATGGCGCCCTTTGATCGGGGCTTGGCCGCCAACCAATGAAGCGGAATGGCAACGCGTGTTCGCGCTCTACCGCGATACATCGGAATACCAGCTCGCCAACGCCGGAATGGGACTGCCAGAATTCAAGACGATTTTCTGGTGGGAATTCATTCATCGGTTTTGGGGCCGTATGATCGGCATCGTCTTTGCCGTGCCCTTCGTCGTCTTTCTATTGCTGAAAAAGATACCGCGTCCGTTGATCCCACATCTCATCGCGTTGTTCGTTCTCGGCGGACTGCAGGGTGTTATCGGCTGGTGGATGGTGAAAAGCGGGTTCGTCGACCGCACGGATGTCAGCCAGTACCGCCTTACCGTCCATCTGGGCCTGGCGTTCGGGATCCTCGGCTATCTGCTTTGGGTTGCCCTCGACATCGTGGCGGCACACCGGCTGCGGGTGCCGGACGGGCTGCGCTCACAAGCCCGCCTGACCCTCAGCGTGATTGCGCTTACGGTTCTCGCCGGCGGGCTGGTCGCGGGGCTGAATGCGGGGCTGACCTACAATACATGGCCGTTAATGGATGGTGATTTTGTACCTGACGGCATTTTCGAACAGTCCCCTTGGTGGCTGAACCCCTTTGAGAATGTTGCGGCCGTCCAGTTCAACCACCGCATTCTCGCCTATATCAGCGTTGGTGGCATTCTGTGGCTCTGGTTCTCCGTCCGCCGAGCACGCACCGCATCGCGCGCGCGCCTTGCCAGTGGATTGCTTGCCGCGATGGCGTTCGCGCAAGTCATTCTTGGCATCGCAACCTTGTTGCTGGCGGTGCCGCTACCGCTGGCGGTCTTGCATCAAGCTGGCGCGGCGACATTGTTTACGCTGGCGGTGTGGACGGTACACGAGCTTTCCGGCCACGGCTGACCCATAAGGCAGCCCCCGGCAAGCCGGCCGCCATTACGAGGAGGCCAAGCGTTACCGAAACCGTCAATGCCGGTTCCGCGGCAATCCCAAAGAAAGCAAACAGCCAGACCAGCGCCGCCTCGCGCAACCCCCATCCCCCAAAAGTAACCGGAAGCGTCGCGAGCAAAAGGACCGGCGGCGTCAAAGTCAGGCAGACCAGCAGGCCTAGCGATGCGTCCGCTGCGACGCCCAATAGGTAGACAGCGGCTCCTGCACCGGCATGAATAGCCAGCGACTGAGCAAAAACCAACAGCCCGGCGGCCGATAGAAGTATGCGGCGCGCCGTATGAGCGAACTCGCCGATCCAGACAAGCCAACGCCAGGGCGCTTTGCGGAGCGATGCCCCAAGCAGGATCGCCATCATCAATCCTAGGGACACCGCAAGAAGTCCCAGCAAGGCTGGCCGCCCACCATCTGGCAACAACGCCAAACCTGTGAAGGTAAGCGGCGTCAGTGCGAGGAAACCAGCAGCGCGCTCTAGCACAATCCCCGCGGTCGCGCGGCCAACGGTCGTGCCGTCGGCGCGCAGCATCCACACACGCGCAGCGTCGCCGCCGACAGTCGTGGATAGTGTTTGATTAAAGAACATCGAGATGAAAAACAAGCGCAACGCGACTCCCCACGCCATCACGCCGCCCTGCAGCTGCACAATCGTGCGCCATCGCCAGGCGCTCAAAACACCGTAGAGCAACAAGACCGCGACGGCCCCAGCGACAGGTAGGACGTGAAGAGAGCCCATGCCGGCGAACGCTGCGCGAAAGTCGAAACGCGACCACAGCCACGCGAGCAGCACAGCGGAGACGCTGAGCTTAAAGCCGATCAGCAAAACCTTTCGGCGCATCCGCGCCTCAGTTACCGCCGGCACGGTCCAGTATTGCGTGCAGAAGTACCTGACAGCCGGCAGCAATATCGGCCTGTGTCGCGTTCTCGATTTCGTTGTGGCTGATACCGCCCTCGCAAGGCACGAAGATCATCCCCGTCGGCGATACCTTCGACATATAAACCGCATCGTGTCCGGCACCGCTGACAATATCCATATGGGCATAGCCACCAATCTTCGCCCCTTTCCGCACTGCGTTGACGCAATCCGCATCGAAGACCGTCGCGGGACAGGACCATATCTGATTGAAGTCCAACGTGAGCCCGTTGGCCTCGGCAGCGGCCCCAGTCGCCACGCGGAGGGCGGCATCCATTTCCGCCAGCGTCGCATCGTCCGGATGCCGGAAATCGATAGTCATGAACACTTCGCCGGGAATAACATTGCGGCTGTTCGGCTTCGATTCCAGCATGCCGACCGTTGCGCAAGCGCCCGGCTGGAACTCGTGCCCGATGCGGTTTACCGCCGTTACAATTGCCGCCGCGCCAACCAGCGCATCATGCCGCGCCGCCATGGGCGTTGGGCCGGCATGGCTTTCGCGCCCGACCAAGGTTACTTCGTACCAACGCTGTCCCTGCGCACCACTGACGATGCCAATCGTCTTTTCGGTATCTTCGAGAATGGGGCCTTGCTCGATATGCGCTTCGAAATAGGCCGTCGCCGGCCGGTCACCGCAACCTTCGCCGTTATAGCCAATGCGTTCCAGCTCCGCCCCAAGGGTTAAGCCCGCACCATCCGTCTTTGCCAATGCGTCATCGAGGTCAAACTCTCCCGCGAAGACCCCCGAGCCAACCATCGCTGGCGCGAACCGACTGCCTTCTTCATTGGTCCAGACGATTACCTCGACCGGCGTCTCTGTTTCAACACCCGCGTCGTTAAGCGCGCGCACCACTTCCAAGCCCGCCAGCACACCATACGCGCCATCAAACTTGCCGCCGGTCGGCTGACTGTCGAGATGGCTGCCAGTCATGACGGGAGGAAGATCGTTGTTTCGACCGGGCCGGCGCGCAAACATATTGCCAATTGCGTCATAGGAAACCGTGCAGCCCGCCGCCTCGCACCATCGCGTAAACAAGTCCCGGCTATCGCGATCAAGGTCGGTCAGTGCAAGGCGATTGACGCCGCCCTTCTCGGTCGCACCAATCTGGGCCATCTCCATAAGGCTGTCCCAGAGGCGGGCGCCATCAATCTTCAAATTTTCCATTACCACTCGTCTCCCGACGCGTTGATCCAGTTAGCGTGGATCATACCAGATCGGGATGACGGAGGAACAATCAACCACTCACGATCAATCGATAATCCGGCGTGGTGTTCAGCGGGCAGGAATATACGTACTCGCCCG
>Ga0114999_10004844_pt1 | contig 16130 bp, 14 predicted proteins | sample ArcticOcean_MG_C_3_FD_89820 | JGI IMG/M metagenome (GOLD analysis project Ga0114999, IMG submission 89820) | Marine microbial communities from western Arctic Ocean - ArcticOcean_MG_CB8_126 | ecosystem: Environmental > Aquatic > Marine > Oceanic | place: Arctic Ocean: Canada Basin | collected...
AATATCAGCCGGTACTAATGGAGTAGATAAGTGGGATCCAGCTTCTATTAAAGCATCTTCGATATTAATATAACCCAACCTCAGGCCAGTATTGCCATTGCTGTTGCTGTATGATCCGGCTTTCGCTGCAGGTGTTAAAGCATCCGCCGTAGTTAATGCAGTTTGAGTACCGGATGTGTTACCTGCATAGACTGAAGAATTGTATACATTACCACTTGCCGGAATCACGGTTGTGTCTGAATCAAAAGCCCAAGAAAAAATACTTGCATCTGATGTGGAATCTCCTGCTGCCCAACTGCCGCCAAACCCAAAACTATCTGTAATACCATCGCTATCCACATAAGTTGATTTCATTTTCCCATAGGAGTCGTAGCATCAACATTTTTTAAATCTGGATGACCTCCAAATTCTATAAAATCATAATTATCTAATCTTATGGTTTCGCTGCTATCATAATCACTATATAACCAATCACTATCAGCGTGTCTCTTGTCTTGCCAATCTGGGTAAACAAAATCGCTGTAACTATTACCAACGGCTAATTGAATACTTCTCTGATAATCAGATACAGTAACGCATGGTATAATTTCACCAGAAATTCTAGAAATATGAATTCCACTATCCATATTTAAATCTGGATCTACATATTTCTCAGGTTCAAATGCATCCACTCTAGTAGTTACATCTTCATTTTCAATTAACATTTCTGCTGATAAGAAAAATCCTGCTGGATGCACAAATCTTTTATAGAAGTCTTGATATTCACCTAATGATATTTCCGACTTAATAAAGACTGATAGTATCTGATATGCGCCACCGTCTTGTAAAAGTTTTTGAGATTCATGTCCTAGAAAAGATGCACTATCACCAAGTAAAAATAAGTCATCTTTTGGATATAATATCTGGGCATCATTATCATTATAGAATGATCTAAAGAATCCTTCTGCTGAATATAGTGATCCTTTTACTCTAAAAAACTTTGCAAAATTTCTTAAAACTTCTCTAGGTTCAGTAAAGAATTTTTGTCCAATACCTAAAGCAATCTCGCCGAACATATGATCAAGATAATCTAACTTTGTCGATTCTATATCTCTAATATCAATTAAATCTTTAATTACTGACCCAAATTGACCATCAGAATCCATAAACTCATAGTATTCTTTTACAAATGCTATCAGATTTGGATAACTGGTAGTAAAATACTCAGGCAAAACCTGGGCAATCAAATCTGGTTTCATAGATTGATCTATTCTATATTCTCTCATTTATACGGTGCCTAATGCAATCTTAGTTTCATTATTTTCAATATTACCAAATACTTTCAAGGAACTTTCCTCAAGTACTATAACATAATTTCTCAGAGGAGATATTGTACTTTCATCAGAAGGTCTTGCTGTTATTTTAATATAATTTGTCCCGCCCACAATTGCGGTTGGTCCAAAGCCAGTCAATTCTATTTTACCCAATGCAGGAGTATATGTGCCTATACTAGATACTAATGTAGATCCAAGAATACTATCAACAACTTCAATGTTTGTACTATTACCAACATTTCTTAAATATGCTGTTTTACCACCGTAAATAAATTGACTAGATACGATTCTAGTTTCTACTAAAGATGGTGCTGCAAGAGAAACTGGGAAATTAATTTGATATGATGTGTTTGATCCCAATTGTGGTTCAAATCTTTGATTCATCTTTACATTCATTTTAGAACCTAAGATTGAAGCCTCCAACGAATCTATTCCAGTAAGAATTGTTGATCTCCTAAAGACATCTTCAAACTTACCTAAATTTGTTAAGAAATGATTTGCAATATAATTTTTTACTAAAGTTTTAAGACTAGATAGTGTATTTGATGTAAGCCCTTGATTATAATAAAATTCAACATCTAATTCTAAAAATGTTTGATAAGGATCAAGAAAAACATTTGAGATAGACATAACAGATAAATTCTTAGTGAAGTTTGATGTTATTTGATTCCGAGTAGTTGTCTTTACTACATCACTTGTATTATCTGCAAATTTTAATGATATAAAAACTTTACCATAATCAATTGGAATATTATCTTGACCTCCCCAGACAGCAACATCCGTGACAACAGGGAAGTTTGTTAATATCATACCTTTGTAATCTAGAGGAGTTACAAGTCTTTGTTGTGCTGAGAATTGTATTGGAGCTAATTTCCGAATAGATTCTATACTTTCAGCAAAGGAACCACCAATACTTTCAGTTTCACTAGTAACATTAATTGTTTTATTTACGCCGTTTACTGCGATTTCATCAATAGCAGTAAAATATGTTGAACCATTTGCGTCAGCACCTTTTACTGAATCATAAGTTACAACTATTTTATTACCAGCAACAGGCGATTTACCAAATGAAGTACCATCACCAAAATTAATTTCATAGTAACCATTCGGCGATTCTTTAATATCAAAGTATGTAGATGTTGCATCAACCGCAATTGCTTTTTGTAAAAAAGTATAAGATTCTTTTCCTACATCACTAGTAGTTGAAGGATAAACTTCAACAATAACACTTGTACTATCAATGTTTTTATCGGGTATAACATATACTTGATCTTCTTTTACACTATCTACTAAAAATGTTTTTGTCTTAGATGTTCCTTCATAAACTATAATATTTTCAGAACCAGTACTTCCTTTAAATCTGTAAATACCGTTTTCACTTATAGCAGTATAATCTTCTCTAGTTTTAAAATTATATGTTCCACCTTCGGTAGAAGCAGAAAACTTAGTTCCTTTTAACATAGTAACAATAGACGGTAAAGGAGTAACTCCAGTTAAATTTAAATTAACTTTAATTATTGAATTTGATGGAGATTTTGATCTTGGTCTATAACCTAAAGTTTCAGCATGAGATACTACCGATGACCGTAACTGTGCAGTATTTAAGAAAGATTCATTTATTGCAAAGTTAGCCATTAGACCATTAAAATGTGTATTATATGCTAATACGTCAAGTATATTATTTAGGCCAGCACCCTCAAAATTATAGTCACTAAATTCATTTTTACTTTCAAAATATGTTTTTAATGAAGTTTTGATTGTATCGAAATCTAATTGAGTTGATGTAATATTTGTTGCCATTTATCTTAACCTTGATAATGTTGTTTCTATTATTTCTGTAGTACCAGTATTTAAAATCTTAAAAACCATTCTAACAAAACAAGAGTTTTGATCATGTTTCAAATCTACCGTTAAGTTCAAAATTTGTACTCTAGGTTCATATGCTTCTATCGCATCTTCGATCTGTCCTTCAATCTCAGAATGAGTTGTATCATTAGCAAGTTCAAATAACATACCAGTTATATTTGCGCCAAAGTAAGGTTCAAATGGTTTCTCAAAATTATTTGACCTTAAAATAGTACTTATCGATTGTTTTACAGAATCAAGATCGGTTTTCTTATATATGTCTCGTCTAACAATAATATTATCACTGCTAGGTCTGTTAGACAACTTAGGAGTAAATGATAAGTCAATATCGGAATAAAAATTCGTATTACGAGTTACCGTAATATTTGAAGATAAATCTTTGTCCTCTAGAGCTAATGCTTTTGTCGCCATTTTTTAATTTCTTATGTTGTTATATGTGTATTTATACATTATCTGGGACTTCTATTAAATCGGTATTACTTAAAACTTTAAAATTATAATAAGTATCTACTTTCATATTAAAAAAAGCAGTATAATCTTCAGGCATTGCTGGTGTAGTCATTACGATTTGAGAATGTACCACATCAGAATTTGGTGTAATAGTGTCATAATATAAAGATAGTGTGTCATAATGTGCATTGTCTTTCAAATATACTGCAAGATCATAAGTTTTTTCGTTATCTATTTTACCTGAAGTATCGGTTAGTTCATATGCTACTGATCTTCCAACTTTAGCAAAATCTTTGACGCTGTTTGTAGGTGGAGCAATTTCATCCGGTCCCAATACATAGAGACCTTCTACCACATTTAAACTATATCCTTCAAATTCATCCAACACATAAAATAAATCCAATATCATTGCGTGAGGAAAAAGATTTCTGAATATAGGCTTTAAACCTTCTTGATTTGCAATATATTTTATATTTGTACCATCTGCGGGTGCTGCAATAAACTTTGCTAAACTTGATCTATTAGTTAATTTTGTTGCCATTTTATATTCTGTAGCGTTTGCTGCATTAAATCTAGATTCTGGAATCAAAGATGTTTTCTTAGACTTTGAAGAACTATCAGATGGCAAAAATAATTTAGTTTTTGCTCCTGCTACATCAGTACCTATAACTTTGGTGCCAGTTGTAGCAGTTCTTTTTTCATTTTTAATTCTACCTATGTTTTTAGGTGTAGCCTCTTTATATTTTGGATTTAAAATTTTCCTTGTAATGCATTCAGAAATCAAAGTCTCATTATCAAAATTATTAGAATTTTTTAATTTGGATCTTAACTTAGCTGTTGTTAGTTCTGTCTTTGATACTCCACCTGTGTTTTTAGATTGATTTATAGAATTTTTTATACCATCATCTTGATCAATAGTGACTTTTCTATAACCAACATCAGATTGAGTCAATATCTGTTCAACTAACCCCGAATTTGGAAGATTAGTTCCAAAGCCTGTATCACGAACAGCTTCGGTTAAAGAACCTATTTTCGTTGTTGCCAAAGCACCATCAACTGTACTATATGCTATCCCAGCTTTCTCGGCACTTTCTGCCCGACCAGCTAAATTACCTTGAAATAGTGGAGCTAACACACCAGTACTAGCTTCTACCTGACTACCAAAAACATTTGTTGCGAATAGATTTGAACAAAATACAGGCATTTTACTATTACCTATTTTTCCAGTATCACCCATAACAGTCAAATTATCAGCAAAGATATTTGTATTTTTAGATGAAAAATCACTGCCTGTTTCTGATGTAAATTTAGTAACACCTTTATGAAAATAGTTGCCCACACCTTCTACACGATTTATAAATGCACCCTTGACATTAGAAACAAAATCTGATAAGTATGTATTAGTTGCTAAACCTAATACTGTAGTTGAAAATGACCCCTGCACAATTTGTTCAAATATACCAGCAATATAATTTCTAGAAGAACCTAAGATGTTTACTTTTTGATCACCAGCGACATTTACAATATAGTCACCTTTTACATCTAAATTGTAATCTCCAGTAACTGTCATATTCATATTTCCAGAATAGTGTACAGTGCCATCACCTTCAACAGTCATTTGATAGTTTCCACCAACAACTTCAATTCTATTTCCTACACCGTTTCCCGTAGCAATGAGAATTGTACCATCAGGAAGCATATCTATGCCACCACCTTTATTATGCTTTGTTAAAATTCTTTCAGATCCTGGAGTATCATTCGTTTCGTGAATATGTCCTGATGCAGATTGATTAACTTGATTCAGTGGATAATATGATGCTGTTACTGGAGAATATTCTAAAGGCGTACCTGCTATACCATTTCTTACATTTAAGTTATTGACGCTTGCACCTCTAGCCACTTTGTTGACAGAAGATTGATTAGTATAATCAGTTTTAGGATATTTACCAGTAGGATCAGAAAATCCACTAGACGCCTTGCTGACAATCCTTTCATTACCTTCTCTCATATCAATATTATCTAAATTTGACATATTCTATACCTTTTGTTTGCTACTGAACCGTATAATTTTAATTAACATTTTCAAATACATAACCTCCACCATGCTCAGTATTATCAATTACTTTTAATTTTTTACCATTTTGTAACGTTATAACTGATCCAGAACTATATAATCCGAATTTAACAGCAGATATTACGGACCGATCTTCTCTTGTGTTAATACTATGCTTTATATTATTTTCATCTATATACGAACGGTCATCTATCACAGTTTCAGTATAACCCGTAATATTAGCATTTATTGCTGCCGCTGCGGACTGGTCTGTCGTTTCTACTGAAGATGAATTTACGGCAATTTTACTACCACCTTCTGCAATGACATTCGGCGCTAAAGCTGGTATAAGACCACTCTTACTTATGTTATTTTTTTGAAACTTTTGTTTTACATATGAAGGAACACTAAATCCTGGTCCGACAATATCGCCTTTATAGATATCATTAGATCCCCATGCTTGGCCTCCAGGATAAACCTGATAAAATGCTTCCATAAAAAGATCGAATGTTTCCCATTGTGCTGATGTAATAGATTCTGCGTTTAAAAATGATTCAGGATTTGGTGTATCACTGCTACAGTTATAGCCAGCTGCAAATGCAATACCAATACTGTATTTGTTATGAAAATGTTCACCCTCTGTTTTTCCTGAAGAATGATCACCTATAATATTTATAGGACGACCTCTTTGAATATTACCATTCTTCTTAATTATATAATGAATAGGAATGCCAGTATCATCGTCTGTAGAATATAGCTCATGTAGATCATAGGCATCCATAACTCCATAATCAAAAAATGTTTTAGTCCACCAAACTACAGTTTCGGTTATGCCTCGATTAGCTTCTCTAAAATCAGTTATAAGCTCCTCTTGAGTGTTAACAAAAGTAAACTCAAATTTTGATAAATCGGTATGCTTGCCTGCCCATTGATTCGTAGTACTTGCAAGTGTTACAATATCTGTTGTTCTTTTTCCTAAATTAGCAATATTTCCTGATGAACTATTAACAATACTAAACATTGAAGTATCAATGGCATATATTGAATTGGATAATAAGTTTGTATCAACTTTAGGAAAACTGGCAGCAACTTTATTTACGATTAAATTTGCTATCATATCTCTAGGTTCATCATCTAGTATACTTTGAATTACTGTTCTAGATTCTAGTGGTGTAAGTAAACCCATTGATAATTGAGTGATTTCATTTTCAAAAATGTTTGTTGTATTTGTTATTAATCTATTTAAAACACCACCCTTGTAACTTCCTAAAATTGCATCTATATTTGTGTCTAGTGCCTTAATACTATTTTTGAAATCATTTTTTACCGCATCTAATGGATTAGCAGATGATCCCTGTGTAATCAAATCACTTATGACTGCATTAGCTGATGACGGAAGTAAGGATATAAAAGAAGCTGGAATAGTTGCAATGCCCGTCACCTGTTCAGCTACAGCTTGTATTGAAGCAACTGCCGGTGAAACTATTATTTCATTTAAATTTACGCTTGCTGCTGTTGCCGTTGTTGATATTCCAAGAGCTTGAGAAGCTTGTTCCACCATTGCACCAACAACATTTGTGGTAAAAGGTTTGATTGAATTGCCCAATGCATCTTGAGTTGGCATAGGTAATTTATCTGTTATTAGAGCCACACCTCTGTTTCTTAATAAAGAAGTGTCTGTAAATCCATCGGTTTCCTGAATTAAAGAAGAAACTCCACCAATTGTGCTAATTGATGAACCAAGCAAACTAGATGCGGCTGCGCCTAGTTTATCAGCATGATTTGTAAACTGATCACCATATGCAGCAACATCACTCTTTGATGCAGCTACTAACATTATGTTTGTTAATTCAGCTTTACTAATTGAATTTTCCATTAAGCAGTATACCTCTCAATTGCGGCTCTCGTAAGTTCTAATCGGTCATTATCATCTTCGGTATCTTTTTTAAGATAATGCTTTCTTACGGCTTTACTGGCTTGAATTTGTGTTTTTGTATTTTTAATTTCGCCTATATTAACAACATTTGTTTCCATTTCATGCATTGAAAATCTTAACTGTCCAACTAAATCTGAATATCCTAATCTTCGATTGTTGCAAAAACTTACTAAATTTTGTTTTCTTGAACCTTTCCATCCAGCAAGTCCGTATGGAACATCTGCAGGTTCGTCAAGTTCTTTAATCTCTGCTGGAACTGATTGTACACCAGCACCAGATAAAAACATTCCAGATTCCTGCCTTCTTCTTTCAACTAGACCAGACAATCTCTTACCTCCAGCATTGACGTACAATAACATCTTGCTTGCAATCGTATTATCTTCACGACGGCTGCCTTTATCGGTTAATTGATCTAATGCTCCAGGACCTAGATTATAAGAAAATGAGGCTAAAGCTTCTACCTGTCTATCTGTCCATTTGTAATTATATCTGCTTTTTCTCACATTCACATAACCTAAATGTTTTGAAATCTCACTACTTAGTCTATTTTCAGCTTCACCTCTTGTAATTACTTCATTAGAATGTTTCGCTTTTGTTCCATATCCATTCGAATATTGTTTATAATCATTAAAGGCTTTTGCATGAAATCCTTCTTTGCTCTTAATAAATTCTACTAAAGAATCACTGCTATTAGCTGGACCCTGTTGATACGCATTTTTTCCATCGGGAATGTCTGGTTCTAATCCAGATTCCATCGCAAAATTTCCAACAAACGCCGCGGCTTGCTGGCTTGAAAATCCTTGTTGCTGATAGAACTTGAATATTTTTTCACCATTACTATTACCCAATATATCGGCATCAGATGATATATCAGATATGTTTGCATTCGATGATTGACTTGCCGTTTGATCGTCTATATTTGCACCAGATTCAAGTCTATGTAATGACCCTATTATTATCGGCACTTGAGAGTTTTCACCATCAGCAAAGAATCCAACAACTTGTGCTCCGTGATGTATTTTAGGCATTTTACCTTCGCCAGATACTCCAGCTTCAGTTGATGGCACAATCGCTTGTGCCCATGGCAAATCTTTCATAGGAATATCGTTTGTGTTTTCAGTATGTACTCCTCTTATTCTAACTTGTACTCTGCCAAGTTTTAAGGGATCACCCTGAGAATTTTCTACAACACCAACGAACCAACGAAAAGCGTCACCGTAATAATCTAAAGACATTATGTTGGTTCCTCCTCATTCGTTAGTTTTGTGCAGGATACTATCGCATGATATGCTTTTCCAGAAAAATGGTGTCGTACTGCATAAATCATATGTTCACCGCTTCTTTTATTGTCTCTTTTAAGAATGTCTCCTAGATTCAACAATACTTTCACATCTATAATATTTCCTATACTCACATTTTTTTCATCACTAATAAAATTTCTACCAGGAACTGTTATATTTATTGACGATTTATGTAAGAAATGGCGCATAGATAATGATCTTGCTTTATTCATATGACTTGATATGTCTGGTGCATCATGATAATTTGAAATACCATTATTATATAAACCGGTTGTTGCTATTTGTGTAATAGATTTTGTATCATACTCTAACATAGTGGAGTTGCCCGTATTACCTATGAGAGTTGTATTATCTAACACTTCTTGGTTTTGTTGTTTCTTAAATATACTACCCTTATCTTTTAATTTTTGAAACATATCATTTACATTAAATTTTTGAGATTCAAAAGATCCTGTGGTATGATCAAGAAAATTATAAGTTGAAGAAACAAGACCTTTAACAGCCAATTCAATTTGATTTTCTTTACCGGCTGATGATAAATTAGAAATTATATAAGAATTCTCTATTAAATTTGTGGCATCAGATCGGGCTCCTGCTTGAGAATATATATATGGATTTCCAATATTCAAAGGATTACTCGACAATATTGTTTCTAAATCAACAAATCTCAATTTATCATCAGCTACACAAGAGAATAGAAAATATGGCATACCATCTATAGTACTTGCACTCTTTTTTATCCAATTCATTGCTTTCATAGGAGTCATATTAGGAACAATGACCCTCATTTTATGATCAGCTTCGTTGTTTTTACCTAATATTTTTAATTCTAAAGGATCACCAGATCCGGTGGCTGTAGACAAATATGTATTCATAATTTTTTTTATAATATCTACTGGAGTGCCATCAAAAGATTTTGAGACTCGAGTCAATTTAGAAATATAGCCCGACACTTCTATCATGTGAAGAACAAACACTTCATTTGTATCATTTATTTTTGCAGATGTTTGAACCTCACTTACAACAAAATGTTTCTCAATAGAAAAATCAGGATCTGCTATATTATCAACTGCAATTTTTATTTTTATTCTTTCAGCTCCTAGAAAACCAATTTGAGTATACAATGATTCATTATCTGTAAATACCATGGTTGCTGTTAGAAATGGTTTATCTATATGTTCATAAATGTTAATTTCATTTATCATATTTCTAAGATTAATTGGTTCAAAAAACCTTTCACCAGAGACCTCAACTTCAAGTATCCTATATTCAGTAGATTCTGTGGGTCGACTTTCAACATTTGACATATTAGATAATCTCTTTTAATCCATTACTAAATTCCGCCACAAGAGTTAGAATATTATCGGATGTTACAATTCTTATTTTTTTGTTTTCATTATTAATATTCTCATAGTGTTTTAAATGGGTTACTGGAGTGACAAATGAAGGTACGTCAACCGTAGGATCAATATCTATTCTATAAACAAGACTATCACTATCTACAGCATTATGATACCGACTTGCAAGGTATTCCAAAGAAGATGATTTTAAAACAATGGTTTTAGTTGAGTCGCCTTGCTTTTGAATTGTTTCGCCTGCTTGAAAACTTGGTGTTCCTTTGACAACAATGTGTCCAAGATTCACATCTCTACCAGTGACTACCGCAGACGCCTCTGATGTTTGACCCACAATAGTTTCTCCTATTGCAAATTTATCAAAAAATGGTGTCTGTGTTACTAAATTTGTATTTGGATATTTTTTCTTTACAGAAGCAACTAGATCGTTATATGTAATTGGCCAACCACTTCTCTTTAGATGATCATTTATAAGAAAAAATGTCCAATAATATTCTGTCGTTCCATATAATTTATGTGACAATACATCAGGTCTTTCATTTTCTAATATTTCATACTGTTCATACAATGTTATTATATCTTTTATTTTACTAAAAACATCCACATAAGCTGATAAATTTTGAATAAAAGTAATATCAACTTCATCTCCAAAATTATATCCTTCTATTGGAAAGTTTAAAAAATATGCCATTATAAACCTCCCAAACCAGTTTTGAGATATTGATTTACTCTATTAGTAGCATTAACTATTCCTTTTTCATCACTCAACCCATCATCAACATCTTTTTTGTCAAGTGCCCGATCTTCAGCCATAGTTAAACTAATATCCACTTCTGAAAATCTACCACCTTGAAAGAATGAAGATTGTGTAGGATTATAAACAGCATTAAATGTTTTAATATACATTAATTCAAAACTTAAGGCATCTTCTTTGTATTCAATATCGTTATATAATAATTTCACTTTTATTTTATTTGGAAATTTATATGCTAAGTCTATACCCCCTTCCCTCATAGTTTCTGGATATAATTCAGTTCTAAAAAATCTTATAATTTTAGTAATTTCATTAGACTCGTCAAAAGATTTTGGAATCAACTTAAATGTAAAACTAAATTCTCTAATGCCAACAGATTGAAATAATGTTCTTGAATTAGGATTAGGTGCAACTTGCAGAGACGATCTTACAGCACCACCAATAGATGCTCCTGGAGCAAATCTTGCCGCAGCAATTCTTGCGTTGTCTTGTGTTGCTGCACCAGATACTAATTTAACAAAATCATTTATTCCTTGCCCGACTCCTTTGGCAGCAGCGTTGGCTAAACCATCTGTTCCACTATTTAAAGCTCCCTCTATACCACCTCCAAAAGCTCCTAAAGATGCATTTTCATATGAAACACCATCATTAATTTGTAATGCTTGTGGCATAAACAATGTACAAGTGTTACCTGTAGATATCGTGTTGCTCTTACGCACTGCCGATGAGATTTGAGCATGAAGTTTCCTGGTCTGGCTAGCTTGCTCTACTGCGGCCGCTTTCAGATCGCGCCTAGTTGAAGATGCGTTATCAGTAGACGCGCTAGCATTTTTTGCAGCGTGACTTTGAACAAAATGCACTGTTGGAGGAATAGTTTCATACACCTCAAACTTAATAGTCGCAGGATATTGACCTTGATCTTCCAAAGGATATTTTAGTTTTACTTTTGGCATTGTTATTATCCGAATAAATAATGTTACTATATCGTTATTTATAAGAAAATCATGAGAACGCATCAGGGCAAGTATAAAATTAAAAATCGTAAAAAGTATAAGGGTAACCCAGATAACGTAGTATATCGTTCTGGCTGGGAAAGGTATTGTTTTGCTTGGTGTGATACTTCATCTGAAGTACAAGAGTGGTCATCAGAAGAAGTTATAATACCTTATTTCTATGATGTAGATAAGAAATATCATAGATATTTTATGGACTTGAAATTAAAGATGAATGATAAAATTTATCTCATAGAAATAAAACCAGAGTCACAGACAAAACCTCCAAAGAATCCAGGCAGAAAAACAAAAAGATATATCAATGAGGGTTTATCATATATTAAGAATATGAATAAATGGAAAGCTGCTGAAAATTTTGCAAAAGATCATGGTTGGTCATTTCAAATATGGACAGAACATACGTTGATTAAAATGGGAATTATGCCTAAACAAATCAAACCTCTTCCTAAACTCAAAAAATTAAAACGTCTATAAATTGTTATAAATAACAGCAGAGCAGTAACTTTGGAAATATTTTATGGCTAACTTGTTTCAAAATTTAGAAATGCAGGCGTTTCGTGCGGGTATAACTCCACGATCAAAAGAATCTATGAAATGGTTCCGAGAAAAAGCTTCAAGTTTAAGAAATGTAAATCGGCAAAAATTAATGAAAGAAGAACCTATAGAATTTAAACAACGATCCGCTATAGGTAGCATGTATATGTATTCTTATCAACCAAAGCACCGAGAAACTTTACCATACTACGATACTTTTCCTTTAACTATAATTGTAGGTAAGGTAGATGGTGGATTTACTGGTCTTAATTTACATTATCTCCCTATGACATTGAGAGCTAAGTTTCTAGATTCTTTAATGGAAGTTACGAATAATAAAAAATATGATGAAACTACAAAATTCAGACTCAAGTATGATATTTTAAATGGTGTACAAAAATTCAAATACTTCAAACCTTGTTTTAAACGATATATAGGAAAGCAAGTGAGAAGTAGATTTGCCTATGTGCCACCTCCGGAATGGGAAATTGCTACATTCTTACCTACAGCAGATTTCCAGAAAATGAGCCAGAGTGCTGTACATAAAGAATCAAGAAAGATGATAAATTAAATGCAAGCATATACAATAGACTCTTTTAAAAGTAAACTCGGTCGTGGATTGGCTAAATCCAATCTATACACTATAGAAATACCTACAGTTGGAATTGATAATAGGATTACTTCAGAAACTTTAAATTTTATGTCTAAGAGTGTTCAATTACCGGGCAGACAAGTTATGTCTGTTGATAAAAATATTGGTATGTTTACTGAAAAGGTTGCATATGGTTTTGCAGTTCCGGACGTAAGCCTATCATTTCATGTAACTAATGACTATACTACTAAACTATTCTTTGAAGCTTGGCAAAGACGTTGTATTGATACAACATCTATTGGTCTACCTGAAATAGGATTTAAAAAAGATTATGTTAGGGATGTAACAATAAGACAACTTGCACCTAACCGAGCGAACTTATCTCAATATGAAGTAGTATATTCTTGCAGACTAAGGGACGCATTTCCAACAACATTAAATGCGGTTGAATTAAACAATGAGCAAAACGGAACTGTTGAAGTCTCCGTGCAATTATCATACACTGATTGGAGCGAAATATAAAATGGCATTACCTAGATTAAATGATAAACCAAAATATGACTTGATTATACCATCGACTGAACAAAAAGTAAGATTTAGACCTTATCTCGTAAAAGAAGAAAAGGTTCTTATGATGGCAATGGAAACCAAAGATCAAAAACAAGCTTTGAATGCTGTAGTTGATACCATTCTTGCCTGTGTTGATGAAAATCTAGACAAACAAACACTAAAAGTATTTGATATTGAATATATGTTTCTGATGATTCGATCTAAATCGGTGGGAGAATCTAGTGAAATAAACATCAAATGTGATTCATGTGAAGAAATGTCTCCGTGTATAATACACTTAGATGATATTCCTGTACCAAAAATGAATCATGATGGAAATATAAAAATTTCAGATGAAATTAATTTAGATATGAATTATCCTGTTTGGTTGGACATGTTAGATATGGATGATAGTAAATCTGAAACAGAACAAACGTTTGATTTGATTGCTGCGTGTATGCAAGTGTTGTCCACTCCAGAAACACGATATGAGATGAAAGACGAAAGTAAAGAAGAAATACAAAATTTTATTGATTCTTTATCATCAAATCAATTTGAACATATAAAAGATTTTATAGAGGAAATGCCTAGATTAGAAAAAACTGAAACTTTTATATGTGTAGGATGTGGAAAAGAAAACACAGTAACGTTGCGGGGCCTTGATGATTTTTTTTAATAGCTCTTTCCCATGATAGTTTAATCAACCATTATAAGATTAACTTCAGATTGATGCACGAACATAAATATTCATTAACAGAAGTTGAACATATGATGCCATGGGAAAGAGAAGTATATCTTTCATTATTGATTCAACATATAGAAGAAGAAAACGATAGACTAAAACAACAACAGGCTAACAATAAAATATAGGAATATAAAATGGCATTATCTGAAGTGTCTGAAGGACTAAGAGAAAATAATATCTCTCTGCAAGAAATAAAAGAAGAAATAATTAATCTTCAAGGTAAACTAGGATCTTCCAAAGGCGGGGGAGGTTTTAATCTGCCTAGCTTACCAAAATTCTTAAATCCTGTGAAAATGGTTAGCAGTTTAACAGATAGCTTAATAAAGAATAATCCAGTATCAAAAGCGATTCGTGGTGTTAGAAACTCTATGAAAAGTATAGGCGATTCAATAAAAGCACCATTCAAAAATATGTCCAAATCTTTTAGTAGTATGATTGAATCGATGAAAAGTCCAAACTATAGTGGACTTATTGATAAACTAGTTCCAGCATTGAGACCTTTATTTGAACCTATATATGATTTATTGCGACCTGATCTTGATGATCTAGAAGCCAAAAGAGAAGCCAAAAGAGAAGGAAATAGAGCACCGCATTCTGGAAATGATATGGTAGAAACACCTAAAAAATCTTTGAGGCTGGGAGATATGCTTAAATCCTTTGCTAAGTTTATACCAATTGGTTTAGGTGTATTATTGTCTGGTGAAGCCTTGCAGTTGATTTTAAAATCGGTCAAAGAATCTTTAGGTTTTGATGCTAACTTTAGCATACTTGATGCTATTAATAATAAGGCAGAAGCACTTTTTGGTATGCCTCTCTTTGGAGAAACCACAACTAATGCTTTGAAAGCAATTGGTGAAGCTTTTGCCGAAGGTGGTTTTATTGCAGGAATAAAAGAAACTGTAACTCAAATGGCTGAAAGTTTGCCAAGTCTTACTACTGCGCTTGAATCTATGAGTGCAATGTGGGAATCAACTAAAACATTCTTTGAAAATGTAGTTCAAACGTTAGGTCTTGGACCTTTAAGAGATAAAATATCAGAGTTTCTGGATAAAGAATTTGGAATTTTTGAGTTAATTGGTAGTATAGCCGCACTTAAAATAGGAATGGGACTTTTAAGTGCGGGAATGCGTTTATTTGGGGGTAATAAACTTGGGAAAAATACCATTGCCCTTGGAGCCAATACGGCAGCAGTTGTTGCACTCACAAGAGCAATGCTTAGTGGGGGATTAGGTGGTCTTGATATTGATGGTAAAAAAAGAGGAAGAGCAAGGACCAGATACCCGGCAGGTCATAAAATTAATGGCAAAGGTCCACTTGTCCTTGGGCAAGATCAGCGCGTGGATGCTGCTGGACAAGGCAAAAGTAAACTTGGGAAACTTGGGAAATTCGGTGCAAAATTCGGTGGCCTTGCCAGAGGTATTCCAGTTGTTGGACAAATTCTTGCTGCTGGTATGGCATTATATGATGGTGGTACTGGTGCAAGTGATGCTTTAAAAACATTTAAACCACAAACTCTTACCGATAGTATTGAAGTGGGTATGGTTGGTGCTGGTGCTGGAATCATAAAAGGATTTACTGGCATGATCGATAGTGTTATTGGTACTAATATGTCGAATAAAGTTATTGAGATGCGAGATTCATTTCTAAACGATCTGTTAGATACTGATAC
>Ga0114999_10004845_pt1 | contig 16129 bp, 13 predicted proteins | sample ArcticOcean_MG_C_3_FD_89820 | JGI IMG/M metagenome (GOLD analysis project Ga0114999, IMG submission 89820) | Marine microbial communities from western Arctic Ocean - ArcticOcean_MG_CB8_126 | ecosystem: Environmental > Aquatic > Marine > Oceanic | place: Arctic Ocean: Canada Basin | collected...
CAGTAAGCACCTTGCTAATCCAGCCGCCAGTACACGACTCTGCGCAAGCTACTCGAGCGCCACGGAACAGCAAAGCTTCGCCAAGCGAACGCGCGAGAACTTCTAACTTCGTGTCCGTAGACTTCATGATGATCTAAGCACTTGATTATAAATTTCGACATACCGACGAGTCATTTTCTCAACTGAAAATTGGTCCTGAACGCGTTTCCTACCAGCAGTCTTAAAACGCATTCTCAGCCCTGAATCAGAGAGCAGGCGTACCATTGCATTTAATAAACCAGACTTGTCTTCAGACTCAAACGTCAGGCCATGAACCTGATCTTCTAGAAGATCGGTCATACCTCCGGCGGTAGAGGTGATCACTGGCACACCGGAACTCATGGCCTCCATGATCGCAACCCCTAGACCCTCCTGTTTCGCCGGATGAACGAGCAAATCAAGCTCAGGTATTAGGTCTGGCAGGTCCGCTCGAAATCCGAGAAATTTCACCTGAGAGTCAAGACCCCGGGCAATCAAGTCTTTCCTCAGACTACCCTCTAAAGGCCCTTGACCAAAACACAATAAACGAGCCTGCGGGAATCGGGAAAAAAGTTCCGGCAAGCATTTAAACAGTACGGCATGTCCCTTGCGCGGAATAAATTGCGCAACTATTCCAATTATAAATGCGGATGGGTCCAGACCGGCCACTTCGGCCAATTTAGTGCGGTTTTTAACAGGAGAGTATCTCTCCGTATCCACGGCGCTAGGTACTTTATGAACGTGAGATCTTGGCAATCCTACATGACTCAATAACTCTTTCTCAACGGCAGAAGAAATCGCTGCTATCGCGTGATAAGGAAAGTATTTAAACCTTGCCCAAAACGCTACTTCGCGATTATCCACCCTTCGCGTTAGCACGGCAGGTACACCCATGAAACGAGAAGTCCATCCACCTACTGTATCTGCCCCACGTCGTGAGTGAGCATGGACCACCGAAGGGTCATACAAACTAATTAAGTTTTTCAAGCGAATCGGCAATCGCAAATCTAAATCGCCACTAATTGATAACTCCACTACTTCGGTGGCGCAGGTAACTTTAGCAATCTCGCTATTCAAGGGACACACGAGGATATTTTCAATCCCGCAGTCGGATAGACCCTTAATAAGATAGCGAACCTGAGCGGCACCGCCATATAGATGTTGCCCAAATTCCAAATGCATGATGCGCATGTACCAGATGGTACCTGCTTGACCGCCTTACCGCCTTACCGCCTTATCGCAAACAGACAGCGCAATACTTGGATACCACATCAAAAAAAGAAGAAACGAGATTACAATAAGATACCAACAAGCCTAAAAAAGAATAATTTTGGACAAAAAACATACCCCCATGATGAAGCAATACCTGGGACTTAAGGCTCAGAACCCCGATATATTGCTTTTCTACAGAATGGGTGATTTTTACGAATTGTTCTACGACGATGCACGTCGAGCAGCCAAGCTTATGGACATTACTCTCACCAGCCGCGGTCAATCGAATGGCAAGCCAGTTCCAATGGCAGGCGTGCCTGCACATGCAGTCGATAACTATCTTGCTCGCTTAGTGCGATTAGGCGAATCTGTCGCAATATGCGAACAAGTTGGAAATTCTGCAACTGCTAAAGGGCTTGTAGATCGCGAGGTGGTCCGAGTGATCACGCCTGGTACCCTTACCGATGAAGCATTACTAGAAAATCACCAAACCCAGCATTTAGCATCGATCAACCTGTCTAACCCACTTATTGGACTATCTTGGCTAGACCTTTCTAGTGGCCAGTTCTCACTAACAGAGGTTGAGGACTTGCAAAGCTTGCAGGGAGAACTAGAACGACTTCGGCCCGCGGAGATATTGATTGAAGAAGACGCACTTTTACCCGCATGGCTAGAATCCATGGAAGGACTAAGAAGACGCGCGCCCTGGCATTTCGATTATAAGTCAGCACAGATAGCACTTTGCAAGCAATTTGGCACTCGCGATTTATCAGGATTTGACGCGCAAGATGCAACGGTGGCTGTGGGGGCAGCAGGCTGCCTACTCCAGTACGTAAAAGACACCCAACGTTCAGCGGTCCCTCACCTGCGAGGCCTGACTCGGGAACGCCGAGAGGATGGGGTCATCATGGATGCAGAGACTCGACGAAACCTGGAGATTGAAATTGGCGCGACAGCCGGTAATGAATACTCCCTGGCTGGCCTAATGGACCGATGTGCGACCCCAATGGGAAGCCGGCTACTAAGAAGGTGGCTAAACCGACCAATTCGAGATCGAGGCATCCTTAAACAGCGGCAACAGGCGATTGAAACGCTTATCAAACCAAAAGCTACGGAGAGGTTACTACACCCTCTCAGTGAAATTGGCGATATGGAGAGAATTCTAGCGCGAGTTGCTCTACGTTCCGCCCGACCAAGAGACTTAGCACAACTGCGACAAGCCTTAGAGGCGTTACCTGAGCTGACAAGAGCGATCAGCAAAATGGAATCACCTTTATTAATGACCCTTGCCCGCAGTTGTAACTCTCATAGCCAAGAATATGATTTTCTCAAATCAGCAATAGTTAAGGAGCCACCTGGACTCTTGAAAGACGGTGGAGTCATTGCATCAGGTTTTGACGCTGAGCTGGACGATCTACGCGACATCAACGCTGATGCAAATCAATATCTTGATAATTTAGAACTGCGTGAACGAGAACGTACCGGGCTCAGCAATCTAAAGCTCGGATACAACAGAGTTCATGGCTACTACATTGAAATCAGCAAGTCCCAGGCTGGTTCTCCACCAGATGAGTATGTTCGTCGACAAACACTCAAGGGGGCAGAGCGTTTTATAACCCCTGAATTAAAAGAATTTGAAGACAAAGTGTTAAGTGCAAAGGAGCGGGCCTTAAGCCGAGAACACTTCCTCTATGAAACTATCCTTGATCAGTTAAATGACGCATTGACTGAACTTCAAAAAACAGCACAAAATGCTGCAGAAATCGACACGCTAGTCAACTTGGCGCAACGGGCACAGGAACTGAGTCTTGCTAAGCCTGAGCTAACTGATGAGCCCGGAATCAGCTATGACAAAGGCAGACATGTAGCCGTCGAGTTAGCACGCTCTGAGCCGTTTGTTCCAAACAACCTTGACCTTAATGATGAGCGTCGAATGATGATAATCACCGGGCCTAATATGGGCGGGAAATCAACCTATATGCGCCAAACGGCTCTAATTGTCATTCTCGCTTATATCGGCAGTTATGTTCCAGCAATGAATGCTCGGCTCGGCCCTATTGACAGAATTTTTACTCGAATTGGCGCAGCAGACGATATTACCGGAGGTCGATCAACCTTCATGGTGGAAATGACGGAAACTGCAAATATTCTTAATAATTCGACCGCTTTTAGCCTAGTTCTAATGGACGAGGTTGGTCGTGGTACTAGTACATTTGATGGATTGTCATTAGCCTGGGCTGCGGCTCATCACATTTCTAAAGAGTCGCGAGCCTTTACGTTATTTGCTACTCACTATTTCGAGTTGACAAGCTTGCCAGATTCTTTGCCTGCGTGTGCAAACGTTCATCTGGATGCTATCGAACATGGTGATGAACTCATTTTTCTTCATAGCGTAAAAGATGGGCCAGCAAATCAAAGTTACGGACTACAGGTTGCTCGTCTAGCAGGCGTTCCTAAAAACGTCATCGAGCTCGCTCGTGACTACCTAACCACTCTCGAGCAACGGGAACATGAGAACGGCATTCAGACATTCCAAACTGAAATTGCCTTTGAGTCACAGGTTTTAAGGGAGGCCGCTCCGAAAGATAAACTCACTGAAAAACTGCTAAATGTCGACCCAAATGATCTATCACCGCGAGAAGCTTTGAAGCTAATTTATGAGCTGACGGACCTAGCTCAGACGCGCTAAGGAACGCAACGGAAGGCGCTAGACAGCCTGAGAACGCTAACCATCAGGATCATAGCTCAATCGTTTTAAGGCTTCTCGATTAGTCCATGAAGCTACTGTCTGAACAGCCTTCTCGAGAACTTCCCAACGATAGGAAACATGCTCTGTAGGACTTAAGGTTACCTGACAAGCAGTTGGAATCTTTAGGTACCAAAAGTGTTCAATATTCTCTTTAACATCCTCTGCATAACGATCTGCCCACTCTGGAAGTATCGGAAAAGACCTCTGTATTCCAGCATTCCAGAGTCCTAATGACTCAAGCCCCGTTTCCTCAAAAACCTCTCTTTTAGCGGCTTCCTGTGGGCTCTCTCCCCATTGTAATGTCCCAGTAACTGATTGCCAGAAACCACTAGGACTAACTCGCTCAAGCAGCAAACACTCGTATTCAGGAGTGTGTATCACCACCAGCACTGACTCAGGGCGATGGTGCTGGGACATATTTGGCTTCAGCCAGGAGAACGAAATCGAATTCCGAGTTCCTTGATCTGAGCAGCACTTGCTGCGCTAGGCGCACCCGTGAGCAGATCACTAGCAGACTGCGTTTTTGGAAATGCAATCACATCGCGAATACTCTCAGCACCAGCCATTAGCATGACCAGTCGATCAAGCCCAAAAGCTATGCCTCCATGGGGCGGACACCCGTACTCCATCGCAGTCAACAAAAAACCAAATTTTGATTGAGCTTCTTCTGGCTCTATCCCAAGCAATTCAAACACAGCAGATTGCATCTCAGAAGAATGAATTCTAATAGACCCACCACCAATCTCTGTTCCATTCACCACCATGTCATAAGCTCGAGAAAGCGAGTCTCTAGGGTTCTTTTTTAACTCTGCAGAATCACTAACTCTCGGTGCAGTAAATGGGTGATGTGAGGAAGTCAAACTACCGCCTGAATCCTCCTCAAACATTGGAAAATCAACTATCCAAAGAGCCTTCCACTGATCTGCAAGCAGGCTGCGATCTCTACCAAGTTGATCACGCAAAGCGCCCAAACTATCGTTTACGATGCGCTTCTTGTCGGCCCCAAAAAATACAAGATCTCCGGTCTCTGCACCCACGCGTTTAAGAACACTCTCAACCACTTCAGGTGGCAGAAATTTCAAGATTGGTGACTGAAGACCATCTTTTCCAGCAGCCCGATCATTAACCTTTATATAAGCCAACCCCTTTGCGCCATAGCGCCCAACCAGCCCCGTATAATTGTCAATTTCCTTACGGCTAAGAGTCACGCCGTCAGGCACCCTGAGAGCTGCAACCCTGCTATTAGGGTCAATTGCAGGGCCCGCGAACACTTTGAATTCTACCCCTTCAAAAAGATCACTAACCTCGGTAAGAATAAGCGGATTGCGAAGATCTGGCGCATCACTACCATAGAGATTCATTGCTTCCGCATATGTTAGACGCGGCAATGGATCGGGTAAATTTACATCAAGAACAGTTTTGAAGGTTTGTCGAATCAAGGCCTCCATGAGCCACATGATGGCATCTTCATCCATAAACGACGTTTCAATATCGACTTGAGTAAACTCTGGTTGACGATCTGCCCTTAGATCCTCGTCTCGAAAACACTTAACGACCTGATAGTAACGATCAAATCCCGACATCATGAGCAACTGTTTCATAAGTTGTGGCGATTGAGGTAAAGCAAAAAACTGTCCAGGATGCGTTCGGCTTGGGACAAGGTAATCTCTAGCGCCTTCTGGAGTAGTCTTGGAAAGAAGCGGTGTTTCAATCTCTAAAAAGTCACTCTCATCCAAAAAATGTCTGATCGCCTTTGTTACAGCATGACGCAAGCGCAAATTCCGCTGCATCACTTCACCACGGAGATCAAGATATCTATAACGAAGTCTAGTTTCTTCGCTCGCCTTTTCTTCATGATGAAAAGGCGGCGTCTTTGATCTATTAAGAACCGTGAGTTCTTTTGCGAGCAACTCAACCTCCCCTGTAGGCAATTCGCGATTAATGGTTCCCTCTGGCCGTGCCCTCAAAGTACCCTGGACAGATAACACATACTCACCACGAAGACGTTCGGCTTGGGCAAACATCTCAGGATCATCGGGATCAAAAACCACCTGGAGAAGCCCCTCACGATCCCTTAAATCCACAAATATCACGCCACCATGATCTCTTCTACGATGCAGCCAACCAGCTACAGCTATTTCTTTGCCGATAAGGGAACGGTCTATCTGACCACAGTAATGACTACGCATTGGGATAACCTTTTGAAAGGTAAATTGTGCTTGGGAGATGGCGGGATGTTACGGCGAACTTTTAGTCGCTGCAACCTCATTGGAGGAATGCAATGGATACCAGGGGGCTACAACAACACCAAGTGAGATCACCATCTTCAAGGCATCCTCCACCGTCATATCCAACTCAATAATATCTTTATAGGGGACAAACAGCATGACACCAGATGTTGGATTGGGGGTTGTAGGCACAAAAACCGTGACAATTTTCTCTCCGGTTCGCGACTCAGGTTCCGGTGGATTCTCAGAAGTCTGAAAACACAGGCTATAAAGACCTACTCGAGGATACTCAATCAACAAGACTTTTTTGAACGAATTGTTAGAATCACTGAATACCAGTTCAGCAAAGTGTTTAACCGCACCATAAACTGTACGCACAAAAGGAATTTGCCCAAGCAGTTTTTCAAAATACCCAACAAGACGTCGGCCTAAGAGGTTTGCAACTAACATGCCGGTTACAACAAGAACGATAAGAGCAAGAATTACTCCCAACCCTGGAATTCGAAACCCAAGAAACCCCTCAGGACGATAAGGCGGTGGAACCAACAATAGAAATCGGTCCATTAGATCCAAGACAAAAGTAAACACTACAATGGTTGCGCCTATAGGCAACCAAACCAGCAATCCGGCCACAATATAACGTCTGATTCTTGCCATTATTTATCCCTACTTGACCGTCTATGTGGCTGAAGATTTCGAGCTTTTGTTTTTCGTTCCAGTTCCCGAGCTCACATCAGAATTAGCTTTCTTGGAGGGCTTATCCTCAGAAGACTTGGCATCATTCTTTGCTTTTTTAATGTTTTTTTCTTCCTTAGAGTCGCCAGACTTCTCAACAAGATTACGTTTAGTTTCTTTTTCTGATTTAAAATCGGTCTCATACCAACCATCCCCTTTCAAACGAAAAGATGGCGCTGAAACCAACCGACGAAGAGCGGGCGCAGCACAACTTGGACAATCACGCAGTGGAGCATCCCTAAGTTTTTGTAAAGCATCCAACTCGTGAGAACAGGATTCACATCGGTATTCGTATATTGGCATAAACAGTTTCTTAAACGTGGCGGCGGCTAATCTTGAGGGTAGAACGGAAACATATCAAACCCCAATGATACAACTAGATAAAAACTAGACTTTTAGGTTCTTTTTACGACCTTATTCTTAACGAAATTCAGCCCATGCGCATTGGTTTTCACGCTAATAATATCTCCCGATACGAAATCACCTTTTAGAATCCTGAGAGCTAAAGGATTTTCCAACTGCTGCTGAATTGCTCTCTTCAATGGTCGAGCTCCATATACTGGATCATATCCAGCTTGCGCCAACTGCTCTCGAGCCTCATTTTCCAAATCTAGTGTCATTTCCTTTTCACTAAGTCGCTGATGTAAATAGCCAAGTTGAATATCAACAATCAAGCGCAAATGATCTTGATCAAGAGGATGAAACACAATTAAGTCATCAATGCGGTTTATAAACTCAGGGCGAAATTCTTGGCCAACCACTTCCATAACTGCAGCTTTCATTTCTGAATACTTGCCATCGCTAGTTAGTTCCTGGATTCGTTCACTCCCCAGATTGGAAGTCATTACTACCACCGTATTTCGAAAATCAACAGTATTACCATGACTATCTGTGAGTCGCCCATCATCCAAAACCTGCAGCAGTATATTGAACACATCTGAGTGCGCCTTCTCAATCTCATCTAGCAAAATCACCGAATACGGCCGACGCCTAACTGCTTCCGTAAGATAACCACCTTCTTCATAACCCACATATCCTGGTGGTGCTCCAATAAGTTTAGATACCGAATGTTTTTCCATAAATTCGGACATATCAATTCGGATCATCGTATCTTCGGAATCAAACAGAAATGCGGCCAGCGCTTTAGTGAGCTCGGTCTTGCCTACCCCTGTTGGTCCAAGGAAGAGAAAAGAGCCATTAGGTCTATTCGGATCTGATAACCCAGCGCGTGCACGTCGAATCGCATTAGAAACAGCTTCAAGCGCCTCTCTCTGACCTACCACTCTCTTTTCTAGAAACGCTTCCATTTGCAGAAGTTTTTCCTGCTCTCCTTCGAGCATTTTCATAACCGGTATGCCAGTCCATTTTGATACCACTTCTGCAATCTCTTCTTCGGTTACTCTATGACGAACAAGTTGATAGGTTCCGTGTTCTTCCGCAAGCGCGTCTTCTAGTTGCTTCTCAAGCTCAGGTAGCCGCCCATACTGCAACTCTGACATACGAGCCAAATCATTAGCACGGTGTGCCTTTTCAAGGTCCGTCTTAGCAAACTCAAGTTTTTCCTTTATCTTTGTTGTTCCCTGCATCACAGCTTTCTCGGAAGTCCAAATCTCATCAAGATCGGCATAATCCCCCTCAAGTCTATCGATCTCAGACTCGAGATCCTTTAGGCGTTTTTTTGACGCATCATCAGACTCCTTTTTTAAAGCTTCGCGCTCTATTTTTAGCTGGATTAGCCGACGTTCCAGTCGATCCAGTTCTTCTGGCTTGGAATCAATCTCCATCCGAATTCGTGACGCTGCTTCATCCACCAAATCAATAGCTTTATCTGGAAGTTGTCTGTCAGATATATAACGATGGGATAAGGTAGCGGAAGCAACTATCGCAGGATCAGTGATTTCTACGCCATGATGCACCTCATAGCGTTCCTTTAAACCGCGAAGAATAGCTATAGTGTCTTCAACAGTAGGTTCGTTCACGAGCACTTTCTGAAATCGCCGTTCTAGCGCTGCGTCTTTTTCAACATGTTTGCGGTACTCATCTAACGTAGTTGCCCCTACACAATGAAGCTCACCGCGTGCCAACGCAGGTTTCAACATGTTGCCAGCATCCATTGCCCCCTCAGCTTTGCCCGCACCAACCATAGTGTGCAACTCATCTACAAAAAGAATGACTTGACCTTCCTGCTTAGACAGATCACTAAGAACAGCTTTTAGACGTTCCTCAAACTCGCCGCGAAACTTAGCTCCCGCAATTAATGTTCCAAAATCCAAGGCTAGAATTCTTTTGGACTTCATCCCTTCCGGGACCTCCCCATTTACAATACGCTGAGCAAGCCCTTCAATGATTGCAGTCTTGCCAACACCAGGTTCACCAATAAGTACCGGATTGTTTTTGGTACGGCGCTGCAATACTTGTATCGTTCTGCGAATCTCATCATCACGCCCAATTACGGGATCAAGCTTGCCTTGCTCCGCCTGTGAAGTCAGATCAAGACAATACCTTTCCAGCGCTTGACGGGTATCTTCAGCATTCTGGTTATCCACCTGCGACCCCCCTCTCACTTCTTCGATAGCTTTTTCGAGCGCCTCTTTATGAGCGCCAGAATTTTTAAGGACGCGGCCAAGATCTCCGCGATCCTGATACCCCGCTAATACAAACAGCTCACTCGAGATGTATGTATCTCCGCGATCCTGCGCAAGCTTGTCAGTCATGTTCAGAAGTTTTGTTAGATTATTTGATAGGTGGACTTCTCCCGCTGCATCACCCTCTACAATAGGAATACGATCTATTGCTTCCCGCAACCCAATGCGAAGCTGATTTATGTTCACCCCTGCTTTAACCAGAAGGCTTTGCACGATACTTACGTCCTGCTCAAGCAACGCTCTCATAAGGTGTATCGGTTCTATAAACTGGTGATCCTTACCCACTGCGAAGGACTGGGCATCGGCTAGAGCGAGCTGAAATTTGCTTGTCAGCTTATCCATGCGCATTTGTACACATCCTAATCAAGCGAGATTGATCATCTTCATGGGGCTTTAAGATCAGAATATCAACCATCCGCTTCGCTAGAAGATAGCCAGATCAGGGTAGCCATACGTCCGCAGGGATTTTTCCTTCGATATGAAAAAAATCGCTCAGACTCCGTATAGGTACAAAAATTTCCGCCGTATATTGCGTGTAGGCCCGCGCTTTGCAAGCTCCTACTTGCAAGGCCGTAAAGATCGGCCTGCCAGCGTCCAGATTTATTTGCCTCAAAAAAAACTGCAGCACCAGGGTCAAAGCCTACGAAGGCCTCTCGCACTTCCCTGCCAACCTCGTATGCTGACTGACTAATAGCTGGACCCAACCAGGCCATCAGATTGCTTGGATCAATTCCCATCCTGGCAATTGCCATCGGTAAGATCCCAGAAGCAAGTCCTCTCCAGCCAGCATGGACAACCCCAACTCTAGATCCTAAGTTATCGCAAAAAAGCACAGGCAAACAATCGGCTGTCATCACTACGCAGGCTCTACCTACTCTAGAACTCACAGCACCATCCGCCGCAGGCAATAGTCCAGTAGTTTCATCTGGCCTATGCCTATAGTAGCTATCTAGATCAAGTACAGATGTGCTGTGGACTTGATCAAGCCAATACGGCTGATCAATAAGGCCCAGCGTCTTCGCCAAAGCAGCTCGATTGGTTGCCACTGCCCTAGAGGCATCACCTACATGAGCACCAAAATTGCAACTGCGAAAATCGCTTTCACTCAAACCATAACGCCGCTCAGTGCTAACGGCTCGTACCCGGACAGGTGCGGGCCAGTCAGGAACTATCAGAATCGGCTCAGCACCTTGCATCACCGCCTACCAGCTTGAGCAGCTTCAAAATCAGCTCGAAGCCCATACAACAGCTTGGTCATATCCTTTGGTACAGGACTCTCAAAAGTAAGCATCTTAGCTGAAAATGGATGTTTAAAGGATAAGCGAGTTGCATGCAGAGCCTGACGAGGAAATTGTTGAAGTTGATCCTTCAGAAACTGCTCAGGAGCAACTGGTAATAATGGTCGTCCACCGTATAACGGATCCCCAACAAGCGGAGCTTTTATGTGGGCAAAGTGAACTCTTATTTGATGGGTTCGACCAGTTTGGAGCTGAATACGAACATGCGTATGCGCTCGGAAACGCTCCAGTAAACGGTATTTTGTTAGCGCTGGTCGAGAACCTTGAACCACTGCCATTCGCACTCGATTTTTAGGATGGCGCCCGATGGGCGCGTCAATCTCCCCGCCGCCTGTCAGTACGCGCTGACAAACAGCTTCGTATATGCGCTCAATGTGTCGTTGCTCAAGCTCTTTAACTAACACTGTATGAGCTTCTAATGTCCTAGCTACCACAAGCAGTCCGCTTGTCTCTTTATCAAGTCGATGAACAATCCCTGCTCTAGGAAGATTAGCTAAATTTGGATCCCAATGGAGCAAAGCATTTTGCATAGTGCCAGAGGAGTTTCCGGCACCCGGATGGACGACGAGACCTGCGGGTTTATCAACCACTAGGCATCCCGCATCCTCGTGAACAACTTCTAATGCGATCTTTTCAGGCTGCACCGGAATCACCGGCTCAAGATGTACGTCTAAATTAAGCTCATCACCCTCACTTACGCGAGTCTTAGGCTCAGCCTGAAGACCCGAGAGGGTAAGATGCCCTTGCTGAATCCAAGTCTTCAGGCGGCTGCGCGAAAAGTCTGATAACAGTTCAGCCGCCACCTGATCAAACCTCCGTCCCGCCTGTTCAACAGGAACTATGGCACGATGTAGGATGTGATCCAAACGAACACCTCAATTATTTCCAAAATTTTGTTTATAATTCATCCCTAGACCGGTAGCTAGCCGGTAAAATATGATTCTTAACTACAAATAACTCAAAAAACAATGAAAACTTCCCAGAGCGTTCGTTAAGTAATAAAGTTAAGGCACCTTGAACTTGACAGCAACTATAAATCAGATCAGAGATCTTTTTACAAAAATGACTCCGCTTACTTCGTTTTTAAAACTCATTGTTGTGACCGTTTTAAGCGCTTTCGTGCTTGCGGGTTGCATCGGCGACCGTCGCTTGCAACTTATGCTGGACGCAGGACCGGAACAGCTGTATCAAGAAGGAGTTCAAGAAATGGCAGAAAGCAATTTCGGGGCTGCGACAACCTACTTTGAGGTGCTTGAAGCGCGCTTTCCTTTCAGCAATTTTTCACGTCAAGCCCAGTTAGACATGATCTACGCCTATTTCCGCGCAAACCAGGCAGAACAAGCCATAGACGCTGCCAATGAGTTCGAAACTGAAAATCCGTCTCATCCCCGCGTAGACTATAGTCTCTATATGAAGGGCCTTGTTTATTTTGATAAAGCACCAGATTTCCTTGAGAGAATTTTTCGCATCAATATTTCAGACCGCCCCCCGTTAGATACGCTCCAGGCGTTTAATACATTTCAGGAACTACTCCAACGCTTCCCAGAAAGTCCGTATGCATCAGATAGCCGAGAACGTATGATTTTTCTCCGAAATCGGCTTGCCGCATATGAGAATTATGTGGCAAATTACTATATTGAACGGGGAGCATATATAGCTGCCATTAATCGTGCGAAATACGCCGTTGAAAACTACCCAGGGGCCCCCGCGATAGAGAGATCTTTGATCACCCTATCGCAGGCTTATGCGATGATAGGCATGCCTGATCTTGCATCCGATTCACAACGCGTCCTAGCAATAAACTTTGATATAGAGCCCCCGCCTCAACCCGAGAATCAGGTCGAAATTACAGAATTTGAACCGCCTCAGTCTCAAAATACTGGAGGCCCTGCAAACTAGCCATACCTAACAAAGGCCTCATACCAAGACGACGTGAACTAATGCGACCAAGTTGGCAATCAGTAACCCGAGGTGATTGGATAGCGCCAATCTTTTCCAAAAGCACGGCGACTAACCCTCACGCCCGGAGGGGCTTGCCTTCGCTTATACTCATTTCGTTTGACCATACCTAAAACTTCATAGACCGTCTGTCGATCAAACCCAAGTTCAGCTATCTGATCCACCGAAAGATCGCGTTCGATAAAAGCCTCTAAAATAGGATCAAGGATGTCATAGGGGGGGAGAGAATCGGTATCTTTCTGGTTGAACCTTAGCTCTGCAGTGGGTTCTCTGGTGATAACTCTTTCTGGGATAACTTTAGATACCGTGTTTCTGTAGCGCGCGAGCTCATAGACTAATGTTTTACTACAGTCCTTCAATGGAGCAAAGCCACCCGCCATATCCCCATACAATGTGGCATAACCTATAGCCATCTCACTTTTATTGCCCGTTGTAAGCAACATTTTCCCAAGCTTGTTCGACATTGCCATGAGAAGGATCCCCCGACAACGCGCCTGAATGTTCTCTTCCGTGACATCTATGTCTAGACCATCAAAAACATTATCTAAAAGATTAACCGTGGCATCAAAGATTGAGGTAATTGGTAAAGTGTCAATTTTTACTCCTAAATTATTTGCCTGCATTGTGGCATCGACTCTACTCATGTGAGACGTATATTCCGATGGCATCATGACAGCATGAACACGCTCAGCTCCTAATGCGTCCGCTGCGACACACAGGGTCAAAGCAGAATCTATCCCGCCCGAAAGACCAAGAATCACATCTTCAAAACCATTTTTTTTGACGTAATCCCCAGTGCCCATCAGAAGCGCCTCATAGATACTCTCAATATGCGAAAGTTCTGGCGTTACATCAGCAACTCGAATCTTTGCTGGTTCAACCCCATTACCAGGCACTGCGTCAACGGAGTACAAACCCTCAGCAAATGCAGGCGCTCGAAATGCTAAAGTTCCAGATTCATTCAATGCCATAGACCCGCCATCGAAAACTAGCTCATCCTGCCCGCCAACCATATTCACATATAACAGGGGCCGCTGGATCTCCTTTGCTCGCTTTAGCAAAACCTCTTCCCGAATCCCCTGTTTCTGACGATGAAATGGAGACCCGTTCAAAATTAAAATTATTTCGGCTCCAGCATGTACAGCAGCACTGCATGGACCAGGCAACCAGACGTCCTCACAAATCATCAAACCAAACCTTATGCCTCCGTATTCTACGACGGTTGGTTCAGAACCTGCTTCAAAATAGCGCTTCTCATCGAAGACCGAGTAATTAGGAAGCACTATCTTTCGATGACGAGCAATAACCTCACCATCGTTGATGAATACACCGCCGTTATATATTTTCTCGTCAACATATTCTGGACACCCCAGATAAAGAGCGATGCCATTAATATCATCTCGCACCCTATCCAATGCCGTCTGCACACGCAGTTGCATACCTCGGTGAAGGAGCAAATCCTCTGGCGGATAACCACTCAGAGCGAGTTCAGGAAAAATAACTAGATCACAATGGAGCTCATCACGCGCACGGCGGGCCGTATCTAGGACTTTCTCAGTGTTGGCCTCGATAGCACCAACATGCATATTGATCTGAGCAAACCCTATTTTCACTCCAATGCCTCGGCCATTGCGCCACCAAGATCGGCAAGCGAACGTACCGTGTTTATTCCCGCCTGCTCGAGCGCCTTAAATTTTTCTACAGCTGTTCCCTTACCACCGGATATTATGGCACCAGCATGACCCATTCGTTTCCCAGGTGGGGCTGTAACACCAGCAATGTATGCAACCACCGGTTTTGATACTTCACTTTTAATGAAGTCAGCCGCCTCCTCCTCATCAGAGCCCCCAATTTCCCCAACAAGGATGATGCCATGTGTATCCGGATCAGCCTCGAATAACCGTAAACAGTCGATAAAGCTCATGCCACGAACTGGGTCGCCACCAATGCCGATACAAGTTGTTTGACCTAAACCGGCGTTAGTCGTCTGAAAAACGGCTTCGTAAGTCAAGGTGCCTGAGCGAGAAATAATGCCTATACGGCCAGGTTTATGGATAGAGCCAGGCATAATCCCAATCTTGCAATCGCCTGGGGTAATGATACCAGGGCAATTAGGTCCAATCAGTCGGCAACCCTCGTCGGCCAACGTGGCTTTGACTTGAACCATGTCAAGAACTGGCACCCCATCGGTGATACAAACTACAAGCTCGATACCCGCAGCAGCGGCTTCTAATATTGCATCAGCTGCAAAAGGCGCAGGCACAACAGTCATACAAACTGTGGCTTGAGTCGCGTCCACCGCATCACGAACTGTGCTATAAATAGGCAAGCCTAGGTGCTCCTGGCCTCCCCGTCCCGGCGTCACCCCAGCAACAATCTGCGTCCCATAGTCCATGCATTCCTTGGCATGAAAAGATCCTTGCCTACCCGTCAACCCCTGACAGATAACCTTCGTTTCAGCACCAACTAAAATGCTCATTGCATGCGGCTCCTAGCAGAAAGATTAACTGCTTTTTGAGCTGCCTCGGTGAGGTTCTTAGCCGGTTCAATACCCAGTCCGCTTTTAGCAATCAATGCGCGGCCTTCCTCCACGTTTGTCCCCTCTAGTCGAACAACCACGGGAAGCTTGACCCCCACATCACGCACCGCCGCGATAATGCCCTGAGCTATTAGGTCACAGCGAACAATGCCGCCAAAAATATTCACAAGGATTGCTTCTACATTTGCGTTAGTCAATATGATCTTAAAAGCAGTTGTAACTCGTTCAGCAGTTGCGCCGCCACCCACATCAAGGAAATTGGCAGGCTCCCCGCCATGTAGTTTTATAAGATCCATGGTAGCCATTGCCAGGCCAGCTCCATTAACCAGACACGCAATATTACCGTCTAAAGAAACGTAACTTAGATTATGCTTGCGTGCTTCAGTCTCACGTGAATTTTCCTGCGCCTCATCGCGCCACATCTCAAGACGCTCTTGTCGAAATAAAGCGTTATCTTCAATAGTAATTTTACCGTCCAATGCAATTACATGGCCCTCTGAATTCACAATTAGCGGGTTGATCTCTATAAGGCTTGCATCGCACTCGCTCATCAGCGAGATAAGCTTAAAAATAATCTCTTCCAATTCATCAACTTGACCATCATTAAGGCCTAAATCACGGCCAATTTTTCTTGCCTGCTGAGAATCCATCCCTGCTAGCGGATCAACCATTTCTGTTAGAATTTTTTCAGGGGTCGCGGAAGCAATCTCTTCAATATTCATGCCACCTGAGGCCGAAGCCATCAC
>Ga0114999_10004846_pt1 | contig 16129 bp, 11 predicted proteins | sample ArcticOcean_MG_C_3_FD_89820 | JGI IMG/M metagenome (GOLD analysis project Ga0114999, IMG submission 89820) | Marine microbial communities from western Arctic Ocean - ArcticOcean_MG_CB8_126 | ecosystem: Environmental > Aquatic > Marine > Oceanic | place: Arctic Ocean: Canada Basin | collected...
ATTCGGGGCGCCATCGACGATCGCGCGCCGGCCAGCCTCGCGCTGATCGCCATCGGCTTGTTCCTAACGCTGATTAATATCGTTAGTATTCCGGTGACTAATGCCTTGGTTAACCCGGCGCGAAGCACGGGACCGGCGTTGTTTGCTGGTGGTTGGGCAATTTGCCAGCTGTAGCTGTTCTGGGTTGCTCCGCTCATCGGTGGCGCAATCGGCGCGGTCATATATAAGTTTATTGGTAGCACGGACGACTGAACTGACGATTCGACGCGAGGCGCGCTACACTGCGCGTCGCATGCGCCCGTAGCTCAGCTGGATAGAGTGTTGGCCTCCGAAGCCAAAGGTCGCGCGTTCGAATCGCGCCGGGCGTACCAAATGGGGAAAAATCGAAATGAAAGTTGTTAAAGTAGGCGCCGCACGACTGCTCATCGTCCTTGTCGCTGCGGCCGTCGCTGCACCTCTTGGATCCGTGCCCGGCTTCTTAATCGGCGGTTCCGCTTCAGAGCCCTCAGCGTGCTGAGCCCAGGCACGCGCAATCGCGTGTGGAACAATGCTGTGACCAACGAGGTGGTGAAGCGTGTTCCATGAAAGGCTGCCGTTAAACAGCCCCTGAGTTCTGGCCTCCTTATGACCAGGAGGATGGCCAAGACAAAATTGACCTACAACAAAGTTGGTCGATTTTGGGCCAAAAGAGCCTTCAGCGTGCCGGGGGTAAAAAGCACAGGGATGTGCGAATGCGGAGCGCAGCGGGGTGGGAAAAAGAGCTGAAGAGGGTGTTTGCGACACCCTCTTCAGAAGTACCCACATCATGGGGCGACACGCTGCCAATTCACGAGATTCATTTGCAAATCGGTGAAGGGCCAGTGGGTCGCACCGCAATTATCTGGACCGTAAGGGATGTCCAGAATCTCGGTACCATATTACTCTCGATCTTTTGCTTGGAAACTCGACGCCTAGGTCGATCTAAATACGATTAGTACCTGCATTGTGGCGCATAGACGCGATCACGAGAGGCTTGGGAGTTCGGCGTCGCCAAATGCTTGCGCGGTGGGCAACACGTGCTCCGCGAACAATCGCATGCTTTGCTCGGCCTTCTCCAACGGCATAGAGCCGTAGGAGAATACGGCGACAAACTCGTCGGTACCCATTTGCGTGTTGACGTTGCGCAGCTTCTCGAGGCAAGTTTCCGGGCTTCCCCATATGTGATTGGACAGATATATGTCTTCAGGTCCCGCGTCGGCCTTCGTCATTCGCTCCTGCTGCATCTTCGCCATCTGCCCGTAGTATTCGTAACCCTTGGTCTTTTTTAGGTGGTCGCCCATAAACTGGTAGTGGCGCAAGGCGCTGTCGCCGTATTCGAGCATGTATTGCGCTGCACCTTCTTCGGCCTCTGCGTCCGTTGGCGCGCAGTAAACCCAACAAACGGCCGTCGGGCGTTCTGCGTTCCAGGCGTGTTCGTCGACACGGATTCGGTTGTACTCGGCTAGTTCCTGGCGGTGCGCATCCCACCCGCGTTGTGGAATGAACAGAGGTTTCATACCTTCGTTGGCGGCGACCGGCATGGACTGTGGGCTACCCCACGCCATATAGAGGTTGTTGGCAAGCTCTGATCCAGGCCGGGGCTGCGGCCGAATGCTCATGCGTGGGATTTGATAGTAAGTCCCTTCGTAAGAAAACCACTCTTGAGTTAACGCCAATCTCACAATGTCGAGGGATTCTTTGAATCGTTCGCGGGACTCGTCCATTGGAATTCGTAGGCCATTGTACTCACGCAATCCCAACCCACGGCCGAAACCAACCTTTAGCGTGCGTCCGTCCAGCATGTGATCTAGGGCAATGAAGTTCTCAGCAACCTGGATTGGATCGTGCCACGGTAGGACGACGATCATCGTCCCCATGCCAATCCGGGATGTGGTGCCTGCGAAGTACGCGAGGAATTGAGTTGGGCTTGTCACCATCGTATAAGGCGTGAAGTGGTGTTCTACGGTCCAAAGTGAATCAAACCCCAACGGCTCCACTAAACGACCAAGCGCTAGCTGTTCGCGATAAATCTGCGCATCACCAATAGATTGGCTCGTTGGTTTTTGATCAGGATTCGCTTCAGCTTCTTCATAGCGCGCCCAGTCGACATAATTCTGCGCGAATAACGTGACACCTAACTTCATATTCCCCTCACCGCCTTGTCTATTCGAAGTAGAATCTTAGCGCACTGCGAGGGTGTTGGCCTATGGCGCCGTCCGTTAAATTCTGGGACAGAATCGCCCCGGGATACGCCAAACCCGGAAAGTCGCGATGTCTGGGCCAGGCTCAAAGCGCCTTATTCCGGCCCAATTGTCTTGGACCGTAAACGGGCACAGCGGCATCTATTTGCGGCTATCGATCTGGGGCGCTCGCTATCGGAGCGCTTGGCTACCGAATCCCTCAGTTCTCACCATATATATCTAGCGCAACTAACGAAGGCTCTGGTTAAAACTTACGAGCATCGCGATCCGGAATTTGACGAGTTGCGTGTGGGCTGTGATATCGAACAGGATAACGCACGTATTTTGGTGCGCTACTTGTGCCAACTTTTCTCGACCACCGAGCCGTTTACGGGGCGATCGGGCGAATACGTTACCCACGATCAGTTATTGGCATAGGTCGCCCGGATTGTCGAGCCCTGAGCCTGCAGCGATTGAGCGGCTTCACGAGAAGGTCACTCGTAACGTAAAGCCTCGATAGGGTCGAGCTTGGCTGCTCGGTGCGCGGGAAGCGATCCGAAAAACACGCCGATGGCAAAGCTGAAGCTGACTGCCAGCAGAATCGCAAACATCGAGATGTGGACTTCCCATCCCCAGGGCATGGCGAACGACAAACCAGTCGTCGACGATCAGAAGTACTTTAAGGTTTGTTACAGGGGCCGCTATGTTGTGGAACACTGCTACGTTCTAATACGCCTTAGGCGGCTGGCATAATTACTGAGTTTTTCTGGGTCCGAGCGCCGCGCGATTGCTGCATCACATCAACGGCGAGCTGAAACATGCTCGCCTTGTTTTGCCTTAGATTTGCCTCACATCGCTGGTTCCATCATCGAATCACCTACTTACCGGTTGTTTCTCTATCCTTGTTGTTAGTGCTGCTCTATATTCTTCCGACATTGGCGGACGAAAAGTATGGGGAGAAAGTAAAGATGACATCAAGGCGACGTCGCAGCTGGCTCGTAGTATTTGTTCTGATCTTCAGCCACTGGCATTCCCAGGGTTTTGCCGAAAGCGCAAGCTATGCCGGTTTCCAGGCTCAAGCGGGTAGCCAGGCATATGCAACCCACTGCGCCGGTTGCCACGGTGCAGAACTCGAAGGCATTCATCTGGCGCCTGCCCTGGTGGGATCGCGGTTTGATCAATCCTGGCGCGACAAATCGCTTGATGTATTGTCTTTCCATGTCCGGCGCATGCCTGTCGCTGCACCTGGTAGTTTAAGTGACGCAACCTACACCAACATCCTCGCCTTTATTCTCCAATCCAATGGTCTGGTGAGTGGCGAGGCACTGTCCGTCAACGCAAGTACGCGTGCGGAGTTGACCATTCCGGGGTTGGAAGGCGTGGAGTACGATCCCAACGCGCCGGTCGCCCCAACACCCGAGCAGCTTGCGTTATTGAAGAGCCTTGTGCCTGTGACTGATCGCACGTTGGATGACCCGCTCAACGGTGACTGGTTGCGCTGGGGTCACAGTTCCGCGGGGACAAGCTTCAGTCCCTTGCAACAAATCGACAAAGACAACGTGACCAGTTTGCGACCTGCGTGGCGGACCCCTTTGCAAGGTGGTCCCGGGATGGCGTCACCTCTGGTTCACCAGGGCGTGATGTATTTGCATACCTATCCTGACACGGTGCTCGCGATGGATGCCTCCAACGGTCAAGTACTGTGGCGATACCAGTACAAAGGCGCACCCCGTTCAAGCGGTAAGATGGGCATCAGTTTGCAAGGCAACAAAGTGTTGGTGCCTACTTCGGACCTGCATCTTCTTGCGCTAGACGCGAGCGACGGCAGCCTCATTTGGGATCACCAGATTGACACTAAATCCGAGGCTAGCAGTGGGTTTCGCCAATACCAGTTGAGAACAGCACCGCTGCCGGTTGGCAACAAGGTGATCCAGGGTGTGACCTCTAGTTTTGTGCCGAAAGGCGGGTTTATCGTCGCCGTCGACATTGACTCCGGCAAGGAGCTGTGGCGCTTCAATACCATCGCCCGGCCCGGTGAACCCGGTGGCAACACCTGGAACGACCTGCCCCTGGATAAACGTAGTGGCGGGTCTGTCTGGCATCAGGGAACCTACGACGCTGAGTTGAATCTGATTTATTTCGGTGTTGCGCCAACCTACGACACCGGTCCACTGCTTCATGAATTGGATTCTGAGGGCGTAACGAACGCCGCGTTGTACACAAACTGTACCGTCGCACTGAACGCGGATACGGGTGAGTTAGTTTGGCATTATCAACACATGCCGAACGATCAGTGGGATCTTGACTGGGTGTTCGAGCGCCAGATCGTCGACCTGCCGATCGATGGCAAAACCCGAAAGGTCGTGATGAATGTCGGCAAGATGGCGGTGCTTGAGGCATTAGATGCGGCGACTGGTGAGTACCTGTTTTCGGTCGATACGGGGGTGCAAAATGTGATTACCGCAATCGATCCCCGCACAGGCGAAAAAGAGATTGATCCGGCGAAAATGCCTAGCCCTGATAGGCCGGCCACGGTTTGTCCTAACGCGCTTGGCGCGCGAAGCTGGCCTCCAACGTCGTACAGTCCACAAACCAGGTTCGCGTATGTTCCGCTGCTCGAATTGTGCATGTTGATGGGCGAAGAAGGTACACAGCTGCTTACCTCGGGGGTTCGGATATCACAGGCGGCGCATCCGGATAGCGCCGATGGCAAGCTAGCCAGACTGCAGGCCATTGATCTCGTGAATCGGAAACTGGCCTGGACCCATGATCAGGTGGCCCCTGTATCAACAGGTTTGCTCGCGACGGCGGGCGGATTGCTATTCTCCGGCGACGTTGAACCTTCCTTGAAAGCATTCGACAATGCGACTGGCGAACTGCTATGGCAAAGCGCGCTTAGCGAAGCACCTACCGCCGGTCTGATGACTTACAGCGTGAATGGAACCCAGTTTGTTGCGGTGGTTGTCGGCGTCGCCAATCTTCATGTGAGTGCCTTAGTGGGTACCTACAACGACTTCATCGATCGGCCGCAAACGCCTAATTCATCCGGCGGTGCTGCTATCTGGGCATTCGCCCTCGCAGATTAGCGCCCTGGATAAATCGATAGAGCGATCGTCGGACAGCGTGTTGCGGCATATCGAACACACGGCGACTATCAATATTTCGTAAACGCTCGGAAGCAAGACCATGCGCGTGATCAGCTGGGTAGTCCTGTTAGCTCTGACTTTCTCTGTTTGGGCGATACCGGCGCAACAAGCGCCGCATTCTAGATCGATGACCAACGCCCGATTGGGTGAGTTGCTGCAACGTATTGATCCCGACGTAAAAGGCAGCCCCGGAGGTTGGACCATCAGTTTTCAGGGGCGATCAGCGCAGATCGTCACCGACCCGAACGCCGACCGGATGCGCATCATGATACCGCTAGTCGAGGCGGACAAACTGACCCAGGACCAGCTATATCGGCTGCTCCAGGCTAACTTCGAATCTGCCCTTGATGCCCGGTATGCCGTGGCCCAGGGCGTGGTATGGAGTGTGTTCATCCACCCGCTATCCGCCCTCGACGACGCAGAATTCGTAGCCGGCGTGGCTCAGACATTCAATGCCGCAGTCACCTATGGGACGACTTTTTCGAGTGGACTGTTCAACTTTGGCGGGGGTGACAACGGTGAGTTGTTCGACGCGATCAAGGAGAAAGGCACCCGCAGCTAACGCTCGTTAAATCGTTCGATGTGTTCGCGAAACGCGAGCACAGCTTCCGGTGTGCCAGCCGAGGCGGCCATACCGGGGGTTGGATTCAACGGCACCAACACCCGATCGACACCGAGTTTTGCTAGACCATCGAGGTCTTCGAATTTCTCGGGAAAGCTCGCAGTAATTTCAAGCGCTGTCGAATCGCGGCCTGCTTCTTCTGCGGCTTCGCGGGCGACACTTAACAATTCCTCCGAGAGTCCACGGGCCGGAAAGAAGCCATCGCCCAAGCGCCCTGCGCGCCGAGCGGCCGCTTTGGAATGCCCGCCGACAATGATCGGGACCGACCCCTGTTTCGGCTGCGGCTGGCAGTACGCATTTTCGAAATGAACAGTTTTGCCATGAAAAGTCGGTTTCGTCTGTGTCCATAGCGCCCGCATGGCATGTACGTACTCGTCAGTTCGAAGTCCGCGACTGGCGAAATCGGCGCCGATTGCGGCGAACTCCTCGGCCAACCAGCCTACACCAATGCCAAGCAGTACCCGACCGCCCGACAGACAATCCAGCGTCGCTACCTGTTTTGCAGTTATGACCGGGTTGTGCTGCGGAAGGATCAAAACACCGGTAGCCAGTTTGATTCGATGGGTTGCCGCTGCAACGTAGCTCATCCAGATAAGTGGGTCTGGTAGGGGAAAGTCGTCTTTCCCTCCGGCCATCTTGCCGTCAGGAGAATAAGGGTAGGCAGATTCGTAACCCTCAGGCACCACGGTGTGCTCGACCGTCCATGCCGATTCGAAACCGGCTTCCTCAGCCGCTTGGATCAGTTCTACCGCGTTTTTTGCATCCGTGTAACGCCCGGTATTGCAGTATCGAAGTCCGAATTTCATGTTTGTCTCCCGAAGTCATGCCGACCGATGTGAGCGACGCTTGATCGCGATCTAATAGAATATGTTTTCAACAGGTCGGCCAGTAGCTCAAAGGCCGCTCGTGAGGAGCCGGAACTTGACGGTTTGCCAGGCGGCCCAGATCTTCGGCCAGCACGCACCTGGTTTGCGCAGGGTCGATCACTTCATCGATCCGCATCGTACCTGCCGCTTCATACGGCGACGTCGCTTCGCCAATCTCGTTGATTAGGCGTTGCCGTTCGGCTTCTTGTTCGTCGCCTTCGAGCTCATTCAAACGATTCGCATAAGCGACGTTGACCCCAACATCGGGGTCCATAAATCCGATTTCGGCACCGGGCCAGGAATAGAACCCGACCGCGCCCATGCCGGCGGTATTCATTGCCTGGTAGGCAAGGCCAAACCCTTTGCGGATGACTACCGAGAGCGTTGGCGTGGAGAGATTACACAGCGCTTCCACCATTCGAATTGCTTTGAACAGCATTCGGTCGTGCTCGACTTTCCTACCGACCATAAAGCCGGGCACATCCATGAGCCAAATCATCGGCAGGTTGAAAGCGTCACACAGGCACATTAGGCGAATTGCCTTGTCACAAGAATCTGGGTTGAGCACACCGGCCTGAAACATTGGGTTGTTGGCGATTATGCCGACCGGCCAACCATCCAATCGACCCAAACCAGTGGTCAGGCTGCGTGCGAATTGGGGCTGCAGTTCAAAGAACGAGTCGGGATCAAGGAGCATGGCGCAAAACTTGCGCATGTCGTAGCCGCGCCGACGCCATTGCGGCACGTAATCGGCAAGCTTCTCGTCCGCATCCCAGCGCGCGGCTACCATCGGCTTACCGCGGGGTGCCACCTGTCGCGCGTTCGCAGGCAGATACGACAACCAACGCCGCACAGCCTCGTAGCCTTCCTCGTAGCCTTCCACCCCCAGATCGATTTGCCCGGTCGTACGGGCATGTACATCGACCCCCCCTAGCTCTTCGAAGCCGATGATCTCGCCGGTCGCGATCTCGAACACCCGCGGCGAGGTAACGGCAAGCACCGAGCCGCGAACCTGCACGATAAAGTCGGAATAGGCGGCTTGGAACGATGAGCCGCCAAACGATTGGCCAACAATGATGCTGGCCATGGGGATTTCACGTCGACGTGTGGCAATCTCTGAAGACGGCATTGCTTCGGCGATGCCTTCAGAACCGATCAGGTCTGGAATGCGGCCGCCTCCCGTTTCACCGAAGTAGACGTAAGGCATTCCCATTTCAATTGCGCGCTGGTAGAGGCGTCCGGTTTTGCGTGAACCGACGACCGAACTGGACCCTCGCTTTACCGTTATGTCGTCTCCTGCAACTGCGACGGGGCGCCCGTCGATGCGACCTTCGCCGCCGATCTTGCCGTCGCCGGGCGTGGTCGCGCGATCCTCTGGTCGTAAGCTTCGACTAAACGTGCCGAGTTCGCGGAAACTGTCGGCGTCGAGCAAAGCGTCAATGTGGTCGCGGATAGTTGGTTTACCCTCTGCGTGCATGTGCGCAACGCGATCCGCGCCGCCCATTTCCTCGCGTATTTTTGTTGCACGATCATTGAGATCTTTGCTGCGATCGCTCATCTGAAACTCCCACTGGAATTTGCCTACTATACGCAATCTGGTACATGGCTATAGTCCCGTGGCATGCTGTGGATAAGGGGGGATAATGATTAACAAAGGCGCGTTGACGGGTATCCGTGTACTCGACCTGACGAACCACCGGGGCGAGATGGCCGGACGGGTGCTGGCAGATCTAGGTGCAGAGGTCATTTGCGTCGAGCCACCGGGGGGATCTCGGTCCCGCGATAGAGAACCAAAGAGACCGAATGGCCAATCTTTGTGGTGGGCAACGCTCGCTCTTGGCAAAAAGAGTTTGGTGTTGGACCTCGAACACACTGCTGAGCGTGATCAGTTCCGTGAGCTTGTTATCACCGCGGATGTGTTGGTCGAATCATTCGCGCCTGGCGAAGTGTTACGCCTTGGGCTGGACTACGCATCCCTGTCACCGCTCAACCCGAATCTCGTTATGGCGAGCATCACACCATTCGGTCAGGATGGTCCGCGCTCGGATGAAGTCGCAACGGATCTCACTTTGGAAGCGATCGGCGGATTGGTGGGCATGCAGGGAGACGTCGACCGACCGCCCATTCCGATTGGTATGCCTCAAGCAAGCTTGCACGCGGGCGTGCAAGCAGCAGCGGATATCCTGATCGCGCTAAATGCGCGGCACTCGACTGGAGCGGGTCAGTACTTGGATGTATCAACTCAAAGCGCGGTGGTGTGGACACTAATGAACGCGACCGGATGGCCCTCGGTGGTAGGCAGAAATCCGCCGGGGTTCTGCGACACCCGGCACTTGCCGCGTGTTCCCCCAATCGAAGGCATGCGGTCGGCACGACTACTCGAATGCAAAGACGGCTATGCGACTTTGGGACTTCACCTACCGGGCGTAGGCGAACGCACCCTGGCCAGCGCGATGACGTGGCTCAAGCAATCACACCCTGATCTGTACAAAAGCCAATTTGAGGACACCCATCAGGACCAATTGGAGGAGGACGAATTTGAGGACACCCATCAATTAAGCCAAGATCAATTTGGGGACATCCATTGGACAGAATGGATGAACCAGGTCAAGCAAGGCCTGCTGTCCGTGGAGGTATTCAATCGCGCATACGATGCCATTGCTGAGGCATTCAAGCGATGTACCAAAGCAGAGCTGTTACAACTTGCGGTAGAGCGCAAGTTGCTCATCGCCCCGGTGCTCAACACAGCCGATCTGATACAGGATGAGCAGCTTCAAACTCGAGATTTCTGGCAGGAAGTAGGTGGACTAACTTTTGCCGGTCCGTTCGCAAAATTGTCTAGAACGCCGCTGTCATACCGCGCGCCAGCGCCCGTCTTAGGGGCCGATCAGGAGATACTCGACGACTTGACGAGCTCGGGGCAGAAAGCGCATCCACGCAGCAGAGCCCGCGGGGTTGATCAACGCGCGTTTGCTGGATTAAAGGTCGCTGACTTCGCCTGGGTCGGTGTTGGACCGATCATGAGTAAGGCACTTGCCGACCACGGGGCCACAGTAATCCACATCGAGTCCAGCAGTCGCATGGATGTGCTGCGTGCGATCGGGCCGTTTAAAGACGCAGAGCCCGGACCAAACCGCTCGCAGTTTTTTGCCAATTTCAATACTAACAAGAAGAGCATCGATCTTGATTTTACCGATCCAGTTGATCTAAAGCTGGCGCAAGCGATTGCTGCATGGTCTGACGTGCTCGTGGAAAGCTTCGTGCCGGGGACCATGGCCAAATTCGGCCTGGACTATGCCACCCTGAGCAAACAGCGTGGCGACCTGATAATGCTGAGTACCTGCATGCGGGGCCAAACTGGTCCGCAATCAAGCTACAGCGGTTTCGGTAATCAAGGTGCGGCGTTGTCTGGTTTGTTTTCGATCACTGGGTGGCCAGACCGAGCGCCCACTGGCCCATGGGGTGCCTACACAGACTTCGTTGCGCCTCGATTCGGTGTGGCAGCGATTGCCGCTGCGTTGTTGCACCGCCAAAACACCGGACAAGGTCAGTACATCGATTTGTCACAGATTGAATCTGGCATTCACTTTATGGGCCCGTTGGTGCCCGACTTCTGCGCGCACGACAAGGTGCTTGAAAACCCAGGCATGGATACCCCCTACGCCTGTCCCAGTGGGGTGTACGCCGCAGCCGGCGAGCAGTCCTACGTGGCTATCGCCGTGGAAACTGACGAGCAATGGCAGTCGCTGGCAAAGTTATGTGGCGCCCACGATATGGCCAACTGGTCCGTCCTGCAGCGTAGGACAGATCAGCAGCGTATTCACACCGCGATCAGCGAATGGGCGATTGCCCATCAAGCGGCGGACATTGAATCGAGTTGCCAAGCCCAGCATGTTCCGGCGCATCGAGTCCAATGGCCGACTGATTTGTATAACGACCCACAATTGTTGCATCGTGACTTCTTTCAAGAATTGGATCACGCTGAAATGGGACGGGTTTTCTATGACGGCCACGTTACTCATTTTTCGACGACACCACCGAAACTAGACACCGCCGCGCCGCTACTGGGTCAACACAGCGATGAAATTCGAGCGATGTTCGCTCACTCTTAATTGGGTACTCTTAATTGGGGATACCCATCATCTGGGCTTAATTGGGGATGGGCTTAATTGGGGACACCCATCATCTGACATTCGATTGGGCACATCCATGATTCTCATTTGGGGACACCCATGAATTGGGTTGAAATACATACGGTTACTTATAATCCGCGACAGGTAAGATTCAGAAAGAACTGCTGCGCTAGGCTGGAGGTACCGAACGCACCTGGATCGTGAATCAGTTGGTTACAAAATCGCAAGACGAGTGTGAATAAGTAGATGTCGTTTCTTCGAGCAGCTTTAGCTCTAAGTCTCGTCTGTTACTTGATTTCTTCGTCTGCAGTGGCTTGATTCGCAGTGCCTGCAGCCAGCATCGCACTGATTTCCCGTTTTGAATGAAGCTACCCGATGCCGTAAGGTTTCGCCCAGCTTAAGCCCGCTTCGGTGGTCGTGAGTGGTCGATATTCAGATCCTACCCAGCCCGCATAGCCAAGTTCGTCGAGAAGATCGAACAGAATAGGTGCGTTCACTTCGCCGTACTGAGGTTCGTGGCGTCCTGGTACGCTCGAAAACTGAACATGGCCAATGTCGGCAAAGCATTCTTGCAATCGTACGCCGAGATTGCCTTCCATGATTTGCAGATGATAGAAGTCGAACTGCAGCTTCACGTTTGGTCGATCTATGCTATTCAGCAGATCCACGGTCACCGCAGAGGTCGCGTGGAAATAGCCGGGAACGTCTTGGCTATTTAGGGGTTCTAGGAGCAGGGTTGTACCCTCTGCGTGAGCCTTGTCTGCCGCCCAGCGAATATTGTCGATAAATACTTCGCGGGCGGCTTGCCATTGGGCTTCCTGAACCACCCCAGCCAGCGTGTGGATCAGACCCACCTTGCAAGCGCGCGCGTACGTAAGTGCGAGTTCGAACTGCTCTTGAAATTCTGCTTCACGCCCCGGTACCGCAGCCGTACCGCGGTCATCCGTGCCTGCGTCACCCAGCGGTGTGTTGATCAGGATTAACTGAATGCCCGCTTCCTCCGCCAACTCAGATAGCTGCGATGCCGGTGCCGTATAAGGGAATAGAAGTTCGACTCCACTGAAGCCCTTGTTCGCAGCCGCCTTGAAGCGCTGCGCTAACGGAACTTCCGTGAACATCATTGTTATGTTTGCGGCAAACTTGGGCACGATCGAACCTTGATGGGACAATTGGGAGTGGAGTAACAAGTATACCCGAGCGGTCGATCAGTTACGGCTAGATCCCATCTGGAGCAGCACATAGTGGTTTATCCAATGCCGATGATCAACCCTAGTGCGAATGCAAGAAATGCCGGAATGTCGTATGAGAATCCCAAGTAGGTGGTGTACACGCTGAAGCCGGAAGCCAAGCTCACGATAATTCCAAAAGCAACATCGAATGATGTGCCGTGTTGCCCATGGTCTACGGGGCGCAGTTCGGTCAGGTATTCACTGGCAACATGATGTCCTTGCGTGTAGCTAAGCGCTCTTTAGCGCGTCAAGTTAGGAAACGAGCAATACGCTTGTCTGACGTATTCGCCTCTTTCTACGTACGTCGAGCAAGCGAAAGGGAAAGTTTGATATTGGTTTGTTTGGTTTGGACGTCTTACTCAACACCAGTCGCTGTCCGTGCGATTGCGCAGCCTAATATCGAATCCTCCCCGACCCTTGCCTGGTATACGTGGCAGTCGGCTGCAACCACCAGTATGCTTTGGTCATCCTCGACTGGAAGCCGCAAGTGAAGAATAATACTAAGCCACGCTTGGCGCCGATTACCCTAGCGCGCGCTTGCCTCCTTTTCGCGTCAAGCTTCTGTGGCTCAAGTTTCGCGCAAGAAGGCGGTCACACCTACTCAAGCCAAGCAATCGAAACCGGACTGCGGGTATATGTGCAACAGTGCATGCTCTGTCATGGCCCCGATGGGAGTTTGGTGGCGCCAATTAACTTGAGCCGGGGCATTTTTCGCAACGTAACCAGCGATGACGATCTGCGCCAAGCGATTGCCGAAGGCGCAGCCGAAGGACGTATGCCCGCGTTCAACATGCCTGAGAGTGATCTGGATGGGCTTGTGGCATACATTCGCACAGGATTCGATCCCGAACGCAGTACAGTTCGAATTGGCAGCAAAGAAAGCGGCTTGGTGCTGTTTGGTGGCAAGGCCGAATGCGACCAATGCCATAGAGTGCGCGGCGTGGGGCCGCGCACGGCCCCAGATCTCAGTGAAATTGGCCTGCTCCGCACGCCAGCGGCATTGCATAGGGCGATGGTCGATCCGGCAGCCGCCTTATTGCCGATCAATCGGCCCGTCACCCTCATTACGCGAGCTGAAGAGACCATTACCGGGCGGCGTCTCAATGAAGATACATACACCGTACAGTTGATCGATTCGAACGAGCAGTTGCGCTCGTTGGTGAAGGCGGACTTGGTGAGCTACGAGATTAGCGACACGCCTACCCACGAGCCTACCCGACTTTCACAGAGTGAAGTCGCCGATGTCATAGCCTATTTATTGTCGCTCCGGGGTGATTTATGAAGTCCAGACTACTTCCGTTGGCGATACTAGCTTTGACTTGTCAGGTAACTGCGCAGGTGCCTTTCGAACGCATCCTCAATGCGTCAGACGAACCGCATAATTGGCTCACCTATAACGGTGGCTACGCCAGTCAACGACATAGCCAACTGAATCAAATAACCCGCGACAACGTTGATAGGTTGGAACTCAAGTGGCTGTTACAGAACCAAGTATTTGGTGCGTGGCAGTCCAACCCAATCGTGGTCGATGGCGTGATGTACTTAACTGAGCGGCCCAACGACGTAATCGCTTTGGACGCGATAACAGGACGGGTGTTCTGGATGTACCGTCACACCCCGGCGCCAAATTCACAAGTCTGCTGCGGCGCAAACAATCGCGGCGTCGCAATTCTCGGTGACAAAGTGTTCATGGGCACGCTCGACGGTCGTTTGATCGCTGTGGATCGAATTAACGGCAAACCGCTGTGGAACATCGAAGTGGGTGACGTCAATTTGGCGTATTCCGTGACGATGGCACCGCTCGCGATCAAAGACAAAATTGTGGTCGGGGTCGGTGGCGGTGAGTATGGCATCCGCGGATATATTGTCGCGTACGAAGCAGAGACCGGCGAGGAAGCGTGGCGGTTTTATACGATTCCGGGTCCCGGTGAGCCTGGGCACGATAGCTGGGAGGGGGATGATTGGGAACATGGCGGCGCCTCCGTGTGGGTCACGGGATCTTACGATCCGGAACTCAACCTGACGTATTGGGGTGTCGGTAATCCAGGCCCCGATTGGAATGCCGGGCAACGCCCGGGCGACAATCTTTACTCCGATTCCGTTGTTGCGCTCGATGCGGACACCGGTGAATTGAAGTGGCACTTCCAATTCACGCCTAACGACGGATACGACTACGACTCCGTGCAAGTGCCCGTATTGGTCGACCGAGACTGGAACGGCAAACCCGAAAAGCTGATGCTGTGGGCCAATCGCAACGGCTACTTTTATGTGCTTGACCGAGTGACTGGCGAGTTCCTATTAGGCAAACCTTTCGTCAAAGTGAATTGGGCGAGTGGTTTGGACGCGAATGGGCGTCCCATCCAAACGCCGCAACCGGATGGTATGCCGACGTGGCCGGGCAATCAGGGCGGCACCAATTGGTACCCGCCGTCCTATAGCCCCCGTACCGATTTGTTTTACTTCAGCGCCTGGAAGGATTACGCGACGATCTATAGTTCTGAGGACCAAGAGTATGTGCCGGGCAATATGTTCTTAGGCGGAAGTTTTACCGTCAAAGCGCCAGTGCATGGTGCGCCAACAATCGCTATCGGCCGAACCTCGCCAATTAACAATTGGACGAAGGAAGTTGGATACGCGTCACTGAAGGCCATGGACCCGGATACGGGTGAATCCGTGTGGGAATACGAGCAATTCGATGTTAGTGATAGCGGTATGCTCACCACAGCGTCGGACCTTTTATTTACCGGAGGGCGTGAGGGCTACGTTCACGCGTTGGATGCGCGCAACGGAGACCTTATGTGGAAAGTCAATCTCGGTGGGCAGATTGTTATGGCGCCGGTGACTTACATGGTTGACGGCGTGCAGTACCTAACCGTGATTTCAGGCAATGCGATGGCGACTTTTGCATTGCGTGATTAGCTCGTAGGGAAGCGGACGGCCAGTGGCGGTCCGTGTACAGGGAGATGGTTCATTAAGCGATAGGATCGGGTCGTGCCTTCGAAGTGACAATCCAGGGTCGCTCATTCTAAGATCAGTGGACTCTGGGTTGCTTTGGAGAAGCGAGCATGAATCAACCATCAAAAAGTGCGATAGCCTCGCTATTGTTCGCGGTCTCAGCGTTCGCACAGGCCGCCGAGTGGCAGGCGCCGCGTACATCCTGGGATGCACCGGATCTGCAAGGTGTTTGGTCAAACGAAACGCTTGCGCCGTTCGAACGGCGAGTCGGCCAAGCCGATAAACAATATGTGACCGCCGAAGAGGCAGCTGCGGCGGCTGCTGGCATTCAGGCTGCGCTTGTTCGTGACGCTACCGCGAAAGCGCCATCAACCGAACCGCCTCCAAGAGGTGGCAATGTTGGCGCTTATAACCTTGGGTGGATGGATCTCGGCGACGGCTTGGTTGGTACCGGCCGCGCGTCGTTGGTCGTCGATCCGCCGAATGGGCGTGTGCCGGTTCGCGCCGATGCCGAAGCGCATCGTGACAATGCACTTCGGCGCAACACTGACACCTATGAGTTCATGAGCCCTTGGGATAGATGTATCACTCGCGGGATGCCGGGCGGGATGTTCCCGGCCGGTTACAACAACTATTACAGGATCTTGCAGACGCCCGATGCGGTGGTGATCAATTACGAGATGATCCACGAGGCGCGGATTATCCCTCTCGATGGACGCCCGCGACTCGGCGAAGGCGCACAGTTCTGGAACGGTGAGCCGCGTGGCCGATGGGATGGCGACACACTCGTTGTCGAAACGCAGGGCTATGCTGACGGAGGTTGGATCGCGACCAGCGGCTCACAGCGTCGCATCAAAGGCATTCCGCATACGTCGCAATTGCGCGTTGTCGAGCGGTTTACTCGCACTGACAACGACACGATTATGTGGACTGCGACAATCGAGGATCCAGAGATCTACACGTCGCAATGGACGGTTGAG
>Ga0114999_10004848_pt1 | contig 16126 bp, 20 predicted proteins | sample ArcticOcean_MG_C_3_FD_89820 | JGI IMG/M metagenome (GOLD analysis project Ga0114999, IMG submission 89820) | Marine microbial communities from western Arctic Ocean - ArcticOcean_MG_CB8_126 | ecosystem: Environmental > Aquatic > Marine > Oceanic | place: Arctic Ocean: Canada Basin | collected...
CGAGCGCGGTGATGATCATGGGGTACGGCATCATCGCCGTCCCGACGGGGATCGTGACCGCGGAGCTCGTTCACTCCGCACGGTCGCAGACAGACCGAGAATGCCCTGGATGTTGCCAACGGGGCCACGACGCCGACGCGCAGCACTGCAAATGGTGCGGGGCGAGCCTGCGGCAAGCATACCAGGAAGAAAGTCCGACGGTTGTTGATTCCGATAGTCCGTAATTCCGAGGGTTCTCGATTAGGGGGGCCCGATGTCCAAGGTTCTGGGAGTACAAAAGCTATACACTCGGGGGGCGGCCGGGACGGGAAAGGCGCTGGAGCGCGTCCCCTTCGACCAGGCCGCAGTGGCCGTGGCGCCCGGTCACTCGGGTAGCTCTAGCAGCTGTCCCCCGGGCCCCGCGTTCAGCACGTGCGTGCGTCCCACGGTAGACCGCTTCCCCCAGCACCCGTGAATGTGTCCGCACACGACCAAACGCGGCGACGTTCGTTCGATTGCGTCGAGCACAGCGTAACTTCCGAGGTGGCTGCCACCGGCCTCATCCACATGCCCATAAGGGGGGGAGTGGCTGACCAGCACACCGCCCTCCGGGCATCCGGCCAGCATCGTATCCGCCTCGTCCTCAGTCAGATCGAAGCTCCAGTCTCCGAAGGGAGTCACCGGAATACCGCCGCCGATCCCGTAGAAGGGGACTCCCTCCAGGACGGCGACCTCACCGTGGAGGACATGTGCGGAGGCCCACCCCGCGACCGCCGACCGTAACTCGGCATCGGACTCACCGTTGCCCGGGACCAGAACGGTCGGCTTGTCGACTTCGCGGAGGACCTCGATGACCTCGTCGATGCCGTGCCGCATGACCGCGAAATCCCCGGCGCCGACGAGGATCTCCGCCTCGGCCGAGCGCTCGACTAACGACCGGGCTGCATCTTGATCCCGGTGCAGATCACTGAAGACGAGGAGTTTCATGGTCGTAAGATATAGCATGACCCATGCCAGCCCCGCTCACTCTCTTTGCCGCGAGATTCTAGAACCCTCACCAACATCTCCCCCCGAACCCATACCGCCCGAGCTATAGACCTCGGGGACCCAACGCAAACTCTCGATTGGGGGGACCCGGCAGTCGAGGTCCTTCTGGAGATCCGGTAGCTCCACCGGTTCATCCGGAATCTGCTGGCAGGGAATCGTCTGCAGGAGATGGTGGATATAGTTCAAGCGGTCGTGGCGCTTGACGTCGGCTCCGAGCGCCACGACCCGGGCGATACGATGATTCAGTCGCTTGGTGATCCGCTTGATGACATATCCCTTCCCCGCCGCCTCGCGACCCTCGACGATGACCGCCACACTCAGGCCCTCCTGTTTGATCTACTCCTGTAGATCGACCAGATCCTCTTGGAGCTTGAGGAGTTCCCGGTCATAGGACTTCCCGGTGATCCGGCCATCCGGCCCATATTCAGGCGGCCCCTCGTTCCCTTCCACACTTCCAGGTGGCGGATTCATTGATCGCCCCCGTTGTAGGCGAGTTCGAACAGGGGATCGAGGAACCGAAGTGCACTGTAGAGTTCCTCACCCTCAAAGGGGGGATCGACATGCTGTGCACCGACGAGAGCGAGTTGGATAAGTCTGGCCAGTAGCTCCGCAGCCTCCCGGTCCTTCATCCGCTCAGCGCACAACTCGACCAAGAACTCGAGTCTCTTTCGGTCGACCCGATCCTGGACACGCCGCGCCTGGGGCTCTCGGGCGGCCCAGCTCCGAATCGCTCTTTCCAACCTCGCATTCTTGAGTTCGGAAGCCTGCCTATTGACCGCTCGTAGCCGCTCCTTCACGGGCGCATCGGAGCGACCCGACTCGATGATGCGGTCCGTGGCTTGACGCTCCCACACCGCCAACAGGTCCTCGACATATCCCAGACGGCCCTCGAAGTGATGGTAGAACGACCCCTTTGTGCGCTCGAGACGTTCGCACAGGGCGTCCACGGTGAGTCCCGTGTCGCCCTCGCTGGATAGAATGCGAAAGCCCTCTTCAATCCAGTCCTTTCGCGATCTTTTGGCCATGCCGCTTGGTCTCCCGACGTGCTGAATGGCGTCCCTGATCGGAGTCCCACAAGGTACGGTACGGCCCTGCCGGGAAACAGGCTCGGCCCGACCACCATCGGCTCAATCCTGTCCGACACCGATGGCCAACAGAATCGCCACCGTGCCGATCAGCGCCGGTACGTTTCCCGCACTCACTCCGAACGAGAGTCTGTGCTGTGTACCTCCGGGATCGTAGTACCCCCATGGCTGGGACTCCTCCGGAAGTGGCAATACTTCCCACCGCAAATAGAACGCTCCCTGATCTCGGATGTTGAACCGCAAAGCGGCCGTACCCCCAGGGGCACTGAATCTTCGCGTCCCATCTGGGTTGCTCCATAGGGCCCCGGCTTCAGCCTCCAGGGAGAAATCAGAGCTGAGCCAACGGCGGAGCCACACCTTCTCCGTTCAAGCCAGATTGCAACAAACCGATGACCGACCCTGTAGGGGCCTATGTGCGGACAATACCATACAGTATGGTATTTAACAGAGATACGCAATCTTCCGCTGTGATACCCGGAACGAACACCCGACCCATCCGGCTGTATAGTTAGAATGTCAAACACTTCCGCGCGCATCCTCAACCCCACTCGAAAGCACGTCTAACACGGGCGGAGTCCCTTCGGGAGAATTACCGTGAAGGCCACGTTCGGCTTAGTGATCTCCATATCCTTATTGTCCTCGGGCCTAGCCGTTAGCGGGTGTGCGATGCCAGGGGCCGCTTCAGCCTATGGGGCGGACCCAGCCATCCAGTACGGAGATATTCAGCGTCTCCTCGACGAGAAGTGCACGTCTTGCCACACGGGCACCGCCGCCGCGCGCGGGCTACGCCTGGACTCCTGGCAGGCACTGATCGCAGGCTCCGACCACGGCGAGGCGGTCATCCCCTTCGACGCCGCTCGCTCACTGTTGGTGGAGTTGACAGCCAAGCTCGTGGGTGGTCCGCATCCCGCCGAGATGGGCCGTGAGCCCCTGAACGGCGCCGAGGTGGCGCTCCTGAGCGAGTGGATCGACGAGGGCGCCCCGTCGGAGACCGGAGAGATCCCCTTTGCCGACGCGCGACACCTCCTCTACGTGGCCAATCAGAGCGTGGCCGTGGTGTCTGTGATCGACATGGAGACCCACCAGGTTGTGCGCACCGTGGATCTCCAGGCATACGGTCTCCCAGCAAACGCCTCGCCGCACCACATCGCGGTCGAGCCCGACGGTTCGTATTGGTACGTGTCGGCCATCGCCGCCAATCAGATCCTCAAGTTAGACCGCAACAGCAACTTAGTGGCGAGGAGCGACTTCGTTCGGCCGGGCCTCCTGGCACTCGATCCCGACGGCGAAAACCTCTACGCCGGCCGTTCGATGGCCGCTGTCTCCCCACCGCAGGCGATCGGCGTGATTCGCCGGTCGGACATGACGGTCGAAGAGGTGGGCGTCTTTCTGCCGAGACCCCACGCGTTGGCCGTGCATCCGGGTACGGGAACCGTCTTTACGGCCAGCCTGGCGGTCAATCAGATCGCGACCATCCATCCCAAAGACGAAGCCGTCGAAATCGACGAACTAGCAGGCAACCGCCAACACACGCTCGTCGGGTTCGCAGTGTCACCGAACGGCCGATGGATGGTCGTAACCACCTAACTCACGGCCACCGTGTTCGTGTTCGATCTCGATCGGGCGCCTGACATGACTCCGGTGGATACCATCGCGGTAAACGCCGCCCCGTGGCACCCGGTCTTCACACCGGACGGACGGTGGGTCTACGTGGGCAACAACCGGGGCAATACAGTCAACGTGATCGACATGGAGACGAGGACGCTCGCCAAGACCATCACGGGGAACGGACTCGCACAGCCCCACGGATCCGCAGTGTCCCCGGATGGACGCTACGTCTATATCTCCAGCCGGAACCTTGAGATGTCCGAGGACCAAAGCAGAGCCGGCCACGTGTACACGCCTCGGTATGACCTAGGCGACAACTCACGGGCGGGCACGGTCGTGGTGATCGACACGGAGAGCCAGGAGATCAGGAAGGTCATCGAGATCGAGGGGTACGGTTCGGGGCTGGGGGCGGCTGTACCGAACTGACTCATTCGTCGTACGCCACCGCGGCGTTGAACGCACCCTCCAGCTCTAGCCCCATCAGCCCCCACCTCAAGGCATCCCGGATACGCGGCGTCATGTATCTGGGCGTGGCGGGCGGGGACCGTAGCTACACGCCCAAGTACCAGCGCGTGCTTCGTCTACGCCCTACGGTGCGCGGGCACCAGTGAGGGTGAACTTCTGGGGCCGGCGTCCGGCCTGTGCGCTGTCGCCTTGGACCCGGTCGACGATCCAAGGGCCCCCTGCTTCGGCCACAAAGATGTTGCCCTGCGGATCAACCGTCAGGCTGTGTGGCCGCCCCAGCTGTCCGGTGCCGGTCCCAAGGCCGCCGAACTCATCGACCTTCACCAGGTCGGAGCGTCTGAGCACGACGATCACGTGCGATCCCCCGTCGGCGACGTACAGATACGTCTGCGCCTCGTCGGGCGAGAAACCGACCGAGAAGGCCGCTTCGGTCGCGCACCCCGGCACCTCGAGCTGGCCTTCCGGTTGGCAACGAGGTCGGAGGACGCCCTCCTTCACGAACTCGCCGTTCTGTTGGAAAACCTGGATGCGGTTGTTTATCCGGTCGGCGACGTAGACGAGCCCGTCCCGCGAGCCGGCGATCCCGTGAGCGGTATTGAACTGCCGTGACGGCTCCTGCGATGCCGGATCGGGTTGGTAGTCGTCGTCCGGCCGTTCACCGTACGCCCCCCAGTGGCGGAGGTATTCCCCCGTCACGCCGTCGAAGACAATGACGCGCCGGTTGAGATAGCCGTCCGCGATGAAGACCTCGTTGTCGACCGGATCAACCCATATATCAGAGGGACGCCCCATCCGGGTCGGATCGTTACTACCGCCGCTCTCGTCCTGACGGCCAATCGTCAGGAGGTGTTCGCCTTCACGGGTGAACTTGAGGGTGAGATGGCTCTCGCGGGCGTTTGTCCACACGTAGTCGTTGTGGTCCACGAACAGACCGTGGATCGTCCGCCAGCTCCCGTCTGGGCCTGTGGCATTCCATGACTGTACGAGGTTGCCCTCGGGGTCCCACTCGGCGATCTCGCTACGGCTCGACGTCCAGACGTGCCCTCGGGAGTCCGCGACGATCCCGATGACCAGTCCCCACTCGAAGTCCGCCGGGAGCAGGGGCCAGTTCGGATCGGCCTGGAAGGTCGGCACGCCGGCCGTAGCCTCGCCGGCGTCCTGTCCCGCACAAGCACCCCCGATGGGAAGGAGCACTAGGGCAACGCCGACCGTGAGCTTCTCGAGCGCGATCATCAATCGATACTCCTTGCCTGTGGAAACGCATGGGGGGGGTGAGTGGCGGACCAACGGTTTCACATGTGGTGCTTTTGGGGCCTCAGTTGCCCCCGTCCCGGGGATGCGCCTTCATCCACTCGCGGGACAGCCTTTCGGCCTCGGCGATTTGTTCGGGAGTCATCAGCTCCTCAATCATGTCTTTGTTCGCCCGCGCAGGATTCACCGCTTCGCCATGGGCGATGGAGAGATTAAACCACATATAGGCGTAGGCCAGGTCTCGCGCAACACCCCTACCATCCCGGTACGCCAATCCAAGGCTGAGTTCACCTGCGCTATACCTCTGCTCGGCGGCTAGCCGATACCAGCGGACAGCTTCCACAGGGTCCCTGGCGACACCAAAATCGTGGTTCAAGCCGAGAAGGTACTGCGCTCTGGCATCTCCCTGCTCGGCGCAACGAATCAGATCCTCCGGCGTGGACACGTAAACGACGTCCGCGCATGAAAGCGGGAGGGAATCCTGCGCCGAACCCTGGGCGGGAACGAGGAAGAGCGTTCCAACTGCTACACCTATGAACATGCCAAACGCGCGGTCGCGACCGACCATGGTTACGATCCTGAAGAGGGGTAAGAGTCGGCGCTCAGAGCCTCCACGGTGTTGCTCAGCGTTCCGATCCCCTCAACCGTGCACGCCGTTCGATCCCCTGCTTTGAGGTAAATCGGCGGCACGCGAGCGGTGCCCACGCCGGCCGGAGTGCCAGTGGCTACGATGAATCCCTTACACACTCGGGTCATATCCAACCTCCGAAGTGGGTGCCAAGATATATCGGCATCCGGGCTCTATCTCGCATCCGTATCGAGACTCCGGCATCCCAGCGCAAACTGGGCGAGGGCTTCGGGCCTCGCCCGGCCCGATCCCGAGTGTTGCACCACCCAGTCGGGGGGGGTCTCGAGCCAGGTATCGGTGCCGATGAGCGAGCCAATGCCCTGTCCTGCCGAGACACCAACAACGCCGCCCAGGATCGCGCCGGTAGTGACGAAAAAACTCTTAGGATAGTGAAGGGAGCTGTTTTCAGGATCGTAATAGGAGCCCCCATGCCCCCCCCCACCAAGGCTCCGAGAAATGCACCGACGACCCGACCCAAGCCCTTGTGCGAGCGGCGTTCCCGGATCTCGACCCTCCTCACGTTCTCAACCGGCACGCCAACACTTCGGCTTTGTCTCAGTAGTAACAAGCCACCGACGGCCCCTTCGAAGACCCCCTCTCCAATACGCCCCTCCTGATACTGCGGCGAAAAGCACCCGACCCGAAGAACGTCCCCCAGGACGGGTAGCCTACCCTCCGTAGGGGCCGGAATCGCTCCGCCAGCAGGCGCGGTGCCGGACCCTATCTCCACTGTCGAAGATGGTCTCTTCGTGAGCTTCTGAGCGAACGAATCCGTAGCCATCAGCAGTGATATCGAGAGGGCCACCGGGAGAGCGATGCTAAGTCTCTTGCTCATGGGCGTCCTCTCGTCGGCCCACCCAAGGTCACGGCTCACCCAGCCGGAAGACTTTGGTATGCAGGTCACCACCTAGTTTTCAAGCTTTCGCAACATCCCTTCCGAGGTGCGCCGGAACGACGAGTGAACAAAGGGACGACTGAAGGGCCCCTCCCCGGGCTCTAGCGCACGCTTGAATGACTCAATGGCCAAATCCGGGTCTGGCTCGGGCTCGGCCTCGCCGCTGGCGAAGTCCAGTCCATAGTAGGCCTGGAGGCCGCCCAATACTTCTAAATCTAGGTCCGAGAAGAAGTCAGGATCCAGATCAACTTCCACGCCCAGTTTCGAAAACCACTCCCGAGCCGCCGTGTCGCTCTCCTCCACTCCCTCTCCGATCGCGTGTGTCATGCCCAAACGCAGAGCCGGCCAGGCGCTACCTCCAAACTCTGCCGCTCGCCGATACAACTCGATCGCTTCGGCATAGTACGACGGATCGTTCGTGTCCGTGTGAAGGTCGGCGAGTGCTTCCTCCGCACGGTGGTGTCCCTGATCGGATGCCAGCTTGAACCAGCGAAGAGCCAGCTCTCGATCCTGATCAATCCCTAAGAGTGGAACGAAGATCCTTCCGGAGTAGACTTGACCCCCTCTCCATTGGGCTTCGGCCGATCCGAGCTCCGCAGCCCTCAGAACTAACTGCATTGCCTCCTTCGGGTCTGAGCCAAGAAGCACCGTAGAGAGTGAGAGCATCGCCGAGATGTGATCTTGGTCAGCCGCACGCTCGTACCACTCCATAGCGATCTCGTAGTCAATCGCGATCCCATCGGCACCGAGCGCGAACAGACGGCCGTACTCGTACTGTGCGTCCGCGTCCCCCCGCTCCCCAGCGGCCGCCAAGGAGTCGACGTATGGTGAACGAGGAATGGTCTGAGCACCAGCCGCGTGCGGGCAAAACCCGACTGCGAGGTAACAGATGAGTACGATGTTTCGCAGAACCGACACGGATGGGGCCTTGGCAAGATTTCGCATTCGTCTTCATCAACGGAGTCTGAAGGGACCGGGCTAAAATCGATAATACCAACAAGATGAGTTTGCCGCGAGAGCAGTCACATGGATTTCAGAACGACGTCTGCGACCGAGCGCGGGTTGAAGGAAGTGGCCACCCAGATCCTGGCTTCGCGCAACTTCACATCACGACGGAGCTCGAAGAGTTGCATCAAGGACTGGGCGCTTTCATGGGGTGTGCTCAAGGGTTTCTCCTTGGCTTGGGTGTGGGTTGAGACTGAAACCCCGTTGATCTAAGTGCTAACGGGTCCACGCGGGTTCCGCCGGAGGCCCGCCAAGTGAGCATGTCATCGGTGACGTTCGGGCGCCGGCTACTGTGCCGGAAGTGCCTGTTCGAGCGTTGCGCCGGCTATGAGTACCATCGCTGATCCGGAGAGCAGCTTAGGGTTGCCCTGTGGGTTCCAGGAAACCACGTGCCTCCTGAAACCCGTCGAGCGACTCACGTCCCGCCCACACGTCGGTCAGTTTCCGGTAGGCCTCGGCGGCCATCTCGCGGTCACCGACCTTTGCGTATGCCCGAGCGAGACCGAGGAGCGATCGCGGACGGTTCGGCATGCGAAGGAGCGAGGTCTCGAACTTCTCGATCGCATCGGCGGCCCGGTCCAGGTCGAGCAGGATCTCGCCGTAGAGCTCGTGTACGGGCTTCACAGGAGATGCCGCCCCTCGCGGCGCCGCTCCTGCCTCGACGATCGCCTGCGCCTCGTCCATGAGGCCGATGATCGCCACGGTGGAATGTCCCATGCCGGCATGGAGTAGCGCGCCGACCTCCTTTGCCATGATGTTGGCGTTCCGGTTTCCGTTCGGACCGCGGGCGGCCATCTCATTGAGTGCTGTCTCGGCCCGGGCAACGGTCGCCTGATCACCCGTACGTGCGGCGCTCATCCCGGTCGCAAGAAGCTCGTGCATTGACGACTCCTCCGTGATCGGCCGAACTTCCCACTCCTCTGTCTCGACGATGTAACGGGCCTTCACCAACGCGACGGTACTCGACGCCCGGGCCTGTCCAGGCGCACCCCGTGGGCCGCCCTCCAGGAAGCCTCCCTCGAAAGCCATGCTCTCGAGTCGATCGATCCACATTCTCGCTTTGGCGTAGTCCCCGAGTTGTAGATCACCGTATTGCCCCCAATCCAGCGGGTGAACCGCGTCTCCCATAGGGTCGTCGGGCCGCCACAGCTCTCTCGCGGCGGTGTAGGCGGACTCGTTGTTGCCCGAGACCCGATCCCACATGCCGTGCTGAATGAAGATGTGCGTCGGCATGTGCCTCGCGTGGGCAACCGCGGGAGCGATCTCGGAAAAGCGGTACGCGGCCTCCAGCGAGAGTGGCGCCAGCAGAGGATCGTCGAAGGCGTGGATCGTATAGTGAGCAGCTCCCGGATGGTCCGGATTGTGCTCGAACAGGTTCAGGGAGATGGTGCCGGCCCTTACGTTGAGCCGCTGGGTCAGGTCGCCCGTGGCGGTGGAGGCGCTCAGCATCGAGAGCGCATAGAAGGCGGCCACTTCGGTATCGTTGGGGTACTGCTCGTACAGTCGGCTCATCGCATCCATGTAGCCGATCCTGCGCTCTACGTGATCACCCTCTCCCCAGAGAACCTCGACCGCGCTCAGGAATCCCTTCTCACGGTCGGTGGGAGCCTTGGCCAGTCGCTCGCCCCGAGTCGGAGCCAACCGCTCCAGGGCTCTTCGCGGGTTCGTTGGGTCCATCTGCGAGTTGAGGGGGTGGTTGTACGCGAGGGACTCGCCCCAGTACGCCATCGCGAAATTCGGGTCGATCTCCTGAGCCGCATGGAATTCCTCCCTGGCCTGTATCCAACCAAAGCTGTGCAGGAAGGCTGCTCCCCGGAGGAAGTGGTTCTGCGCCTCCCCCGACGCGGATGTCGGGAATTCGAACGAACCCACGTTCTCGAACTGTGCCCGAGCGGGTCTCGCGCCCATTGAGAGCAGGCCTACGATGAGCGGAACGATAGCTACACGAGTGATGGGTCTCTCCTAAGAAAAAGGGCCACACACACCTCGCCGAGTCTTGACGGCCAGAGGGCTCAAGCATAACTCCCGTGGAGGGAAGGAGATAGGGTCGCTGGGAGGATAATCTCGGAGCTCGACTCTACTCGGATGCGGCGCGGACCCTCCGCCCATGCCACGGTCTTCGTGTCCCGAGAAACAGCCCGATCGCGCTCGTGGCTAGCCCACCGAGGCTCAGCACGATGATCCCGATATCCCAGATGAGGCGATGCCGTTCTCTTCTATCGTGATAGGTGAGCCCCTACAACGAGAACAACTCATCGATCAATGCCTGAGCATGTTTTCGAGGTTCCACCGACAACGCATGGTCATAGAACGAGACACGGTTCGCCAGTGCGGTGCGTGCCAGTCGGCTACCAATCTGACTCTCAAGTTCACTGGGCACTTTGGGCCCATCAAGGAGATCAAGGTCGCTCAGTTCATCAAAGCGACCGGTGTTGACATGATCATTGCCCACGGGCTCCTGAAGGACGACGTCGACTCGGACGAATACATCCTCATGACCGAGCCCTGTTGCGACGCGGTTGGGCACATCGACGCAAATCCGACGCTTGCCTGATCAAAATCAAGTCAGAGCTATCACGCCATTGGTGAAGTCGACTACGAATTCGCAACCCTTACTGACTATAAGGCCCAGATCTCTGCGCCACCGGCGCCGCCAGGATTCGTCATCGACAAAGGGGACGACAATCTTGAGATTATGATCCATGCACGGCCTGGAACCGTGTACCAGACATTGATCAATCTAGACAAGCGGCCGGATTGGCTGGAGGGCGTTCACTCCATAGATCGCGAAATGACGTCAGAACGCATTGGCGTGAAGCATAACTGCGTGTTCATGGGAATGGTGAGGATTAACACAGCCGTGTATCGTGACTTCGGCGACGACCATGCGCTTTATTCGGAGCAAGTAGAAATGTCTGACATCGGCCTGACGCTGATGGCCTATTACGATCTATATCCTCACGGCAACGGCGGTACGCGGCTGAATTTCAATGTGAACTGGCTGGGGCCAGCATTGCCCGCCGAAAACAAGCAGGGCATGATGGACGAGTAGGCCGTGAATCTCGAACTCCTTAAAGAACGTCTGCGAGAAGAACCCGGCTGAGGAAGCGCCCTACTCTCTTTCTAGCACAAACTGAGGGGAAGACCCCAACGGCCGTAGCTCCACCTCCTCCCCCCATCGAGGGGTACGGCTCAGGGCTAGGGGCGGCGGCACTGCACTGAGTGTGGCTAGGAGCGAGAGCTAGCGGCCCCAGTCTGAACTTCTCCAGCCCTGATCAGCAGGATCGTTCGGATCAGACTCCAGGAAGCGGATCAAGTCGGCGTGGAATTGTTGGCTGTGCTCGAATTGGGGATTGTGCCCCACCCCTGGATATAGCAATAGTTCAGAGTTCTGGAGCGACTCCGCCACGCGCCGGGCATCCGCAGGGAAGTCCCGGCTGAGATTATCCGCCGCGCCGCCAATGACCATTGCCTTGCTTGAGATGTGCTGCGAGTCGTAGACGACAGGGTCCCCAGATATCGCCTGGCCCAGCAACCCCCGCACTTCCAGCCAGCGGTCAAACTCGCTACTAAAGACCACGCCATATGGCGCTTGGACCCAGTCTAGATATTCTGGCCGCCAGCCGTTCACGTAGTAGCGCATCTGACCCCGTAGGACCCGCTGGTAATGCTGCTGAGGGGTCGGTTTGCTACCGTCATAGGAAGGCTCGCTCCACTCGCGGCCCGGGCGCGAATCGCTCATTCCGATCTGATTGACGAACACCACGTGGCTGGTGGTATGCGGATACGTCATGGCGAAGCGGCTCACAACCATCCCGCCCATCGAGTGCCCTAGGATCGCGGCCTGGTCGATGTCAAGGTGGTCAAGGAGTCTCTTCGTATTTCGAGCTGGGATATGGAAGTTGTAGTGCATGATCGGCTTCGACGAGCGGCCGAACCCGAGTCTGTCGATCGCGATCGTTCGGAAGCCCTCGTTGCGGAGAATCTCCATGGTCCCGGCAAATGCGTAGCCGGCAAAGTTGAAACCGTGGAAGAGAACGACGGTCTGCCCGTTCGGCGTTCCGGCGGGCGCCACGTCCATGAACGCCATCTGGAGGTGCCGGCCATACACCTCTACCTCCAGGTACTCGACGGGGTAGGGGTAGGGAACGTTCGAAAAATCGATCGCGGTGACGCCCCATTCGGCGGGTGGCTCGGAGGGCGGCTCGGAGGGCGGCTGGCTCTGTGCTGTGGCGGCACCCGTCCAAGCGAGTGTGAACAACATGCTGAGGGATAACATGTACCGAAGGGACATCGGGACTCCTAGGCGAGACAGTACCGTTTTCAGATGAACAGCATCGTTTTCAAAAAGGTGACACCCCAGAAGGACAATCGGTAGAGGTTATGGTTCACAGTCTCTCCCTCCAGCCAGGTTCGACCACCGGCAAAGTCGAATGAGAAGACCCCAGCGGACGGAGCTCTACCTCCACCCCCCCCTCCCCTACCCGAGTCCAAGATTCACGCGGCACGGGGTCGGTCTCGGGAAAGTCAAGCCGCGTGTGTAGCCCTCGGCTCTCCTCTCTCGCACGGGCGGACATCGCCATGATCAAGCCGGCGAGCGAAATATTGCGAAGCTCGACCAGGTCCGACGACGGCGTGCTCCTCCGATAAAGATCGTCCGACCACTCTCGCATCTCCGCTAGCCGGGTTACGGCGCGATCCAGGCGCCCGCGCGATCGGACGAGGCCCATGTAGTTGAGCATCAGGTTCCGGACCGCATCCCACTCGTGGTCCAGGATCACTCCCTGGTCCGCCTGCGGTAGGTTCGTTCCCGGGGGCGGCGGCGGTGGCTCAGGTCCCTCGGCGGGGCGCGGCGCGATGGCTCCGGCTCGTTCGGCCAACACCGAGGCTTCGAGCAGTGAGTTGGACGCGAGCCGGTTCGCTCCGTGCACACCCGTGAACGCCACCTCACCCGACGCGAAGAGCCCGTCAATTTCCGTACGCCCATCCAGATCGACGGGCACCCCGCCGCACATGTAGTGCGCCGCAGGAACAACTGGAATGGGGTCCCGTCCCCCGACGATCCCGTACGTCTTGAGGCACTCTGAGATCAGCGGAAACCGCTTCCGAAATCGCTCCTCACCGATGCTGGACGCATCCAAGACGACGAACTTATCGCCTCGAAGCTTGGTCTCCCGGTCGATCTCTCGGGCGACCACGTCGCGTGGCGCTAGCGAGCCAAGCGGATGGCGGTCGTTCATGAACTCCTCACCTGCAAGGTTGCGGAGCACCGCGCCCTCTCCCCGCACCGCCTCGGAGATCAGGAAGCTCTTCGCCTCGGGATGATGGAGGCACGTCGGATGGAATTGGACCATTTCCATGTTTCCGAGCCAACATCCGGCCCTAGCCGCCATCGCGACGCCGTCTGCGGTAGCGATGTCGGGGTTGGTCGTATACAGGTAGACCTTCCCACAGCCGCCAGTAGAGAGCATCGTCTGCTCCGCTCGAACCAATCCGGTGGCTTCCATCTCCTGGTCGAGGAACGACGCACCGTAGCACCGGCGGCCCGCGCCATCGGCACCCACCCAGAGATCAATCGCGAGGTGTTGCTCGAGGAGTGTGATTTGGGAGTTGCTCGCCACGGCGGCAAGCAATGTACTCTCGATCTCCTGCCCGGTGCGATCCTTTGCATGCACGATACGTCGTCGGCTGTGACCCCCCTCCAGGCCCAGATCGAGACCCTCGGAATCGCCCGCCGTATGCGCGAACGTGGCGCCCAGCTCCGCGAGACTTCGAACCAGACCAGGCCCTTCGCGGATCACGAGCTCGACCACGTCTCTACGGCACAAGCCAGCCCCCGCCTCAAGGGTGTCGGCCACGTGCAGATCGAAGGAGTCCGTGGGATCGAGGACCGCTGCGAGCCCCCCCTGAGCCCGGTTGGTCGAGGAGTCACTGCGGAACTTCTTGGTCAGGATCAGGACCGGACCGTGCTGCGCTGCACGAAGCGCATACGTCAGGCCAGCCACACCACTCCCCAACACGAGTGTGGTGCAACGGTGCGTGACGGAATGTGCGCCCATGATCTCCATAGGTGGCGAGCTTCGGCGGTAAGTGACCGGTTTCGGCGGCAGTGTAGACCATCCGGACGCTGAACGACAGATTTAAGGGATTCGTCTGTCAATCACGGCGCACCGAGGATCCCAATGGCCAAGAAGAGTTCATTCGATGTCTCAACCGGCGTCGATCTCCAAGAGGTGGACAACGCAGTGAATCAGGCCCGTAAAGAAATCGCCACCCGTTACGACTTCAAGGGAACGGACTGCACAGTGGAATTCGACCGGAGTGGTGGGGCGATCAAGCTCGAAGCGGATGACGAATATCGCCTGACGGCGGTTCTCCAGGTCGTGCGTGAGAAGCTCTCGCGGCGCGGGGTTCCGGTGAAGAACCTGGATCAAGGCGTCGTCGAGATCGGATCTCTAGGGCGCGCCCGCCAGGCCGTGGGCCTCAAACAGGGGATCGACCAGGAGACCGCGAAGAAGATGGTGAAGGCGGTCAAGGACCACGGATTCAAGAAAGTCCAGGTCCAGATCCAAGCCGACGAACTGAGGGTCACGAGCCCCTCCAAGGACGAGCTTCAGCAGGTCATGACGTTCATGAAGGGAGAGGACTGGGGGATGGAACTCCAGTTCGGCAATTACCGGTAGGTGGCTTGGCAAACCTAATCCGATCAGCCTGCATTTAGGCACGTTGAAGAACCGTCTATTGAAGTTTCCGTCTTCGGGAGAAGCCAGTCGGTAGCGGCGTTCGTTGGGGTGGCGGCGTGGCGATCTACGTCGCGATCCGCTCCGCTCCCGCGTACACGTTGAATCCATCTGACCGCGTAAAGCCGAGAAGGCTCATGTTGAAGCGCCGCGCCAAATCCACCGCGAGGCTAGAGGGGGCCCCCACTGCGACGACCAGTGGGATGCCCGCCGCCAAAGCCTTCTGCATGATCTCGAAGGACGTCCGTCCGGAGACCGCCAAAACGGTCCGTCCCAATGGGAGTTCGCCCGCCAGAAAAGCTTTCCCCACGACCTTGTCGACGGCATTGTGGCGCCCGACGTCCTCACGCACCGAAACGAGTTCGCCGACCTCGTCGAAGCGCCCCGCAGCGTGGATGCCGCCAGTACGGTCGAAGAGATCCTGTTGGGTTCGGAGCTTGTCGGGTAGGCCACTGAGAATCGCCTGATTCACGTTCAGTCCTTCGTCCGGAATCTGCTCGCACCCCCGGACCTCCACCGCCTCCAACGACGCCTTCCCGCATACCCCACAGCTCGAACTCATGTAAAAGTTTCTGGAAAGCGCACCCGGGTCGAAGAGAGTCCCCGGCCTCAGCTTCACGACTACGATGTTGTACATCTGGGGTTCGTCGCTCTGGCAGTAGCTGATCTCCGCGACGTCTTCCCTGGCACGGAGAAGACCCTCTCCGTATAGAAATCCGGCCGCCAACTCGAAGTCATTCCCTGGCGTGCGCATCGTGACCGAGACCGCGGAGGTCTCGCGGACGCCGTTTCGGGTGAACTCGACGCGGATCTCGAGCGGTTCCTCCACCGTAACGACATCTTTGCGATCCACCAAGCGGCCGTCCGCGAGGCGAGAGATCTTGACCCGCGACAGGCCCTTCCCCGGTGAGATCACCGTCAGGATTCCCTGGACGTCGAAGGAACGAACGCGACAATCCGAAGTGGACCGCCACTCCCGCCGGCGACCTTTATGCGCAACGCGACCACGAAGGCACCCTCTTCCGCAACCTGATCGAGGTTGGCAACGTTCTCGAACCCGGGAATGTTGCCGCCATAAATGATCACCTGGGCCTCGAACCCGGAAGGCTGTCCGTAGTCGATGCTGGGAGTACCGATACCCACAGCGGCGACGCTTCTTCGATCGGTGATCCGGCGAGCACCATCAGGCTCCCTACCGTGGCGAGCGATCCGCGCATGACCCCCTCCTCCGTCTCAAGTGAGCAGTAAATCCCCAGCACCGATCCTCTTGGCGGCTCGAGAACTTCGACACCGGAGCACTACACTTCCCCGTCTCGGACGCCCGCGCAATCCCCCCCTTGGGTCCCGACGTGGTTCCGGTTCTCAGGAACGCGTGGACTGGCGCGGATGAGGGGGTGGTCTCCGTCTCCTTAGACGCCGTGGA
>Ga0114999_10004850_pt1 | contig 16123 bp, 12 predicted proteins | sample ArcticOcean_MG_C_3_FD_89820 | JGI IMG/M metagenome (GOLD analysis project Ga0114999, IMG submission 89820) | Marine microbial communities from western Arctic Ocean - ArcticOcean_MG_CB8_126 | ecosystem: Environmental > Aquatic > Marine > Oceanic | place: Arctic Ocean: Canada Basin | collected...
AGCAGAAGATCCCATGGCATTAGCTCTTATTGACTTAATACGGGCAATAGACAACGACCAGAGCACCCTTTTTACAGTTAAAGATGCCCGCGATCATATGGGAATATTGCTGGCTGGATATCACGCTATTGTCCAAAATAAATCCGTTCGTTTACCACTCATGGAGGAGGTCCCTTCATGAAAGTTCCCAAGGTTCTCATTTGTGGATATGAGGATGTTTTGTCACAGATCCCCGGTTCGATTCTAAACGGACCCTCCGTGTTTCCAGTTTCGCTATCCCAGGTAAAAAATAGTAACCAGGGATGTGCACCGCCTGAATCAATTGTAAGCATTGTCGAAACCAACCACCTGGATCTATGCGTATTTCTCTCTCCATTTTATGAGATGAGAAATACTGTTTTACTCTGTATGGAAAAAGGCTTGCGAGTAACCACAATCGGGCCAATCCCCTTTGCAGAAACATTCTGGCGAGAACTCACAGAGTTGACCAATGATAACAAACCACATTGGCGAATCGACGATGATTTTTATTTTGATTCAAGGTTGGAGCCTTTAAAACACGCCATCCATCATTTGGATTTCGGCTTGCCCGTGTATTACAGAGAAATTAGCTTTGGTGGATTAAATTTATTATCAAACTGGTGGAAGGCATGTCAATTATATAAAAAAGCTGAATTGTTACTCGGATCGAGTATAATTGATTTGCATGTATCTGCTAACCAGACTGGAAATAAGATTCATATCACTCTTACTTTCAAATTGGCAAACCGGTCAAATGGACATATTATCTGTACTAACAGTCCATTTAATGAAGATGGAGATTTGTTATTAATCGGTACCGGTGGCGTATTGGACTACGACGGGCTCCTTAATAGGCCCTTAATCCATACCCATCGGGGTATAAAACCAGTGTCCACGAATAAGGGCGCGCAGGTTCAATCCTGGTGGGAAAAAAACGTTGGAGAAAAGGATATTTGTATAAAGGCACTTCCTGAAAAAAAGCAAATACAGAATCAAGGTAAAATATTAGAGGCTATTCATACATCAATTAGAAACAGGGGTATTATTCAAGCTTCAATTGTTTCCTGAAGCAGATCTGATATCTCATCATTTTCGTGTCCCGACTTGATCTTTTAATAAATATGTCAGATGTCATAGAGCAGATTACGCCACCCGAATCCGTATTCGATTCATCGCCTGGTTCGGATTATTCCTCCCTTATCAAAAATCGAATAGCATGCATTGGTGGCATCATTGTCATATGCCTGATATGTGCAGCACTCTTTGCTCCCCTCCTATCAGAACTTGGTATTATAAAAAATCCTTTAGAACAACATGACGATGGATTAAATGCAGATGGCTTACCGCAGGCACCGAATGCACTTTATCCCTTAGGGACTGATAATCTCGGTAGAGATATTCTTTCAAGAGTCGTTTTCGGTGCACGATTATCCCTCACCGTTGGTATAGTCGCCATGCTGACGGCGGTATTCATTGGCGTGTCCGTCGGAACCATCTCTGGTTATTATGGTGGATGGATTAATACCCTGCTCATGCGATCAACCGATGTCGTTATGACGATACCTGGGCTTCTCCTTGCGATAGCGTTTGCAGGTCTCATGGATGGACGAATTATCCATTTACACCCGGATGCCCTGGAATGGCATACGCTCGATATCCCACTTAAACGGGGATTAATTAGCATTTTTTTGGTGATTGGCATCGTGAGTTGGACGTGGATCGCACGTGTTATCCGTGGTCAGGTATTATCCTTGAAAACCCGTGAATTTGTCGATTCTGCGCGGGCGATAGGTTGTTCGCAATCACATATTATTATCAAGCACATTCTACCAAACATATTACCAACCATTATCATTTTAGCATCCCTGAGTACGGCAAATACCGTGCTCCTTGATGCGGGTCTGAGTTATCTAGGGGTTGGGGTCCCTCCACCATCTCCATCGTGGGGGACAATGATTTCTGAAGGGCAAGCTTATTTTATCGTTTCACCTCATATGACTATTGTTCCTGGCCTTGCGATTATCTTAACCGTGGTGGGATTTAATCTTTTAGGTCAAGGGTTACAAGAAGTTCTCGATCCTTATGCGAAGGGTAAAAGGTAAAGAATTAGGGAATATTGTTTTACTGTGAAGGCTTATTTAGCCAATCCTTGAAGACCTTTAGTGTTAAAGAAAAACTTACAGTTATCTGTTGAACTCCAAATTGAAGGTTTTGTGGTAAAATATAGGTCATAGATAAAACCCATGATCACATCCTTTGTTCGAAATAAAATCTCCTTGTTAATTTACTTCGCTTACCTTGGGTTTTTTCTGCCTGGTTGTACAGAAAATTTGTCAAAAGAGCGATCAAATAAAGATAAAAACACATTACGTATTGCGGTGCCTTCAGATCCACGATCTCTCGACCCGGCGATCGCGTATGATGTAGTGACCTGGCCATTGGTTAGGACGGTGTTCCATGGATTGATAGATTACGACGATGAATTAAATCTATTTCCATGGCAAGCGGAGACCTGGGATATTTCCGAAGATGGCAAAATCTTGACCTTTACCTTGAGACCTGATGTTCGATTTTCCAATGGTAGAACCGTGGTCGCTTCTGATTATGTCTTTACTCTGGAACGCATTCTGAATCCAAAAACAAAATCGCCAGGGCAGGGCTTTTTCAGAAATATTATTGGGGCAAGGGATTATCAAGATGGCAAAATAGATCATGTAAGTGGATTGAAAGCCCCGGATGACCGAACATTTATCATCGAGCTTTTAAAACCAGATTTGCCTTTCCTGTATGTTCTGGCGATGCCCTTCGCTTATGTTGTTCCCAGGGAGGAAGTAGAAAAAGCTGGCGTAGATTTTGGTGTTCATCCCATAGGTACGGGTCCATATGTCTTAGCCGATTGGCAACGTGGTTTGCTTCTGAGGTTCAAACGTAATCCTGATTTTTATGATCTCGCTGACATCAAGCTAAAAGAAATTAAAATTATGGTTGGTGGTGATGAAACCGTGCATATGATGATGTTCGAACAAGGCGAACTTGATATCGCGAGTGTGACTTCAACGGGCATTCCAGATCCAGATTTCATCCGCGTTATGAAGAATCCAGAATTACGACGCTTGGTCGAAACGCAATCCCTGAATGCTATTTTTTATCTATCCATGAATACAGAAATGAAGCCTTTCGATGAGGTAAAAGTAAGGAAAGCAGTAAATCATGCTATCGATAGAGACCGAATCATTCGGTTAATTAGCGATAGAGGAGTACCTGCCAAGGGTGTTTTACCACCAGGCATGCCCGGATATAACCCGGGACTTGAGGGTTACGCCTTTGATTTAGATAAATCGAGACAATTACTTGATGAGGCAGGTTATAAAGATGGGTTTAGTACTGAATTGATGATTGTGGCACAAAACAGTACGGAAACTAAAATTGGTCAAGCGATTCAACAAGACCTTGAAAAAGTAGGGATTAAAATTGATTTGAAGCCCGTAACCGGGGCAACACGCATCGAGGCCATGGGACATAGAAATAGTGTGGCCTTTGGGACCTTTGGGTGGTATCAGGATTATCCTGATCCGAGTAATTTCCTTGATGTCTTACTAAATGGACGAAGAATTACAAATGTTAACAGTAACAATGTGGCCTTTTATAATAACGAGGAAGTAAACAAGTTACTCGAACAAGCAGCGTTTATAACCGACCAACCACAACGATTGGAACTATATCAGGCGGCTGAAAAGATCATTGTAGATGAGGCACCCTGGGTCTTTTTATACCATCCTAATATGTATATTTTGAGACAAGAATGGCTAAAGGGTTTAAAGTTGAATCCTGTATGGCCACTTCGGTATGAAAAGATGTGGGTGGAGTAACGAAGCGTCTATAAAATGGTTTTGTAAATTTTAACGATAATCAAATCCAGAGTTTTTCTATATGATTGAAAGATTATTTCAACGCATACTGTGGGCCATATTGATCTTGTGGGGAACTACAATTATCACATTTCTTATTGCCCATGCAGTGCCGGCTGATCCTGCTCGTGTGTATGCCGGGGCTAATGCGGACGCTGAAACCATCGACAGGATAAGGATTGAAATGAGGTTGGACGACCCGCTCATCATCCAGTATACCAGGTATTTAAGCAAGTTGGTTCAAGGTGATCTGGGGACCTCACTCGTAACTAACGAACGCGTATTAGACGCCGTTTTAATACGTTTACCGACAACGGCCACCCTTTGTATTACAGCAGTAATCTTTTGGTTGCTTTTAAGCATCCCGCTTGGTGTATTAACTTCAATATATAAAGGTCACCTCGTAGATCGGACGATCTTATTCCTGAGCATGATCGCTATTTCAATCCCAGTTTTCTGGTTAGCCCGGATGCTTCAATATTATCTAGCATACCAAGCAGGCTTTTTTCCAGTTGCTGGCTATGTAAATTTTTCACATATCATACTTCCAGCAATAACGATCGCTATAGTCACGACTGGATATTATGCACGGCTGGTGCATACAAATATGGTGGAAGTTCTGAATCAGGAATTCGTACGTGTTGCCCGCGCAAAAGGATTATCAGAATGGCGTGTATTGTTTAAACATACTCTTCGAAATGCGATTATTCCTGTAATCACCATACTTGGTTTGGATATTGCGGCTTTGTTAGGGGGAGTTGTGTTTACTGAAAATGTCTTCGCCTTGCCCGGTCTTGGTACGTTGGCATTACAATCGGTATTTAATTTAGATGTGCCCATGATTATGGGCGTTGTTTTATTCTCCGCAACGCTTGTAGTCAGTTCTAATATCATTATTGATTTTATATACCAATGGATAGATCCCAGGATCGAAAGTGAATGATAGCAGCCTATTATGGACATAAAAAATCATTGGGAATCAGAAGGCTATTGTATTTTCCGGGCGGTATATGATCAATCCGCGGTAAACAGACTGCGTTTGATCAGCGATGGGTGTCTTGAAAAGTGGCGGATGAGTAACCCTGAAGAGGGAAAAGAAAATGGTAACGAGGCATCGACGGTCATGCGACATTTAAATCATCCAGGGTATCATGAGGAAAAGATGGAGAACCAGGCTTATCTATTGGATGCGGTAGCAGAGCCCATCATCCTTGAAAAGGCCGCTGAATTATTAGGAGATGATCCACTATTTCGCACCACCAGCTATTTTTTTAACCCCATAACTGGTGGGGGTGATGGTAATTGGCACCGTGATTCTCAATTTAATACAGCAGAAGATGAAGCAGAACAGAAACTGATCCAGGCTCGAATCAAATCAGGTTCAGGAATTCAAATGCAAATCGCCTTAGCCGCGAGTGATGATGTGGAATTCGTTCCACGCTCACATTTGAGATGGGATTCCTCCGAAGAATATCGTATTCGAAAGTCAGACGATCAGGTTCACAATACGTCCAATCAAATGCCGGGTGCAATCCGCATCGCCTTAGACCCAGGTGATGCCGTTGTTTTCAACCCCATGGGTTTACACCGAGGTCGCTATCATATAGAGCGAATACGTAGGACCTTGATGTGGACTTATTCTAAAAAAACAATGCCACATCAAGATTATTTCACCGATCAACCCTGGTGTTTAGCGGATAATTATCTACAAGACGTTAAGCAAGGCACGGCGAATTTTTTTGAGGATTTCATTAACGAATATCAAACATTTTGGTTATCAGGGTTAAGAGAGTAAAGCCGCTTCCAGGGTATCCAGGACAATCTCCCGATCATCATAGCCATAGGTAAGCCATAACGCTTCCTGATTATGATCCAGGATAACCGTTGGGAATTTGTCCGCATGCAGCGATCTTCGGATCTCAAAATCCTGATACAATTTTTCATTGATTTCCGGAGATTTCAGATCCCTCGTGAAACGTTCCACATCCAAGTTGATATCTTCAGCAAGGCTAATGAGTGTATCTGAATTTGAGGGATTGCGTGCTTCAAGGTAATAGGCCTGTTGAATAGCCTGGAACATATCTCCAAGTGCTTCAGGGTCTTGCTCTCCGGCTGCGATAACTGCTCGGCATGCAGGATAAGTCGATCGTCGCGGTTCGCAAGTCTCCCAGAAATCCCAATTGAATTTAGCACTCGATTTGTCTGTTACCGATTCCCATTGCTTTTTTATATAATTTTGTGTGTCTATGGGCATCGGTTCACCAGTATCTTTTGCCAGGCCTCCCATAACATATTGGACGTCGATATGGGGCGGGAGCATTTCTATGATTGATTCAAATGTTGGTTGGAATCCCCAACACCACGAGCACATCGGGTCTCCAATATAATATAGAATAGATTTGGGCATATCTGTTTGGCCTGAGTTTGGATGACAGAAGGTACAATTCTATAGTTAATTAAGTCAAAAATGAACAATTGATCAAGGAGAGAATCTATGAGTTCGTTTAACGGACTTGGCATGCACATGGGAAATATTTCTCGTCTTTCTCATGCGAAGACCCGTTCTATATCACCTGAAAATTTTAATGGGGACAAGGGCAAAGGTGGTATGGCAACGGAAGGTACTGGCGAGGTCCATGCCCGAATGTTGGGACAAGGTTGGAAAATGTCTCCATCGATTGACATCGAATCGGGTGAGACAATCACCTTGGCAGATATTGACGGATCCGGGGCCATTCAACATATATGGATGACGCCGACTGGACATTGGCGATTTTCTATTATCAGAATTTACTGGGATGACGAAGAACAGCCCTCTGTGGAGTGTCCAGTGGGGGATTTCTTTGCGTGTGGATGGGGAGAATATGCACAGGTATCCTCCATGGCTATCTGTGTAAATCCGGGAAGTGCATTTAATTGCTATTGGGAGATGCCATTTAAAAAACGATGTCGGATTACCATGGAAAATATCGCCGATGATAAAATGCGGGTATATTATCAAATCGATTATACCCTTACTGAGGTCCCTGAAGATGCGGCATATTTCCATGCTCAATTCAGACGCGTCAACCCATTGCCATATAAAGAGGTCTACACCATCCTGGATGGCGTTGAAGGCCATGGTCAATTTGTAGGTACCTATATGGCCTGGGGTTCGAATAGTAATGGTTGGTGGGGAGAAGGGGAAATAAAATTCTTTATAGACGGGGATGGGGAGTTTCCAACGATCTGTGGCACTGGTACGGAAGATTATTTTTGTGGGTCATATAATTTTGATGCAAAAGGTGAATATGTCGAATTCACGACCCCATATGCAGGATTACCGCAAGTGATCCGACCGGATGGGCTTTACAAATCTCAACAACGATTTGGCATGTATCGATGGCACGTGGTCGATCCTGTTCGCTTCGAGGAAGATTTACGGATTACAATCCAGGCTCTTGGGTGGCGTCAACGATTAGGTTGGACTCAGGGGGGGCCATATTTACCCCTTCAGGATGACATTGCATCGGTGGCTTACTGGTATCAGACTCTTCCTGCTGCGCCGTTCCCATCCCTACCGGATAAAGAAATATTAGAAGTGATTTGAGTCCAATTAAGTGTTTAGGGTAGGGGCCGCGCCCCACTTGATCCTTATGCTTGATTGGGGACATCGATTAAAAATAGAACCCCATTGGCTGATTCATAACATACGCTATATGATCAATCGAAGATTTTTATCTATTAACAATAGAGGAGCAAGTCATGATAAGGCCATCCTATTGATATGACCCAAAATTCATTTTCGCGGTCTGTAAGTAATAAAATTACAAAAACGCTGTTCATCTCTCAGGCATTTTTTGGTGCCACGCAGGTAGCCGCTTTCACCGTCGTCCCTATATTATCAGCCCAAATGGCAGATAGCGAAAGTATGGCCGGGGTTCCCATGACCATTGCTTTTCTGGCAAGATCATTAACGGCTTATCCCATTGGATGTGCGATGGATAGGTGGGGTCGACGTACAGGATTATCCATTGGATATTTTTCATCTATGGTGGCGTCTTTAATCAGTTTTCTGTCAGTGCTCGGACAATCATTTTTAGGGTTTTGCGTTGGCGGGGCTTTTTCAGGGGTCGCTCGAAGTGCATCAGAACAGGCCCGTTTTATAGCAGCAGAGATATATCCGCCGGATGAACGGGCTAAAATCATCGGAAGAATTGTCTTTGCCGGAACGATTAGTGCTATTGGCGGGGCTCTGTTGGTTGCGCCTTCTGGCATATGGATCTCGCAATTTGAAATGCCCCCTATGGCTGGTCCGTTCGCCGTAGGATTCGGGTTAGGATTTACCTCTTTACTTCTTACTCAGATTTTTCTCCGTCCAGATCCCATCTTGCTCGCCCAACACTTTAAATCTGATATTGAAGTCCTGGAAGAAGGCAAGGATTTACGCTCAATCCGTGATATTTTACGGATTCCCATGGTGAAATATGGCATGACAGCGATGGTTATTGGTCAATTTGTAATGACTATGCTGATGGTCATCACCCCCTTACATATGAGCCATAACAACCATGGAACCTGGAATATCTCTTTGGTCATCATGGCACATGCATTAGGCATGTTTGGGGTGTCAGGAATTACCGGACGGCTCATAGGCAGATTTGGTCAAAATGCCGTCATTAAAATGGGCGTCGTCATTCTCATCGCATCTTGCATTATCGCGCCCATATCTCCGCAATTCATTCCGCTCGGGCTCGCTTTATTTCTTCTTGGTTTGGGATGGAACTTCTGTTTTATCTCCGGATCATCCCTTTTGTCGAACGCCCTTGCGCCGCACGAACGTGGTCGATTGCAGGGGCTCAACGAAACATTTGTCTCATTGTCTGCCAGTACAGCCAGTCTGGCGACAGGATTTTTCTTTGCGATGGGGGGACTTATCGTACCCGGAATTATTGGTTTAACGATGTCCGTCATATTGGGTGGTTACAGTCTAATCTATTCAAGAAACCGTGATCGACAAGAGCAAGCCGTCGCAGCAGGATAGGGAGGAAACCAAAATTATTCCGGTTCCTCTGGGGTTCAGAATTGGGGGGAGTCCGTGGCCAGGAGGGAAGCAAACAGTGCCATAAAGACAAATATCTAAAATTTACCAAGCGGTTTAAATCCACTATATGAAACAAGGGAACCAAACCGCCTGGTGGAAATTATCCATTTTACTATCGACGTTCTCACATATAAAAATACATTATATTTTATAGGGTATTCATCATTTAATCTCTACCTGACAACACATCTTTCTCATAGGCTCTGATCTTTTCCAACCAGGTCCAATTCGATGGTACATTCTGTTGCTGACAATAATACTCCCATATGGCATTAAAAGGCATCGATTTTAATTCTTCCATAATAGCAAGCCTGGAGGTGAAATCTTCATTCACCTCATAATCCTTAAGTTGTTGTGTGGGTTCCAGGAGGGCGTACATCAAAGCCTTTATTGTACTTCGCGTTCCAATTACCCAAGCAGCGACCCTGTTTATACTTGCATCGAAAAAATCAAGACCGACACGTACGCGATCCAGATATTGACCCCGCACGATTTCATGGGCGATATTTTGAAGTGGGTCCGACATAATAACCACATGATCACTATCCCACCGCACCCCGCGGCTCACGTGGAGAAGGACTTCAGGAACGAATTCCAAAACGGAGGATATTTTATCGCTGATCTCCTCTGTCGGATGAAAATGGCCGGCATCGAGACAAAGGATCAGTTGATTTTTAACCGCATATCCTAGATAAAACTCGTGGGATCCAGCCACGTAGGATTCCGATCCAATGCCGAAAAGTTTACACTCTACTGAGTCTAAATTATATGCTGAATCGATGGGTCGGGCCATGATCTGATCCAGGGAGCGATGAAGGTGTTCTCTTGGGGTTCGTCGGTCTGCCGTTAAATCTTTGTATCCATCAGGGATCCAAATGTTTGTAACACAGGGGGTGCCCACCGCTTTCCCCATGGCAGCACCAATTAGGCGGCTGGCGATACAGTGGTCTATCCAGTATTTCCTGATTGAAGGATCATGACTACCCAGAGTAAATCCAGACGAGGCTTGTGGATGAGCAAAACACGTCGGATTAAAATCTAGACCAATACCAATTTCTTTCGCCCAGGCCATCCAATTCCCAAACTGATCCGGCGTAAGCTGACTCCGGTCGATTGCTTTACCACCTGTTTCAGCATAACAGGCATGTAAACTCAAGCGATGTTTACCGGGTATTAAACTCATGGCCATTTCGATATCCGACCTTAATTCATCTGGCGTACGTGCGCGACCTGGATAATTCCCTGTAGCCATGATACCACCCTCGGCTATATCACCTACGCTCTCATACCCCACTACATCATCTCCTTGCCAACAATGCATGGAAATGGAAATATCCTTGAGTTGATTTAGTGCTTTATCTACATCAATGCTAAATTCCGCATATCGATCTTTTGCCTGGGAAAAAGCCACTTCAATGTTAGCCATGTTTCACTCCGAATCGGTCTATGGGGATTGATGAAAGAGAGTTGGGGATCGTTTAATAAGACCACCCGTAGATTGTGATGGATTAAAACAGGAAATTCTTATACATTATATCGATATCGTATTTTTTTTCGCCTGTATTTATAGATGGTTGGAAGATATATTTCTAACCTCAAAAAGGCAAGTGGATGTCAATCTCTTTTGATGATATTTTAAAAGCAGCTGAACAGATTGAAGGTGTTCTGGTAAGAACCCCCTGCTCCCTATCCCAAACCTTATCAACCATTACAGGCGCAGAAATCTATTTAAAGTTTGAGAATCTCCAGTTCACTGCTGCATTTAAAGAACGTGGGGCACTCGTGAAGCTGTTATCTCTAACAGCTGAAGAACGACAAAAAGGTATTATCGCCATGTCGGCAGGCAATCATGCACAAGCCGTCGCCCATCATGCCAAGCGGTTTAATATACCCACCACGATTGTCATGCCGAAATTTACCCCTCACGTAAAAGTTGAAAGGACACGCGAGGCTGGCGCAACGGTTATCCTTGAAGGCGATGGGTTCGATGACACAAGCGCCTATGCGATAGCTTATGCACAATCTCACGATTTGCTTCTCGTGCATCCGTATGATGACCCTCTAATCATTGCTGGCCAGGGTACAACAGCATTAGAAATGCTTGAGGACCATCCCGATCTGGACACCATGATACTACCCATCGGTGGCGGCGGTTTAATCTCTGGATGTGCCGTTGCCGCTAAACATTTAAAACCATCAATTGAAATCGTCGGAGTTGAAACCTCAGAATACCCCTCTATGTATCAAGCATTAAATGGGATGGAAATCAGTTGTGGAAAGCGAACCATGGCTGATGGCATCGCGGTCAAACAGCCAGGAAAAATTGCCCTTGAAATCATAAAAGCATATGTGCAAGACATCTTATTGGTGGATGAAGTTCAAATAGAAGAAGCGGTCCTGCACCTGTTTGAAGTGGAGAAAACGGTGGTTGAGGGCGCTGGAGCGGTTGGACTTGCGGCCATTTATGCACACAAACATCGCTTTCAAAATAAAAAAGTTGGCATCATATTATCCGGTGGAAATATTGATATGATGATCCTATCCTCAATCATAGAAAGAGGGTTGATTCGATCGGGACGGTTAACCCGTCTGACTGTTGAACTTCGTGATGTACCTGGTGGATTATCAGATATAACCCGGTGCCTGGCTGATGAGGGGGCTAATGTCGTTGAGGTCCATCATCACCGGACGTTTGTAAATATCCCATTACAATCTGTGGAGGTAGAGTTTGTTATACAAACGCGTGGGTTAGATCATGTTACCTCGGTTATCCAAGCGCTCAAAAACCTGGGATATATATCACGTGTCGAAATAAAGGGGTAGGGCGTGGTTAAATAATCTCGTTGACGAAGAACCACGGTTACTCCTACATTGAAAAATTATATTTACTATTCAGATATTTAACGGGAGAGGTACGGGTTGATGGAAAATAATCCATTGGTGCATTGGACAGAATTACCAGCGTTCGATAAGATTGAGGTCAAACATTTCGAACCGGCTGTAAAAGATGTAATTGGCAGGAGTGAAAAAGCCTTAACTGACCTGGAAGAGAGTTCGCCCGACACCTGGAATGAATTAATGATTCCGTTAGAACGGATCGATGATGAAATAAGTCGGGTCTGGGGAATTATCAGCCATTTCCATGCGGTTAAGAATAGTCCTGAATTGCGTGAAGTTTACGACCCTCTTCTCTCAGAGGTTATCACCTTGAGTAATCGTCTTGGGCAAAGTAAACCGCTGTACAAGGCTTATTGTGCTTTGCGGGAGAGTGAAGAAGCTAAGTCTTTCGACTCCGCTCAGCAGCGTATTTTAGAATCCACCATCCATGAGGCGGACTTAAATGGCGTCGGATTAAACGATCAAGATCGAACCAGGTACAATGAAATCAGCCAGCGACAAGCTGAACTCGGCACTAAATTTACAAACAACGTTTTAGATTCTACCAAAGCTTATAAATTAAAACTGACGGATAAAGAGGACATCGATGGCCTCCCATCCACCCTATTGGACCTGGCTGCTGACACAGCAAAAAGAGAGGGCATTGAGGATGCATCGGCCTCCGACGGTCCTTGGATTTTTACTTTAGATTATCCTAGTTTTTTCCCCTTTATTCAGCACGCTAGAAATAGAGCGTTAAGAGAAAGAATATACAGGGCTTATATAACAAAAGCATCTGAGGGCGAATTTGACAACACGGATATCATAAAAGAAATCATGGCTTTGAGAAAAGAAAAGAGCCTGCTGCTTGGTTTTAAATCTTATGCAAATATGAGTCTGAGCCGCAAAATGGCACCTGATGTCGAAACAGTTGAAAAATTACTGAGTGAATTGCAGACGGTGGCTCACCCGGCGGCGCTAAATGACCTTGAGGATTTAAAAGCCCTCGCCGCAAAACAGGATGCCCCTGAAGCCAATGAATTAAAACAATGGGATACGAATTTTTGGGCAGAACGGTTCCGGGAAATTCAATATGACCTTAAAGATGAAGAATTAAGACCGTATTTCCCTCTGCCCCGCGTGCTCAGTGGATTATATGAATTGACGGAAAGATTGTTTGATGTCCATTTGGAAGAAGTGGAAGTCGGTGTGGCGAAATGGCACGAAGATGTTCGGTATGTTAAGGTATATAACGACGCGGGGGCGCCCATAGCCTCCTTTTATCTTGATCCATACAGTCGCCCGGAGGAAAAACGCGGTGGGGCCTGGATGAATGTGCTCGTTGGTCGAAGTGATGTCATGGCACCACCAGGAAAAGATGTGCGCCTTCCTGTGGCTTATATGATGTGTAACCAGAGTAAGCCAGTAGGCGGTCGCCCGTCATTGATGACTTTCCAGGAAGTGGAAACCCTCTTTCATGAGTTTGGACATGCCCTGCAGCACATGTTAACAACGATAGATTATGGCATGGCAGCAGGTCTTGCGAATGTTGAATGGGATGCGGTAGAATTGGCCAGTCAATTTATGGAAAACTGGTGTTATGACCGGGGAACCTTGAAGGGTATGGCTCAGCATTTTGAAACGAATGAACCTCTACCAGATGAGATGATTGATCGCTTGCTGGCCGCCCGTACATTCAGAGAAGGATCAAATACCCTGAGACAAGTTAATTTCGGGCTCTTTGATATGGAATTGCATGATCGGTACGATCCAGATGGTGACGAGACGGTTCTTGATGTTCAAAGGCGGATCGATGAAGCAACCGTGGTTTTGCCACCCGTTACTGAAGATCGATTCTACTGCTCATTTTCACATATTTTTTCAGGCGGATATGCGGCGGGATATTATAGTTATAAATGGTCTGAAGTATTAAGTGCCGATGCATTTTCAGCATTCATCGAGGGCGGGCTGGAAAATGAAGATTCTGTCCGTTCGTTAGGCAGAAAATTCAGAGATACCATTCTTGCCATGGGGGGCAGTGTTCATCCCATGGATGTTTTTAAAGCTTTTCGAGGAAGAGAACCATCCACAGACGCGTTATTAAAACAAATGGGATTAAAAAAATAAAGGGGTATCATGGCTGATTTTTTTGACAAACTATCTGACGATTTAATCGATTTTATTAATCGACAACATATGTTCTTTATCGCAACGGCTCCGACAGAGGGACGTATAAATTTATCTCCTAAAGGCATGGATACCTTTCGATGTATATCACAATCGAAGGTGGGATATCTCGATTTGACGGGCAGCGGTAACGAAACCTCTGCACACCTCCTCGAAAACAGTCGCGTGACAATCATGTTCTGCAGTTTTGATCACAAACCACTTATTTTGAGGATCTATGGACATGCGCACGTGATACATCCATCAGATTCTGATTGGGACGCGACCCTCGAAGCATTTGATCCTTCTCCTGGCATGCGTCAAATCATGGTGATTGATGTTGATTCTGTTCAAACATCCTGTGGTTATGCCGTCCCCGTATTTTCGCTTAAAGAAGAGAGACAATCCCTGAAAAAATGGGCTGAGCATCGAGATCCTGATGAGTTAAAGAATTTTTGGGTGGAAAATAATCAGACCAGTATTGATGGTAAGCCTGCAAGACCATTTGTAGCGGATTGATGTACATGTTCAAATATATAACTTTCCTTCTCCTCACGCTCGCAATCCCCTCATTTCTCTCAGCACAACCGATCATTAGCCATCAAAAAACGGAGTGGACCCCATACCAACCAATATTGGAATTGGAGGGGCTAAATGGCCAATTTATTGGTCGCTATGACTATGGACTCATCATAGCCGGTGGGGTAAAAAATGGCAGAGGACAACGTGATGCTATGATTATATTCCCTGATATGGCGGAGAAGCGGGTATTTAAAGATTTTTTTAAATATACTTGGGCCATGGGGGCATCAGTAAATATGGAAGATGGGGTGGTATTCGTTGGCGGGTTAGAGGATGAAAAAACAACCGCCCGTGTGACAAAAGTCTGGTGGAATGCTACTGAGGATTCTCTAAACAGCCTTTCAATACCCGATCTGCCTGCTCCAAATGCTTATCTAACTGTTGCAATGATTAAAGACCGTCTGTATGCTTTTTCAGGGTATCAACAATTAAATTCAAACGCTGTCGAGCAAGATATTTGGATGTTGGATCTCTCCGTACCTCCTATCATTCAGAAATGGCGATCGCTGGGCTCATATCCTGGGTTACCCCGTATCGATATGGTCTCGGCTGTACAGGGTGACGGCGATGATGAAGACCATATCTTTCTGTTTGGAGGAAAAAACCTTGCTTCAGAACAGGTTGAATGGATTGATTCTACACATTCACGAATAACTTATAAGGGTACCCCGAAATCCGATCAATCTGGCATTGACTGGACTCGGGTTGCTGACATGCCCCTCTCAATAACGCCTGGAAGTGCCGCCTCTATTGGTGAGTCTCATATCGTTGTTTTTGGTGATCAAGCGCACGAACAGAGGGGAGTGGTCATGGCTTACCATACGGTAACAGATACCTGGTTGGAATTGGAATCTATTTCAAGCACCGATGGGGGAGCGTCAGCTCTACCAATTGAAAATAGTATACTCTTTATTGGGGATATGATCCAAAAAAACGAGAACAAATCAAATATATGGAAAGTCACGTTCAATGAAAAATCACCGGACCGTTCCAATTTAGCCCTGGGCCTGGTTGGTATATATTTTTTGGGAATGTTTTTATTCACTTTATATTATAGAAAACCATCTGCAAACCCTGGTGATTTCTTCACTGCGTCAGGCCAAATATCTGCTGACCAAGCCGGCATCAGTATTGCTGCCACCTATATTTCTGCGACTCTCCTACTCTCGACCATCTCCAAAGTATATAGTACGACCTGGGTCCTTTTGCCCGGTATCTCTACCTTATTTCTAACGCTTTGGTTCGTCAACAGGTATTACTTGCCCTTCTTTCGTAGGCTGGAAATCACGTCAATTTATACCTATCTTGAATACCGCTACAATATACTCATGCGCCTATTCGCTGATTTTTCATTTATAGGATTTCATTTTATTCAACTCTCCCTCATGATCTATTTACCCGCGTCAGCTCTTTCTTTTATCGGGGGATGGTCCCTCATCCTTTGCATCTCAGGAATGGGGTTGATAGCTACTGCTTATATTTATAT
>Ga0114999_10004851_pt1 | contig 16122 bp, 9 predicted proteins | sample ArcticOcean_MG_C_3_FD_89820 | JGI IMG/M metagenome (GOLD analysis project Ga0114999, IMG submission 89820) | Marine microbial communities from western Arctic Ocean - ArcticOcean_MG_CB8_126 | ecosystem: Environmental > Aquatic > Marine > Oceanic | place: Arctic Ocean: Canada Basin | collected...
CAACACATTAGTGCTAAACATGAGAGGCCCCCGATTGGAATAAATTTACCAAGATAATTTTCGTTCACCGAATCAAGTGAATCATTTTCCAGAAACCCTTCAAAGGACAAAACATAAAGAGCTACAACCAACATTCCAGTTCCAGTAGCAGTATAAATCTCAGAAAACCTAGCCAAGCCCCCCCCCAACAAACGATGCAGTGTCCCCACGGCAAAAAGGACACTCCCAAGGACAGTAATTAATCCTACAAATCCGGTAGCAGATTCAATATCCCCACCCAGATTCCCTGTGAACCAAATAAATGTCACCACAAACAAGCATAGCCCTAACAGCAACACACTTCGTAGCCCCAAGATATAAGCTAGAGGGGTGACCCCGATACACCACCAAAACAACAGCAACGGAGGCTGCGCATCATAACTGTAGGCCTGGAAAGCAAGAAAAACTCCAGCCCCAAATGCTAAACCACCCAGAAGAAAAACTGCTTCTCCTAAACGAAAATAGCCTCTCGAATACAGCAAAAAATACCCCATACCATTACAAACAAGCATCGATGTGCACATCAAGACAAATCGTGAAATTAACGGGATATCCTGCCAGTTTGCGCCGACAAGCAATATAAGACCAACACCAACAAGCATTGCTCCCATCGTAGCAAAGATGCTAGATAACCTTGCATAATCAAGTCGTCGGACGGAAGGAATTTGATCGTCGTAATAACCCAGTATGGCAGTAACTTGATCATCAGTAATAACCCCAGATCTCTGCCATTTGATCACGTCTATTTGAAGTCTCTTCAAAACCTCATCTTGATTATGGTCTTCGCCACTGCTCACCTGAAACTCCATTTTTCAATAGTAGCAATACGCTACTGCAATATACCTGACCAGCATGTTAGCAGTAATTATAGAAGAATATTCAATACCAATCCAAATTCTAACTGACTTCATAGTTGACAAATTTAGTTGAGGAGAAATATACCAATAATCTGATATACTCATAGAGTTATGTGCATCTCATCAAAACATAAACAGTACCATCAGAGTTGCAGCAAATTACCGAAATGGAGTATGTATGGAGCCCACTCTTGTACCCTACCTTCTCTATGAACCAGATGGGAATGGGATCCTCTGGATCAGATTCAATCGTGCCGATAGAATGAACGCTATAGTAGGGAATTCACAACAAAATGGAACTGTGGCAAAAGTCGGTGAATATATGCGTGCAGGAGATGATGATCCCAATATTCGAGCGATTGTACTAACTGGAGTAGGTCGCGCTTTTTGTGCAGGTGCAGACTTACGAGGTCCTAGACCAGGTGAAAATCCAGGAGAAAATTTCAGCGGCAATAGGGGCATGCAAAACGGTTCTGATGCTACTCGGGAGAATTTTTTCCACGGATTCACCAAACTGCACAAGGACATATCTCTTATAAGAAAGCCGACTATTGCTATGATTAACGGACCCGCAGTTGGGTCCGGCATGGACATGGCGTTACAGTGTGACATCCGAATTGGGTGCGAGAACACCCGATTTGTAGGATACCACCAAGTAGGACAAATATTTGAAAATGGTGGGTCATATTACCTCCCAAAGATCGCAGGATTGGGTCGAGCACTTGAATTCGCCTATACTGGCCATCTTGACGCAGAACGCGCTTACTCATGGGGTGTTCTGAATCATCTTGTAGCCTCAGAAGAATTAGAGGCAAAGACCAAAGCTATATGTGACGCAATACTAGCAATACCACCATTGGTCCAGTGGACTAGCAAACGAATAATGCGTGCTGCTGTAGATAGTTCACTAGAAACGACTATGGTCTTAACTTCCAATGCGTCGGATATTCTAAGCAGTTCAACTGATGCAAAAGAGGCTCGACAAGCATTCATAGAAAAAAGGATACCAAATTTCACTGGGCAATAACTAATTTTTTTTTGGAGAGAAGCAACTCTAAAACCATGACTCGTTTACGCCTTTGGATCGCCATCATACTAGGAATACCCTTAGGAATAATTGCTGGATACGCAGTTGGCAATGCCTGGGGCGATTCTGATTATCTTGGATGCAGTATCTCCTGTTTTATGTCTAGCCTGCAAGGACCAGCGCTAGGTGTGGTAATAGCTCCCTCAGTCATATTTCTTGGACTAACAATTTTCTGGCGCCCAAAACCAGTATACGAAGCCCCCCACGCTGGATGAAAACCCGGCGTAGTCCAAGAAATATCATCCTACTAGTGAAATCAGTCACATTGCCACGACATTGACACCCTTGATGTAGCCCTGTATCTTTGTTGGATAGGGTGAAATTTTCGCTCCACCCGTGTATTTAATGCCTATGGGTAGCATCACAAACCCAAAAAGGTGCCCACCATGGAAAACACTAAGAAACAACCGAAAAGATTAGTGGCCCCCTGTGTACGGGACTGCCCTGCAGGGATAGACGTCCCAAGATACATCGGCTTCGTTGAACAAGGAATGTTCGCTGAAGCTGCTGCAGTCGTGAGGGAGCGTATGCCCCTCGGAGCAGTTTGTGGGCATGTATGCTATCGCCCCTGTGAGCCAGGCTGCCGACGAGGAGCCATGGATTCTCCGGTAGCGATAAATGCAATCAAACGGGCGGCTACTGACAGAGATGATACTAGCGTATGGAGACGAAACTGGAGCAACTCCATCGCCCCTCTAACAGGTAAAACTGTGGCAGTCGTAGGATCTGGACCTGCAGGACTCACGGCTACATACTATCTTTCAAAACGATTAGGTCACACCGTAACCCTTTTCGAAGAGCAACCAGAACTCGGAGGACAACTTCGCATCGGAATCCCAGAGTACCGTTTGCCAAGAAAAGTACTTGATGATGAAATTGAGGTAATCACAGAAACGCGAGTGGATGTTAATACCAGTCATAGGATCTCTGGATTGGATGAGTTAACCAACTTTGATGCCGTATTCTTATCCATGGGAACCTCACGTGCTCAACGACTTGGAATCGAAGGACAAGAACTACCAGCAGTACAAGAGTGTGTAGATTTCCTAAGAAAAGCCAATCTAGGAGAGAGAACACCCTTAGGAAAGAGAGTTGTCGTAATAGGTGGTGGTAACGTTGCAATTGACGGAGCTCGTACCGCACGACGACTAGGTGCTTCCGAAGTAACAATAGTATACAGACGAACCCGCGCAGAAATGCCTGCCTACGATTTCGAAGTTCATGCAGCGGAAGAAGAAGGGGTGAAGCTTGTGTTCCTTTCCTCTCCTATACATATAACTCAGACAGAAACCGATCTTATTTTACATCTACAACGAATGGAATTAGGAAAGCCAGACGAGAGTGGACGCCGGAGCACTAGAGCCATCAAAGGTGAGGAGTTTGATATATCAGTAGATAATATTCTCGTTGCTATCGGCCAAACAGTCGATGACTACTCAGACTGGGGCATCACACTTAATGACAATGGTACGATCGTCTCCGACAACGATCATATGGGCACCAATGAACAGAGAGTTTTCTCAGGAGGAGACGTGGTCACTGGTGCAGTGAATGTTATAGAATCTATTGCTGCAGGCCGCAGAGGAGCATCAGCAATAGATCAATATCTGGGAGGCACCGGAAACATAGATGAGGTATTCGCATCTACAGGTCCCGAGATGCGTTATCCCGAACACCTCCATCCCATAGGAATCGGAATATTCCCCATGGCGGAACTTGAGGCCCCTGAACGTGTCAACTCTTGGGATGAAGTCGAACTTGGGTTTGACAAAGAAACAGCAAAGCAAGAAGCCCAGAGATGTATCAGATGTGACCTGTGGAGAATTGAGGGCATACCTGTCGTTTGGCCTAAAGGCAGGAAAATCTGACCACTATCGAATGTTTGGCTGTTTTGAGACTAGGCTCCCAAACCTACCCACCCTAAAACTAAATACTCTGTTGACTCAGTTAATCCAATTCAATAGTTCATTGGAGCTAAAATTATGCACATACCGCAACTCCCTCAAACAAAACACGGACTCTACGACCCTCGTCATGAGCACGACGGTTGCGGGGTAGGAGTTGTAGCCAACATACGGGGATTAGAGTCTCACGACATAGTTAAGAACGGGCTTGAAGTACTCAAGAATCTTAACCATCGAGGAGCGTGTGGATGTGATCCATTAACAGGAGATGGCGCTGGCATCCTCGTACAAATCCCTGACTCATTCATGCGTTCAAAGGCATCAGCACTCGGTGTCTCGCTACCCGATAAAGGAGCCTACGGCATAGGAATGATTTTCCTTCCCCAAGCTGAGGCGCTGAGAAATCAATGCCTCACGTTGATTCAAAGGATAGTAACCGAGAATGGACAAACTATCCTAGGGTGGCGAGAAGTTCCTGTTGACAACTCTATGATCGGATACTTAGCTAAAGATGTAGAGCCAGTAATCAAACAGGTATTCATCGGAAAAGGTCAAGGATACAACGACAATGTTCCGTTCGAACTGACTCTATACCTCATCCGAAAGCACATCGAAACTGAGGCACAAGCACTTGGATTAACAGAACGAGACTTCTACGTACCAAGCTTGTCTAGCAACAAGTTGGTATACAAGGGACTCCTAATGGCAACTCAATTAGGTGATTACTATAGTGATTTGTCCGATGAAACGTTCACATCCTCTTTTGCACTGGTGCACTCACGATTCAGCACAAACACGTTAGGATCATGGCCGCTTGCTCATCCTTATCGATACATCGCCCACAATGGTGAAATCAATACCGTGATAGGAAATATCAACTGGATGCATGCACGGGAATCAATGTTCCAATCGTCGGTGTTCGGAGATAATATAAATAAGCTGTTCCCAGTGATACCCCCCAACCAAAGCGACACAGCATGCCTAGACAATGCGGTTGAACTCCTCTTATCCACCGGAAGATCTCTTCCACACGTAATGCTGATGCTGATACCAGAAGCTTGGACTGACGATACGCCAATGGCACAAAACAAGAAAGACTTTTATGAATACCATGCAACATTGATGGAACCGTGGGATGGGCCCGCCCTAGTCGCCTTCACAGATGGAACACGAATAGGGGCAATACTTGACCGTAACGGTTTGCGCCCATTTAGATATCTAGTCACCAAAGATGACATGCTTGTAATGGCTTCAGAAACTGGTGTTTTGGAAGTACCCGCAGAAAACGTACTCTACAAAGAAAGACTTCATCCTGGGCGAATGTTTTTCGTCGATCCGCAACAAGGCAGGATCGTTGGAGATGAAGAGATAAAGAACGAATTGGCAAATCAGCAACCATATGGGGAATGGCTGAAACTCAACAAAATAACCTTGGCTGATCTACCTGAACCTGAAGGCACGCAAAACATTGACTCAGTCACTCTCACCGAACGCCAAAAAACGTTTGGTTACACGGTAGAGGACCTACACCACATACTTGACCCTATGGTCGTCAATGGGCAGGAACCTGATGGGTCAATGGGCAATGATGCCCCACCTGCAGTGTTGTCAGATAAGCCCCAGCATCTATTCTCCTATTTCAAGCAAAGATTTGCGCAAGTTTCCAATCCTCCACTTGATGCCATAAGGGAGGAACTAGTAACGTCTTTAGAGATATTTATTGGTTCTGAACAAAACTTATTTGAAGAAACAGATATACACTGCCAGCAACTGAAACTTACTCAACCAATTATAACAAATCTGGAACTCGAAAAGATCCGAAACTTAACCTCTGGACCAATTCAAAGTTCCACTCTATCAACTCTGTTCATCTCAGAATCTGGTTCTTTAGAAAAAGCAATTGACCAGTTATGTGCAGCTGCCACATTAGCTATTGAAGCTGGTAGCGCTATACTCATACTCTCAGACCGAGGGGTGAATAAGGACCAAGCACCTATACCAAGTCTCTTAGCGACCGCAGCGGTACATCATCATTTAATACGTGCTGGGCTCCGTACAAAAATAGGTATAGTAGTTGAATCTGGCGAACCTAGGGACGTATCGCAAATGGCTGTTTTGATTGGATATGGAGCTGGGGCAATCAACCCATATCTTGCATTTGAAACAATCCAAGATATGGCTGAGCGAAAACTGCTCAGCTATCAGCTTGACTACAAAACCGCTGAAAAAAATTTCATCAAGGCTATTGACAAAGGTTTATTGAAAATCATTTCCAAAATGGGAATCTCAACTATTCAAAGCTACCGAGGAGCCCAGATATTCGAAGCAATTGGACTGAATTCAGAAGTCATTGAGAAATATTTTACATGGACTCCTTCTCAGATCGAAGGCCTTAACCTAGATCAAATTGAAGAGGAAACACTGCGTCGTCATCACAGCGCCTATATTGAAAGAAACGCAAGCTGGAACGATAACCTTGACGTAGGGGGAGTTTACCAATGGCGCCGTGATGGTGAATACCATATGTATAACCCCGATGCAATTACTAAACTGCAGCAGGCAGCACGAACCAACGATCCTGAATTATACAAGCAATTTGCATCCCTCATTGACAAGCAAGATCGCAAACTATCGACCTTTCGAGGTCTGCTAGACTTCAAGGAGCCTTCCACCCCAGTACCACTAAACGAAGTAGAACCTGCTTCTGAGATTGTTAAACGATTCGCTACCGGAGCAATATCTCTAGGTGCAATAAGCCGAGAAGCCCATGAAACACTTGCAATAGCTATGAATAGAATAGGTGCGAAAAGTAACACTGGAGAGGGTGGAGAAGACTTCAACCGATATATCCTTGATGACAATGGAGACAATCGCAATAGCGCAATCAAACAGGTAGCATCAGGACGATTTGGGGTAACAACCAACTATCTTGTTCACGCCACTGACCTTCAAATAAAGATGGCTCAGGGCTCAAAACCTGGTGAAGGTGGACGCCTACCTGGTCATAAAGTGGATGATTATATCGGATGGATTCGCCATACTACACCTGGGGTAGAATTGATTTCACCCCCACCACATCACGACATTTATTCAATCGAAGACTTAGCTCAACTGATACATGACCTTAAAAATGTCAATCCAGAAGCTAGAATCCATGTCAAATTGGTTTCCGAAATTGGTGTCGGAACGATTGCTGCAGGGGTTTCTAAAGGACACGGTGATGTAGTCCTTATTAGCGCGGACAGCGGAGGTACTGGAGCGTCTCCAGAATCATCCATCAAACAGGCAGGGTTGCCTTGGGAGTTAGGCTTAGCAGAAACCCAACAAGTTCTAGTAATGAACAATCTCCGAGGACGCATTGTGGTGCAAACAGACGGACAACTCAAAACTGGGCGAGATGTGGCAGTAGCCTGTCTACTAGGAGCAGAAGAATTCGGGTTCGCAACTGCTGCCTTAGTAACTCTCGGATGTATCATGTTAAGAAAATGCCATCTCAACGCCTGCTCAGTAGGGATTGCGACACAAGACCCAGAATTAAGAAAACGATTCGCCGGTAAACCTGAACACGTCATAAATTATTTCATGTTCATAGCAGAACACCTTCGGGAGATCATGGCAAATATGGGATTCAGAACCATTAATGAAATGGTAGGACGAGTAGATAAGCTTGAGCCCAGAGTTGCAATTGATCACTGGAAAGCCAAAGGTTTAGACTTTAGCAACTTGCTAATGCGCCCAGAAGTACCCGATGATGTTGCGACTTATTGCACGCAAGCTCAAGATCATGGACTTGAACTTGCCCTTGATAACACGCTAATAAAGATGTCACAGCCTGTACTCGACAATGGAGGGAACGTTAGCATAGATCTACCAATAAGCAATTCCAACAGAACTGTTGGTGCTATGCTCAGTGGCCAGATAGCTAAACTGTATGGGGAAAATGGTCTTCCAGATCACTCAATTGATATAAAATTCAAGGGATCTGCAGGACAGAGCTTTGGAGCATTTGTTACCCAAGGTATAAATATCACGCTCGAGGGCGATGCTAATGACTATGTAGGTAAGGGAATGTCCGGTGGAGTTATGGCGATCTATCCTCCGAAGGAATCAACATTCACTCCTGAATTAAACATCATCATTGGCAATGTTGCACTATACGGCGCTACAGGAGGCAAGGCATACTTCCGAGGATTGGCTGGTGAAAGATTCTGCGTGAGAAATAGTGGAGCCTTAACCGTAGTAGAAGGAGTTGGAGACCATGCCTGCGAGTACATGACTGGAGGCATAGTAGTGGTATTAGGTGACACAGGAAGAAACTTCGCTGCAGGTATGAGTGGGGGTATGGCCTTCATCTATGATGAAGCAGGGACATTTAGCGAACGATGCAACGCGGAAATGGTAGACCTGGAAGGAATCACTACCGAAGAAGACGCAAATCTCCTTAAACAGCTTGTCTCCGAGCATGCGACATTGACAGGGAGTTCAACAGCCCAAAGCATAATCGACTCATGGGAACAAACACGAATAAAATTTGTGAAAGTTATGCCTAGAGACTATCGCCGGGTGCTTGAGGAACGAAAATTGGTAGCAAACACGAAAGTTGGATCAGATGGGTAAAACAACTGGTTTCCTTGAATTTAATCGAAATACTCCTAACCGTAAGTTGGTAATGGAACGTATCAAGGATTGGAATGAAATCTACGAAGTCTGGCCTGAAGACAAAGTAAAGGAACAAGGTTCTCGATGCATGAACTGCGGGGTACCTTTCTGCCACACCGGATGCCCACTGGGTAATCGCATTCCTGACTGGAATCACCTCGTATACACGGGACATTGGCAAAATGCATTGAAATCCCTTCATGCAACGAATAACTTTCCTGAGTTCACCGGCAGAATTTGTCCAGCTCCATGTGAACCAGCTTGTGTACTTTCAATTAACAGCGACCCGGTAACCATCGAACACATAGAAAAAAGCATAGCAGATAGAGGATTCTCTGAAGGATGGATTAAACCCGAGCCTCCAGAAACTCGAACTGGAAAACGAGTAGCGGTCATCGGCTCAGGACCAGCAGGCCTTGCATGCGCACAACAACTGAACCGTGCCGGACATCTTGTTACAGTGTTTGAACGTGACAATTATATTGGAGGCTTACTTACCTTGGGTATCCCCGATTTCAAACTCGAAAAATCTGTAGTTCAGCGACGAGTAAATCAGCTTTCTGAAGAAGGGGTAGTATTTCGCACCAACGCCAACGTTGGAGTCAACATCTCAACTACCGATCTGATGAAAGAATATGATGCGATATGCCTCACTGGAGGGGCGACCCAGCCACGGGATTTAAATGTACCAGGACGAGAACTTAACGGGATCCACTTTGCAGTTAGGTATCTCTCTCAACAGAATAAGCTGCTCGCCGGAGAAAGTGTTGCTACCACCGATCGAATTGATGCAAGTGGGAAACATGTAATCATCCTAGGTGGTGGTGACACCGGTGCCGATTGCCTGGGAACAGCTCACAGACAAGGTGCAGCGTCAGTACTCCAAATTGAACTACTCCCAGAACCACCTAGCGGCCGGGGGGAAACCAATCCATGGCCAGAATGGCCAATGATACTCAGAAGCTCGGCAGCACACGAAGAGGGGGGTACACGCGATTACAGCATAGCAACTAAAAGTTTCAGCGGACCAAATGGGTCGGTCAATAAACTTCATGCCGTCCGACTAGATTGGATTCCATCAGAATCAGATAGGAAAGTTATGACCGAAGTAGCGGACAGCGAATTTGAACTTGATGCAGATTTGGTACTTTTAGCTATGGGATTCTTAGGAGCTGAACGTCAGGGACTACTTGAAGATCTTGGGGTAGAAATCACAGATAGAGGGAATGTAAAGATCGATGAGTCAATGATGACCTCACTCCCTGGAGTGTTCTCCGCAGGAGACATGTCCCGTGGTCAATCTTTGGTCGTCTGGGCCATTGCTGAAGGCCGAGAGGCAGCACACCATGTAGATGAATATCTCATGGGAACAACGGCGCTTCCACAGGTATTAGCCTAAAGCTACCAGCAGCCATTCACCTTGTTGACGCCTTATTCAAGAAGGATATTTTACTGATGCCGCAAAACGATCCACATTCCGATTTCATACGTGAAATCGTAAAGCAAGATCTAATCAGCAACAAATGGAGCGGATCAACCATCACCCGCTTTCCGCCCGAACCAAATGGCTTTCTCCATATCGGACACGCCACTTCAATATGTTTGAATTTTGGTATCGCTGAAGAAACGGGAGGGCGCTGCCATCTACGTTTTGACGATACAAATCCGACAAAAGAAGACCAGCGATACGTAGATTCAATCATCCGTGATATCACATGGCTTGGTTGGTCCTGGAATGAACACCTTTATTACGCCTCAGACTATTTTGGCCAATTGTATCAATTTGCACTCAAGCTGATAGAAAATAAAAAAGCATATGTAGACGATCAAAATGCAGAAGCTATGAGAATTGATCGAGGAACGCTCACAGAAGGTGGGTTAGACAGCCCTTATCGCAACCGATCAGTAAAAGAAAATCTTGATCTCTTTGAAAGAATGAAAAATGGAGAATTTCAAGAAGGTGAAAAAGTACTAAGGGCTAAGATAGACATGTCCTCGGGCAATCTAAACTTCCGTGATCCTGTTTTATACCGCATCCTGAAAAGTGGACATCAACGGACTATGGACAAATGGTGTATATATCCGATGTATGACTTCGCTCATGGCCAGTCTGACTCCATGGAATATATCACGCACTCAATCTGCACTTTAGAATTTGAAGATCACCGCCCACTATACGATTGGTTTATAAAAGAACTGGGGATACATCACCCCCAACAAATTGAATTTGCGCGGCTAAACCTCACTTATACCGTCCTCAGTAAACGTAAACTGTCTCAACTCGTTGCAGAGCGGTTTGTTGAAGGATGGGATGACCCACGAATGCCTACACTATCAGGATTACGACGCCGAGGCTTCACCCCTGAGTCAATTAAGGAGTTTTGTAGGTTAGTTGGTGTCAGTAAACGGCCTAAAACAATTGAATTGTCTTTACTAGAACATTCTCTACGCAAAGCTCTCAATCTAAGTGCTCCAAGAGTAATGGGAGTGCTACGACCCATCAAGTTAATAGTCGACAACTACCCACAAGAGGATAGTGAATACTTGGAAGCCACAAACAACCCGGAAGATGAATCAATGGGCACTCGGATGGTTCCGTTTGGGCGTGAGTTATACATAGAAAAGGATGATTTCTCCGACAACCCTCCTTCAAAATTCAATCGACTTGCCCCCGGTAGGGAAGTGCGATTGAGATACGGATATTTCGTCACATGCACTGACTTCACGAAAGATCCTATATCGGGGGAAATTACTGAGGTTCATTGCACATATGATCCTGAGACTAAAGGGGGCTATGCACCAGATGGCAGAAAAGTAAGAGGAACCATTCACTGGGTCTCTGCAACTCACGCCATCAACGCTGAAGTTCGACTCTACGACACCCTTTTCACAACTGCAAAACCAGACGAAAGTGATGATTTTCGAACGTTAATCAACCCAAATTCTTTGGAAGTGCTACGAAATTGCAAAATCGAACCTAGCATCCTTAAATCCAATGAGCATACGTACCAATTTGAAAGATTAGGCTACTTTACAATGGAAACCGAGAACTCGGATCAAGAAACACCCCTATTCCATCGATCTGTTACTTTGAGGGATGCTTGGTCTAAATAGAAACCTCTAATCCACATCATATCCACTCATCGAAGTTCTTGTATAGTCCACCATGACTGATATAAAAGAATACACCTTGGTGCCAGCCAAGGTGCATTCACATAATGGAGATCGACTAAACAAAGCCATGCTATTCATTCTTGATAAGAGCAAGGCCAATCATAATTCCCCAAACGACTGTTATCATATACGCAATTCCTCCTATCATACCCGCTGTCTGAGCAAAAGATAGATCAACCGCCGCCAAGACCGAAGTTGCCAACAATACAAACTGAGCGACCAACGTGATAAGTGTAAAAATCTTATTATATTGCCCACTGACATATACTCCGCAAACAATCAACGAGAAACCTATGCCAGCTAAAACAGAAGCTGACCCATTTATCGCAATACTAACAGCATAAACAGCCTCTGCTGAAGTACCCGCACCACCTCCAGCAATCAAAACTGCTTCTGCAGAACTCACCGTCCATCCCACGACTCCAAACAAAGCGAATGCTAATCCCAATCTTCGAATCGCTTCTCCACTTTTATCCTTCAAGTGGTCCATTACTACAGTAAACCCAAACAGCATTGCAATTAAACCAATCGGCACAAGAAGGAACGAAGCTGTAGCTGCCGCAGCATTAGACATTGCGACATCGATAGATGCAGCAAAATCTGCAGGATCTACTTGTCCACCTATTAACCCACCCCCTGGACGGAATAAGAAGCTAATCACGGCAACTACAGGCCCAATAATAAGCGATAACCCTCCAAGTTTTTTTACCGAAACATCCAACATATTCTCACCCCTTAATCCTTAGGCTGATCTACAAATTAATATTAACAAATTTACACAACGATAACAACAACGGAACTCAAGGTTTATGATCTATAACAAACAATATCACTCCAAAACATACACAAACGTGTACAGTTAATCGAAATTCCTTCCTGAACACTACATACTAACTTATGGACGTTTTTTGATATACGTATATACGTATTGCACAACACGTATATAGCAGATATGATGACTTGTGTCCCATCAATTAAATTTGAACAGGAACAAAATAATTGATGAGACACAACAAATGACAAGGTTTACCATGAAGATTCAATACGCCCTAATTCCTTTCACCATTGGACTGTTAATTATGGGGGTCCTTGCCTGCAGTAGTAGTGCAGAGATGGTCGAAGTAATCAAAGAAATTGAAAAGAGCGATGAGGTTACAACTGATCCCGGAGAATTGGTCATTTATTCCGGAAGAAAAGAATCATTGATTGGCCCCATTATTGAGCAATTTGAAGCATATACCGGAATTGAAGTAAAGATAAAATATGGTTCTTCAGCACCTATGGCAGCACTACTGATGGAAGAAGGAGATAAAACTCCAGCTGACATATTTTACGCACAAGATCCCGGAGCTATCGGATCTGTAGAAAACATGCTCAAACCAATAAATACAAACGTGTTAATGGATACCCTCACAGACCACAACGGAACTACATCTGAATTTGATGTAATTCCTACTTGGGCTAAGTCTCCACAAGGCCTTTGGACAGGCATTACAGGTCGAGCAAGGGTTGTGGTTTATAACACTAAAGAATTATCAGAAGCAGATTTACCAGATACCATGCAGGGTTTCTGTGACAAAAAATGGCGAGGGAGAATCGGCTGGGCTCCAAGTAACTCTTCTTTCCAAACAATGGTCACCGCAATGCGACAAGAATGGGGTGAGCTAAAAACAAAGGGATGGATTGAATGTATCAGAGATAATGATGCTAAAGTATATTTCCAAAATACTCCTCAAGTTGAAGCAGTGGCCAAAGGAGAAATTGATGTAGGGTTTGTAAATCATTACTACCTTTACAAATTTGTACTAGATACAGCTGTTAGTGACGATTTCTCGGCCGCAAATTATTATCTGCGTGGTGGCGGACCAGGGTCAATCATTATGGTCTCTGCAGTAGGGATATTAAAAACAACCCAAAACACTGAAAATGCAGAACAGTTTATTAAATTCATGACATCTGAATTCGCTCAAAGCTATTTTTCGAATTCAACAAGAGAATATCCATTAGCTAATGGCATCAATACTCATCCATTGATACCACCATTTGATACTATCATTAGGCCTAACATATCACTTGCTTCACTGAGTGATATGTTAGGTAGTGCCGAAATGTTGAAAACTGCAGGCGTATTAGACTAAACGCCACACAAAGTAGCTAATCAGAAACTTGGCCATCAACTAGGGTTGACCCAGCGAAATAATGCCCATGAATCGCCATGTTAAACAAAATTTATCTGTACAAGAAAAAACTAACAGGCCTTAATATGATCCAGATACTATAACAAACAAGATCGATATCACATGTACAACTGGGTTCAGCCAATATTACGAACCATATCCACAATGGTACTGTTGCTAATAGCGATACCATTAGGGTATGTAGTCATAAATATAATCTCGTCACCCAGTGAATTCACTACATACCTCCTTTCAACAAAAACGCTATTCTTAGCATGGAATACCATTTCCCTAGCAGTTGCTGTCACAATTGCCTCTATTTGCATCTCTATTCCAGCGGCAATACTTACTATCAGGTTTAATTTACCTCTAAAGAAATTTTTCAGGGTATTGTTGTGTCTGCCACTGGTTTTCCCAAGCTATATATACGGGTTTCTGTTTATATTAATTTTTGGGCCAAAGGGGGTACTATACGACATACTACAACCATTAGGGATTGAACAAATACCCAACTTATATGGGTTTTGGGGAGCATTTTTCTGTTTAACCTTACTAAGTTATCCCTATGTTTTTATCAGTGTTTCTTCTTCATTAATGAAACTTGATTATTCCTATGAAGAAGTCTCTGCTAGCTTAGGCAAATCTTTTTTACAGACATTTTTGCAAGTGACAATTCCTCTATTAAAGCCCTCAATTATTGTAGGCTCCATACTCGTAACTTTATATGTCATCAGTGATTTTGGAGCAGTATCTTTACTTCAATACAAATCATTTAGCTACGTAATATATAATCAATATGAGACAATCCAACGTGGTGCTGCTGCAAGCACTTCTAGTATATTAATATTAATCGGATTGTTATCCATCTGGTTCTATGGACCCAAGTCAGCGAACACAGATTTATATCGTTCAAATGCTGCAGTATCAAGGAATGCAAAACTGGCTGATTTAGGTAAATTAAAATGGATAGTCACTTCAATCATTGGTTTGTTAGTATTTGTAGGTGTACTACTTCCATTATCAGTTTTAGTCTACTGGGGTTACAATTTTGCTATAAATTACGACGCCTTTTTCAAACTATCTTCAATCTCCAATTCGCTATATGCCGCTTCCTTGGGATCTATATCTACTGTGATACTCGCACTTCCCGTTTCTTTCCTAATAGCAAAATCAAAAACTTCTTATAGCCAAATAATAGAAAAGGCTTCCTATATCGGGTTCGTATTGCCAGGTATAGTCGTCGCTCTCGCAGTAGTGCATTTTGGGATTAATTTTGCTATGCCTATATATCAAACGATCATTTTATTATCAATAGGGTACGTTATTTTATTCATTCCCGTTGCAATTGGAATTATTAAACCGCTACTTTTACAAACAAATCCAAGATTAGAGGAATCTGCCAAAAGCTTAGGGGCATCTAATTTCAAAATTTGGCTAACCATTTATTTGCCGTCTACTATGCCAGGATTGACCGGCGCCTTTGCGATGGTTTTTATTCTAATAATGAAAGAACTACCCGCCACGCTTATTCTAGCCCCATTAAATTTCAATACTTTAGCGACGTCCATTTGGGCTCATGCTACGGAAGCAAGTTTTGGTATCGCAGCTATATATTCAGGTATACTGCTGTTATTCACCGCGGTACCAATGTTTTTATTGTTAAATAAAGGTATACGAGAATAACAAAATACTTGGGAGAAAATGGCGCACCAAATAAATAATGAAAATTTCCCTGTTATCAGATGCATCGGGATAGGCAAATCCTATTCAGATACAAATGAAGCAGTACAAAATGTTGACCTCACTGTTAACCACGGAGAAATATTAGTTCTCTTAGGGCCAAGTGGTTGTGGTAAAACAACTCTTTTACGCTTGATAGCTGGCTTTGAAGTGCCTACAAATGGAACTCTGTCCATAGGTGGACAACTGGTATCAATGCCAGGTAAATTCATTAAACCTGAACATCGTAAAGTGGGTATGGTATTTCAGGATTATGCTTTATTTCCACATCTTAATGTAGAAAAAAACATAAAATTCGGATTGAATAGCTCAAATAAATCACACGAAAGTGTTGAAAAAGTAATTGCATTGGTAGGCCTCAATCACTTACTGGAAAGAATGCCCAATGAACTGTCAGGGGGGGAACAACAAAGAACTGCACTGGCTAGAGCCCTAGTTCCGAATCCAACTGTTATGCTTTTTGATGAACCTTTGTCAAATTTAGA
>Ga0114999_10004853_pt1 | contig 16115 bp, 8 predicted proteins | sample ArcticOcean_MG_C_3_FD_89820 | JGI IMG/M metagenome (GOLD analysis project Ga0114999, IMG submission 89820) | Marine microbial communities from western Arctic Ocean - ArcticOcean_MG_CB8_126 | ecosystem: Environmental > Aquatic > Marine > Oceanic | place: Arctic Ocean: Canada Basin | collected...
CAGCTATCGATGAATTCTGGTTTGCCATCTTTGTCGGTGTCGTCCACTTCCGAAGCGATGAACTGGTCGGTATTGACCGGCGGCAAACCGAAGACGTTCGACTCGGTCAGCATCCAATACAGCACTTCCGCACTTTCGGTGTCAGCCGTGTGACTACCACCGCCGGTGAGACCGGCCTCGGAGAATGTTTGTGGGAACGCCTTTTTGAAGGCGTCCTTGCGTGCTCCGAGCGTTGTCGAGTTTTTCATGTCGGCCGCTTTGAGTGCTTTTTGCACGTACCGGTCGAACGCAGTGCGTCGTTCCTGGAGTAGCGCACTGACTTTCATGAGGGTCGCCTGCGTGGCGGCTTCGCGGGCAGGGCTGGTGTCAGCAAAACGCAACGCCATGCCGGCCAGTACAAGAATGATGGCCATCACGACCAGCAATTCGATCAACGTGAATCCGCCACGTAACGATCGGTTTTGCGGTGTTCGATTTTGAAGTGTCGTTTTCATGGCGTTCCTTCCAACAGGCAAGTCAGATGCCGCGATCAGGGGGCCAGCATTCCGGTGCTGAAGTTGGTGATGTTGTCGTTGTCGGGGTCGTCAGGGCTCGTCGATGAAGTGGTTCCGTCGCCGAATGATCCATCGAATCCCGGGGACACGATCTGATAGGATTGCGGCTTCCAGAATCCGCCGCCTGCTTGCTTGTAGGCGTTGCCCGATGTGTAGTCTTCCTGTCGCACATAGCTGTAGCCCGGTTTTGCACCCCGGAGTGGGTCAACGTAGACGTACCAACTTCCGTCGCTTATGACGCGCGATGTGTCGAACTCCATGAACGGGCCGATACGGTTCGTGCCTGTGGTGGAAAAGGGCGTTCTGGCATTTCGGGAAAACCCCTTCGGGTTGCCTCCGCTGATGACGCCTCCCAGGAAAAACATCAGGCAGTCGTCGCCAGAGAGAGTCACCGCACTGCCGGTCCACCCGCCCCGACTTGGAGAGGCGGTCGTTCCAAAATTAAACCGCGGCCAGATACGTCGAATTTTCGCCCTGTCGGTCGCCTGCCAGGCGGCACCCGCTGCAGGAATCGTCAGGCTGCTGGGGACGTCCGCTTTGTAGTTGGCTTTGAACGAGGCGATGGCGGCTTCCAGCGACAGCATGTCGGTCTTCACTTGGGCGACTTTCGCGGTGCGCATGGCACCTTGCACCGCCACAGTGATCAGCGAGGCCAGTAACGCGATGATCGAGATCACCACCAGCAATTCCACCAGCGTGTAGCCGCGACGGGCGGTGCGTTTTCGATTCACAAGACGTTCCATTATTTCGACTCCTGATTCGCCTGCCAAAGGATTTCCGTTGGGGAATCAGCCGGCTCACGCCGGCCGCTCGCCTCTTTTTAGGAGAGGTTGTTAATCAGTTCAATCAGCGGCATGAACAACGCGATCACGATGAAACCAACGATTCCACCCAGCACGACGATCATGATCGGTTCCAACATGCTGATCAGTCCGTCGACAAGCACGGCGACTTCTTCGTCGTACACATCGGCGACCTTATAAAGCATGGTGTCGAGCGCACCGGTTTCTTCACCCACATCAACCATGTTGACCACCATGACGTCGGTGATCTTCGCTTCCCGCAGCGGAACGGCAATGGTTTCGCCTTCGCGGATGGCCGCGTAGATATTGTCAAACGCGCGATAGAACACGGCGTTCCCAGCGGTGTCGCGCGAAATGATCAACGCTTCCAAAATGGGTACGCCCGAGGCAATCAGCGTGCCCAACACACGACACGTTCTCGCGACGATCGATTTACTTAATATCTTCCCCAAAATGGGTATCTTCAAAGAGAGCATGTCCACAATGAAGGCCCCGGTTTTGTTCTTCTTGATGATCTTGTAGAGCAAATAAAACCCGATCGGAATCGTCGGTCCGAGGTACCAGTAGTTGACGACGGAATCGCTGACTTCCATGAGAATGACAGTGATACCGGGCAATTCGACATCGAAACCGGCGAAGATCTTTTTGAACTTCGGGATGATGTAATACATGATGAACCCGACGATCAGCACGGCGACCGTGACAACGGCACCCGGGTAAATCATGGCGCCTTTGACTTTGCGTTTCAGGCTTTCCGACCGTTCCTTAAATTCGGCCAAGCGTCGCAAGATGATTTCCAAGGCACCACTGGCCTCGCCCGCTTTGACCATATTGACGTAAAGCGAATCGAACGCCTTGGGCTGTTTGGCCATCGCTTCCGAGAGCGTACTTCCGCTTTCGATATCGTCGACGACACCCAACAGCGAGTTCTTCAAAGGCCCTGGTTTGGCTTGGCCTTCGAGGATTTTCAGGCTGCGCAGAATCGGCAGGCCGGCATCCTGGAGCGTCGAGAGCTGGCGTGTGAAGGTGGTCAGGTCTTTAGGACGCACACCGCCGATGGTAAATGTTCGCTTAGGCCCCTTGGCCTTCTTTTTGTCTTGGGGTGACTTCTTCTTTTTGGCCCGGCCTTTTTCCTGAATTCGCGTGACGAAGTACCCCTGATCGCGAATCAGTTGCTGGGCGTCGGCTTCGGTTTGGGCTTCGATGGAATCTTTGACTTCCGTCCCCGTTTTATCCATCGCCTCGTACTGAAACATCGGCATAAGAAGTCTCCTCGACCCCGATTCGGGATTTTATCAAACGGTGTGTGTGTTGTTTCGTTTTCGTCGTGTGTGCTGTGTGCGTGACGCGAGGTTAGTCCAAGTCTTCCATGACGGTTTCACGAACGACTTCGTCGATCGTTGTGTGGCCGTCGAAAATGAGTTTCAAACCGGCTTCGCGTAGCGACGTCATTCCCTGGCTGCGCACGAAGTTTCGCAGGTCGTCGACGGAAGCGTCTGAAGCGATCATGTCGCGGACGTCGTCGTTGACTTGCATCAGTTCGTACAAGCCGACGCGGCCTTTGTAGCCCGAGTTATTACATCGCCCGCAACCTTTGCCGTAGTAAAAGCTGTACTGACGCGCCTGCTCGATGGGAAGTTGCAGTTCCATCAGCAGTTCGTCGCTGGGTTCAAACTCGGCCCGGCATTCCGTGCAGATTCGCCGCACGAGTCGTTGTGCAAGAACCGCTTCCAGCGTGGCGGTGATCAGGAACGGGGGAATGCCCATGTCACGCAGCCGGGTGATGGCACTCGGTGCGTCGTTCGTATGCAGTGTGCTGAACACGAGGTGTCCGGTGAGCGCGCTTTGAATGGCAATCTCGGCGGTCTCGAAGTCGCGAATTTCGCCGACGAGAATTTGATCGGGGTCGTGTCGCAGAATGGCCCGCAACACAGTGGCGAAGGTGACGTCGATATCTTCATTCACCGGAATCTGCAACAGCCCATCGATGTCGTACTCGATCGGGTCTTCCGTTGTGATGATTTTCGTTTCGACGGTGTTGAGTTCGTTGAGTGCCGAGTAAAGCGTGGTTGTTTTTCCGCTGCCGGTCGGGCCGGTGACCAATACAATGCCGTTGGGACTTTTGATCATTGTCCGAAATCGCGTGAGCGTGTTCGGGTCCATGCCGATCTTGTTGAGGTCCAACTGCACAACGGTGCGGTCGAGCACTCGCATGACGACCGCTTCGCCGAACATTGTGGGCAACACGCTGACGCGCAAGTCGACCGGGTTTCCGCCCACGTTCAATTCGATCCGACCGTCCTGCGGCAAACGTCGCTCGGCGATATCCAGTTCGGCCATCACCTTGATGCGCGTCACGATGGCGTTGGCCAAATGCCGGGGCGGGGGCACCATCTCATAGAGCAGCCCGTCGGCACGCACGCGAATCTTGAATTCGTCTTCAAACGGTTCAAAATGAATGTCGCTGGCCTGGTCTTTGATCGCCAGCAACAGCACCATGTTGAGCAGTTTTCTGATCGGCGCGGCCTCGGACAGTTCCTCAGTGGAGGACAGGTCGAATGCCGCGCTTTCGGTTTCTTTACCGAAGGCTTCGTCCTCTTCCATCTTGCCGATGACATCTTCAATGCTGTCTTCCCGCTCGGCGTAGTTGCGAAGAATGGCCGCTTCAACGTCTTGCACGTTCGACACGGCACCACGCACATCGACGCCCAGGAAATTTCGCAGGTCGTCTAATGCGGCGACGTTCTGTGGATCGGCCATCGCGACGGTAAGAACATCGTTCTTCACCGAGATCGGCATGATGTTGTAGATCTCGGCCATCGTCTGCGGAACAAGTTCGAGCACTCGTGGAGGAACGTTCGTTTCCTCGAGATTGACGACCGGCATGCCCCACTGCTCAGCCAGCGCCTCGGTGATTTGAGGATCGGTCACCAGCCCCAGGCGAACCGCCACCTGGCCGATGACTTCCCCGGCACTCTGCTTTTGCTCTTCGAGCACATCCCAGAGCTGATCCTCGGTGAGGTAGCCCAGGTCGACCAGAATTTGTCCAAGTCGCCGTTGTGCCATGCCTTCGATTCCAATTCGTGTTCGTCATCCGCCGAATGAACCCGACGGCGCTAGGTGTTTTGTCTATTGCTATGAGAGCGATGTTTAATCTTCGTCTTCCTCACTGTCGTCGTCGTATAGCCCTTTCTTGGCTCGTTCAATCCGCGCTCTTAAGTCGCCCGGATTGTTCGACTTGCCGATGACGGGCCCTTCTTCGCAGATATCGTTCTTCCACAAGTCGAACAGTGCGTCGTCGAGCAGTTGCATGCCGTACTTGCGGCCGGTTTGGATCGACGAAGTAATCCGGAACGTCTTCCCTTCCCGGATCAGGTTGGCAATGGCCGGGGTCACCACAAGCATTTCGTAGGCAGCCACCATCCCCTTCGGTTTTCGCGGCAGCAACGCCTGGCTGACAATTCCAATGATCGAGTTGGCTAACTGCGTACGAATTTGTTCCTGCTGGTTGGTGGGAAACACGTCGATGATACGGTCGACCGTTCCCTGTGCACTCGATGTATGTAACGTGCCGAACACAACGTGGCCGGTTTCCGCCGCCGTGATCGCCGCTTCGATCGTTTCCAGGTCGCGCATTTCGCCGACGAGAATCACGTCGGGGTCCATCCGCAACGCGCGTCGCAACGCTTCGGCGAAGCTGGGCACATCGACGCCGATCTCGCGTTGATTGATCGTCGACTTCCGATGTTCGTGGTAGTACTCGATGGGGTCTTCCAGCGTGATGATGTGATGATCCAGGTTGTGGTTCATCCAGTTGATCATGCTGGCCAGGCTGGTTGTTTTTCCGCTGCCCGTCGGACCGGTGACCAAAAACAGGCCACGGGGACGTTGAATCAATTCTCCGACGACCGTTGGCAATCCCAGTTGTTCCATCGTGAGGAACTCGTTCGGCACGCGCCGCAGGACCATGCCGACGGTCCCCTTCTGCTTGAAGATCGCCACCCGAAACCGCGCTTTGTCGCCGAACGCGAAACCAAAGTCCGTTCCCCCCTGTTCTTGCAACTCCTGCTGGTTTCGTTCCGGCGTAATACTCTTCATCAGCGCGATCGTGTCTTCCACCTCCAGCGTTTTCGTGTCGAGCCGAACCATATGCCCGCCCACACGGACAACCGGAGGCTGTCCAACCGAAATGTGCAAGTCGCTCACATTCTCTTTGACGACTGTCTCGAGCAACTTGTCGATCTGAATCGTGGCCATGCAACAGCTCTCTGTATTTGAAGGATTCCGCACGCTCGCCCGGCAGGCCGCCACCGAGCAACCCGTGCAATGTGTCACGGTTCTTCATGGTGTACCGCCAGCCCTGCTTTGTGCAACCGAAACGCTGCACACTCAGCTCAAGGATAAACGACTCGAATCCAGGAATCGCCTGCACCTCCGCGTGGCCCGCGGTGAATGTTGTCGGTCTTGCGCCACCAAAAGACAGGCCGGGTAGCAAGCGGCCATCGATATGAGTTCTTTTTTATCGAGCACTCAGGCTCGACACCCTCCTGGAATCACCCGCCCATCTTCGCACGAATGGCTGTATGGACGGCTCACCGCAATTCCTTCGCGGCAACAGGATTATTCGCAACGATTTCGCACATCTCAAGAAGAGGGGAGAAAAAAGCCACTGAGAGCGCCCTGACGCCAAATGAGGCAGGGGGGCTTTGATGCGATCAATGCACGGCCCCGCGCCCGGTAAGCCTGTCAGCGATCCCATGCCGCAAAACGCCCCAGGCAGCGACGCACTTTGCAACATCCGGTTCCCAATGAGCCGGGCCGGCGGCTGGCGATCTCCGCTCGCTGAAAAGAGGGTTCGCTGCTGCACACGCGTTTTGTGGCTGCCGCTGAGAAGTTGTGGCCGGGAAAGGCGACCGTGCAGGCATCCCCGTCTTCACCTTGTTCTTACTACCGAAAACTCAATGTCCGCCTTCATGGAGCCGGACGACCTCGGCTAATGTCGTAATCCCTTGCAGAGCCTTGTCTTTCGCGTCGCTGGCCAGTGTTTTCATGCCGAACAGCCTCGCCTGGCGACGTAGGTTTTGGGTTGGTTCGGACTTGAAGGTCATCTCGCGAAGCGTCGAATTCATCTGCATCAATTCAAAGACGGCAAGGCGACCGCGGTACCCGGAATGTTGGCAGTGATTACAACCCCGACCGCGCATAAACGTGGCTGAGGCCAGCTCGTCCGGGGTGACCTCGCACTGTTGCAGTTCGCCCGGATCGGGTTGGTATGGTTCCTTGCATTTCGGGCAGGCAACACGCACCAACCGCTGTGCCATGACCGCCATGACGCTGGATGCAACCAAGAAAGGCTGAACACCCATATCGATAAGACGTGTAATAGATCCGGGCGCATCGTTCGTATGTAGAGTGCTGAAAACCAAGTGTCCTGTTAATGATGCCTGGATTGCCATCTCGGCGGTTTCGATGTCGCGGATTTCTCCGACGAGAATGACATTCGGGGCCTGTCGTAACATCGAGCGAATGATCCGGGAAAACGTCAATCCAATCGGGGCTCGCACCTGCACCTGATTGATGCCTGGTAGGTAGTATTCCACAGGGTCCTCGGCCGTGATGATCTTGCGATCGGGCCGGTTCAGTTCTCCCAGGGCACTGTAGAGAGTGGTCGTCTTCCCGCTACCGGTTGGGCCGGTGACGAGGAAAATGCCATTTGGGCGGCGAATGATGTTCTGGAAGCGGCGGTAGTTCTCTTCGCTGAACCCCAAGTTACGAATGCCGACCTTGATGTTATCGCGGTCGAGAATTCGCAGCACGATTGCCTGGCCGTGGTTGCTGGGGAGAAAACTGACCCGCAGGTCGAAATCTTTACTGCCGATACGGGTCTTGATTCGACCATCCTGAGGCCGCCGCTTTTCGGCGATGTCCATCGTGGCCATGATTTTCACGCGAGACGTGATCGCAGCGAGAAGCCGTCGCGGGGCGCTGTCGCGTTCGACGAGAGCGCCATCGATACGATACCGCACGCGAATGCGATCTTCGAAGGGTTCCACGTGGATATCGCTGGCCCGCATGTTGACCGCTTCGCTGATAATCAAGTTCACCAAGCGAATGATGGGGGCATCACTGTCCTCGTCGCTGCCCGCTTCCGCCTCGGCCACTTCGGTTTCGGTGAAATCGATGGCCGTTTCGGTGAATTCCTGCAGCATCGAGTCGACCGACTCGGTTTCGCTCTGGCCGTAATGCCTGTTAACGGCTGCCTGGATCGCCTCCGGAGAAGACATCACAGGCTTGATTTCACGGTTAACGATGAAACCCAGCTTGTCGAGCACTTCGTATTTCAAAGGGTCAACGATGGCAACAATGAGCGCTTCCCCGTCCATGGCCACTGGAATCACAACGTTTTCACGCGCCATCGACTCGGGGACCATTTCGATGACCGACGGGGGGATTTCCTGCCCTTCCAGGTCGGTCCATTCAAAATTGAACTGCGCGGCCTTGGCTTTCCCGATGACGTCGCCCGAGACGTAGTCTTGGCGGACCAGCACATCTTCCGGAGGGATTCCCAGACTGCCGGCCATATCATTCGCTTCGGCCAACTGGTCGGCGCTGATGACGTCGTCATCGACAAGTTTCTGTAGCCAATCGGCTGCCATTGGTCGTACTCCGTAACCCGAAGGTGATCTCCACACGACGACGCACAGGTCGCACGCACCGGCCGAACGCATTGCCTCGCAACTTAGATGCCGCCGAGCCGAAATTATCCCGGCGACGGGGCCGCATTACGATTTGTGACGAAAGAACCAGCTCAAGACGGTACGGCGAGGTGAATCCACCGGAAGAGCCGCAGACATGACGTCCATTTCATTCTCACCCCCACCCGGATAGGAGTCAAGGACACCTGTGTTTGCCGCAAACTGCCAATCGGGGTAGAATTACGGGTCACCCAGATGTTGAATCAACATATCGTTACATCTTTTGCGATCAGTTGGCGAATATCTTATACTGAAGCCCCCCCTTGAAGAGGCCCGTTTCCCGCCGACGACACCAACCTGAAGGTCGTCATATTCTCATCGGTTTCTAGAACGTCGACAACGAGCGAGTCTGTGATGTCTCTCCGCCTTTTGTCACTCCTGCTTCTGGTTGGTCTCACGCAACGGGCCATGTCCGCCGAACCGGACGCCGCTAAACCAGATACCACTAAACCAGACGCTGCCGCGCCGGACGCTACTGGGCCGGACGCTGCGGGGCTGGAATTCTTCGAGAAGAAGATTCGTCCTGTTCTGGTGAAGCATTGCTACGAGTGCCATTCGGCCAAATCGAAAGCGATTAAAGGAGCCTTGTTGCTCGACACTCGTGTTGGCACGCGTAAGGGGGGCGAATCGGGGCCGTCTGTTGTGCCGGGGAAGATCGACGACAGTCTGCTGCTGAGCGCCCTGCAGTACGATTCCTTCGAGATGCCCCCCAAAGGCAAATTGCCCAAGGCCGTCATTGCCGACTTTGAACAGTGGGTGAAGATGGGTGCCCCCGATCCGCGCGAAGCGACGACAGTCATCGCCAAGAAAACGATCGATTACAAAGCGGCTCGAGAGTTCTGGTCGTTCCGTCCGATCACCAAACCAAACCTGCCTGCCGTTCGCGATGCCGCTTGGCCGCGCAACGACATCGACCGTTTCGTTCTCGCTCAATTGGAAGCGAAGAACCTGAAGCCTGCCGGGCCGGCCGAAAAACGGACACTGATTCGCCGCGCCACCTTCGACCTCATCGGCTTGCCACCCACGCCTGAGGAGATCGAAGAGTTCCTGGCCGACACAGATCCCAAAGCCTTCGAGAAAGTCGTTAGTCGCTTGCTCGCCTCGCCGCATTACGGCGAGCGTTGGGGACGGCGCTGGTTGGATGTGGCCCGATACGGTGAGGATCAGGCCCACACCTTCAAGGCGAGGAAATACCCCAGTGGGTTCCGTTACCGTGATTGGGTTGTGAAATCGCTCAACGACGACATGCCCTACGACCGCTTCGTTTCCTTGCAAGTCGCCGGCGACTTACTCGACGGACCTGATCGCAACGGCCGCTTGGCCGCGTTGGGCCTGTTTGCTCTCGGGCCGGTTTACTACGCGGACAACGGTGAAAAGAAGAAGGCGATGGCCGACGAGTGGGACGACCGCATCGACACACTGATCCGCGGAGTGCAAGGCCTGACAGTCAGTTGCGCCCGCTGTCACGACCACAAATTTGATCCCATTTCCATGCAGGATTACTACGGCATTGCCGGCGTGTTCGCGAGCACCGACTACAAAGAATACCCCATCGCCCCACAGGAAATGCTCGACAAAAAGAAGCAGGCCGACGACGCGGTCAAAGAGCAGGACAAGAAGCAACGCGATTTGATCGGTGTTGAGAAGAAACGGTTAACCGCTGAGGCACCGATGGAAAACGGCAAGAAGAAACCGCTTCCCAAGAAGGGCAAGGAACTCGAAAAACTCTTCAGCGACAAAGCCAAGGCTGATCTGAAAACGATCCGGGCCGAACTGGATAAGCGGAAGAAAGCGACCGCCGCCATCAAGATTCCCGTTGTGCATTCGCTCATCGAAGGTAAATCGCAAGACTTGAAGATTTATCTCTCAGGTGATCCCGAGAAACTCGGCGACGTCGCCCCGCGCGGGTTCCTGCGCGTGATTGCCGGTGCAGAGACACCAGGGTTCAAAACCAAAGGCAGTGGCCGACTCGAACTGGCTGCCGCGATTGCATCCAAGAACAACCCGCTCACCGCCCGCGTAATCGTCAATCGCGTTTGGCGCGGACATTTCGGAAGAGGCATTGTTCGTACTCCCAGCAACTTCGGCAGCCTGGGCGAACGCCCCACGCATCCGCAACTGCTCGACTTCCTGGCTTCGTCCTTCATCGAGAACGGCTGGTCGCTGAAGACACTGCACAAGCAGATCATGCTCTCGGCGGTGTATCGTTCGAGTAGCGAATTCAACGCAGCCGCCAACGAAGTCGACCCTGAAAACCGCTTGTTGTGGCGAATGAATCGTCGCCGTTTGGAAGTCGAACCCTGGCGAGACGCCATGCTGGCCGTCTCGGGACAGCTCGATCGCAACATCGGCGGACCTTCGATTAATCTGGCTTCGAACGGAAACAAACGACGCACGCTTTACGGGTTCGTCAGTCGACACAAACTCGATGACGTCTTGCATCTGTTCGACTTCCCCGACCCCAACATCACCATCGCCAAACGCAGCGAGACAACCGTCCCGCTGCAATTGCTGTTCGTGCTCAACAGCGAATTCATGACCAGCCAGGCCAAGACGCTCTCCGCCCGGCTGATGTCCGAGAACATGGAAAACGACGCCGCGAGAATCGAACGCGTCTACCAGTTACTCTTCGGACGCAGCCCGACCGCAGTGGAAACCGAAGTCGGCACGGCCTTTGTCGGCGAGGCGAAAGTATCAACCGACGGGCTATCACAATGGGAGCAGTACGCTCTTGTGTTGCTCGGATCGAATGAGTTCACCTTCGTTGACTGACTAACAACATGAGTTCGCGATTTCCGAATTGCGTTCGCACGATATCGCAGAGAAAGACTTTCGCCATGTCGAATTCGTCCCCCGCGCCCAACTCTCCCGCAGATTTCGGCCTTTCGCGTCGGGCCATGCTGGCGCGCACCGGAACCGGGTTCGGCACGTTGGGTTTGGCGGCGATGCTCGAGAGTCAGCTCACGGCCACCGCAGCGCCGGCAGGTTCATCGAAGAACCCGTTAGCACCGCAGGCACCGCATTTCGCACCGAAAGCGAAGCGGGTCATCTTCCTGTTCATGAACGGTGGCCCGTCGCACGTCGACTCCTTCGACTACAAGCCCAAGCTTCAGGAGATGGACGGCAAAACCGGCGAAGGTCAGTGGAATGGGGTGAAGGGCAAGTTCATGGGGTCGCCCTTCAAGTTCGAGAAGAAGGGGCAAGCCGGTATCGAAGTGTCGGAGATCTTCCCGCACATCGGCAACCGCATCGACGACATCTGCGTCATCAACTCGATGCACACCACCACGCCCAACCATGAACCCGGTCTGTTCATGATGAACTGTGGCATCCAGCAGCCGACGCGTCCTTGCATGGGGTCTTGGCTCAGCTACGGCTTGGGCAGCGAAAACCAGAACCTGCCCGGCTTCGTCGTGCTTTGCCCCGGCAAACCGGTCGTCGGCCCGGCGTTATGGTCGAGCAGTTTCTTGCCGGGAATTTATCAGGGTACGCATATCAACAACGCGAAGATCGATCCCAAAAAAGTCATCGGGCATATCAACAACCAGAATCTTTCGCAGTCCAGCCAACGACGTTTGCTCGACCTGATGCAAAAACTCAACCGCGATCACCTTCAAAGCCGTGGGCAGGATCTCGCACTGGAAGCCCGCATCGAATCGCTCGAGATGGCCTTCCGCATGCAGTTCGAGGCCCAAGACGCTTTCGACATCGGCAAGGAATCCAAACCGGTTCGCGAATCCTACGGCAGCGGACAATTCGCCGACGGCTGCCTCATCGCACGGCGATTGGTCGAACGGGGCGTGCGGATGGTGCAACTGTTCTACGGCAGCGGTCAGCCTTGGGACGCGCACGGCAACATCATGGACCACAAACGCGATGCCGGGAAAAGCGACCAGCCGGTCGCTGCGCTCATCGACGACTTGAAATCACGCGGGCTGTTCGACGAAACGCTCATCATCTGGAGCGGAGAATTCGGCCGCACGCCAACTGCACAAGGTGCCAAAGGCCGCAACCATCACGCCACCGGTTTCACCACCTGGATGGCCGGCGGAGGCGTGAAGGGCGGCATGAAGTACGGGGCAACCGACGAACTGGGCATCAAGGCGGTCGAGAACCGCGTCAGCGTCCACGACTTGCACGCCACGATCCTGCACTTGCTCGGCATGGATCACGAACGCCTGACTTACCGCTACTCGGGCCGCGATTTCCGCCTGACCGACGTCCACGGCGAAGTCATTCACGACATCATTGCATGAGCCTCGCTGCTCGTTCATGATTGTAGGTCGGTGGGTGACATCGGAATCACGATGGTTCGCTTCTGCGCGTTGCGTGATTCTCAAGCCGACCTTTTGTTTTTACCACAGAGGACACAGAGGATCACAGAGAGATGAAGAAGAGAGATGAAGAAGAGAGATGAAGAAGTGAGTTGAAGAAGTGAGTTGAAGAAGTGAGTTGACTTCGCACTGGGGTGGCACGCCCTGACAACGGAAGGGCGTGGTCATCGCTCGCCCTTGTACTTTCCACATTCCATTCCGATGTGCCGCCAATGCCCCCTTTTTCCTCTGTGCCTCTCTGTGTCCTCTGTGGTGAAAAACAATTCCAAATCCATCACCTTGAACGGACACCGACGATCATGCCCACTGACATCTCTCAGCCAGCCGACACCACTCGGCGCGACTTCCTGAAATCCGCAGCGATCGGCACCGGAGCTTTGCTGGCGAATTCGTCTGCTTTGATCTCACCCGCCGGCGCGGCTGACAAGAAGTCGCTCGAAAAAGGTTTCATCGACGCCCATTCGCATATTTGGACGCCCGACACGAAGGGTTATCCGCTGGGTGAAGGGGTCCTCAAGAAAAACATGAAGCCGGCCAGTTTCACGCCCGAGCAACTCTTTTCGCATGCCAAGCCGGTCGGTGTGACGCGGGTGGTGCTGATTCAAATGAGCTTCTATCGCTTCGACAATTCCTACATGCTCGACATGATGAAACAGCACCCCGAGCGATTCTCGGGCGTGGCCGTCATCGACGAGAACGACGATCCGAAGAAGACCATGCAGGCGATGAAAGCGAAGGGCGTTCGCGGCTTTCGCATTCGCCCAAGCGGCAAGTCGGCCGACAAATGGCTGGCGACCGACGGCATGCAGACCATGTGGAAAACCGGAGCCGAGGAAGGGCTGGCGATGTGCCATCTTATCAACCCGGAGTCCCTCCCCGGCGTGGGACGGATGTGTCGCAAGTATCCGGAAACACCGGTCGTCATCGATCACTTCGCCCGCATCGGCGTCGACGGAACCGTCCACAAGAAAGAACTCGACAACCTCGTCGCGTTGGCGAAGCATAAGAAGGTCAAAGTGAAAGTCTCCGCCTACTACGCTTTGGGTAAGAAGCAGATTCCTTACGTCGACCTGTTACCGATGATTCGCCGCCTCACCGACGCCTACGGACCGGAACGTCTGATGTGGGCCAGCGACTGTCCGTTTCAAGTGGCCGAAGGGCATGATTACCGCCATTCGATCGACCTGATCCGCAAACGAGCCGACTTCCTCTCGAAAAGCGACCGCGATTGGATTCTCCGCCGCACCGCCGCGGAAACGTTTTTCGCGTGAGTTGATTGTGAGGGCAGAGTCTGAATCATAACCCGACGCGTAAGCGAGGGACGCAGGGAGTAGGCTCAATTGTCCTGCGTCCCTCGCTTACGCGTCGGGTTAACTTAGCAAAGCCTATTCCGCCGGCTTCAACCGCAGGTGATGTTTCGCTTCCCGTTCGACCGCTTCGCGTGAGAAGACGAGCGGGAAGTATTCGTCGTTTTTCCAGAGGGGAAGCAGGTCGTCGTAGTGCGGGCTGCCGGGTTGGCCCGATTGGCCGGGGGCGCTGGTGGCGAGGCCTTTGTCCCAGTCGGCCAGATCGAACAGTTGTCGGTAACTGGCTCCGCTGACTTGGGCAAACGCTTCTTCGTAGCGTGTCGCGTTGGGGCAGAGGCCGTCGCCCGATTGACCGATCGGCCCGCGATCAAAGGCCGCTGCGATGTCCTCACCCATACTGGAAAGCGGATGCACGAACGAAACCGTATGCAGTCGATCCCAACGCCAGGTGGCCACATCGTCACCCAACGCCTCTTTCACCTGGTCAACGGCTGACGCAAACGTGCGACGCAACAACTCGTCGCGCGCAGCCGTCGGGTTTGCTCCGAACCAGCGTTCGTCGGGCGATTCCAGCGCGGCGAGTATCACGGGGATACCAGTTTGCCCGGCCACGAACTCCAGCAGGTCGGCCGAGACGAACTGTTCAAAGCAGGCGGTGAGCAATTCATCCAGCCAATACCCGTAAACCGGGCCGCAGTGGGATTCGCGTGACAGATGCCCGTCCCACTCGGCGAACTTTGCCCGAATCGATTCCAACTCGGCTTCCTGGAACGACATGCCCGCTGCCAAACCGGCCATCTTACGGCCGGGAATCGAGGTGCTGTCGTGATGCATCGAAGCGAAGTCGTCGATCTCGAATGTTGATTTCTCGGCCAGCCGTTCGTGGATGCGATCGTTGCGGTAAGTGGGTGCCCATTCGTAGGCGATCGTCTGCTCGTAGCCCTCGGGCAGAATGTTGTGATTGGCGGTTACGATATGGTCGGGCGGATCGAATAACTGCGGGAGTTCGTCGACGTTGAGGAACCGCTGCCATTCATGTTGCCCCTCGGCCCCATTCACCGGCAACAAGCCTTTGTGGTTCTCACGAACCGGTGTGAGCGCGGCCGCCACCCAGCCGACGTGGCCGTCGACGTCGGCGTAGAGCATATTCTCCGAAGGCAGTTTCCAGCGGGCGACCGCGTCATGAAACTCGTTCCAATTGCCGGCTCGACCGATCGCTAGCGACGGCAAATACGCGGCCGTCCCCGGTTCGCTGCCCGTCCATTTCAGCGCGAACGCTTGATTCGTGTCGCCATCCTGATGAATCACCGGACCATGACGTGTGAACCGCAATTCGGTTTCGGTCGGCTCACTTTGTCCGGCGACGGTCACCTGCTCGCGTATGATCGTCATCGATTCCCACTCGTCGCCGACGCGGTAGCGGGTGGGGTCGTCGGGGTGTGTTTCCTCGATGAAGAAGTCGGCCTGGTCGGTGCAAATAATGGTGAAACCCCAGGCAATGCGGTCGTTGTGACCGATCGCCACGCCGGGCAACGCCGGTTCGCCGCTGCCGATCACGTTCCACCCCGGTGCGTTCAGATGCACCATGTATCGCAGCGAAGGCATGGTGATGGGCCGATGCGGATCACTGGCTAACAGCGGCTTCCCGCTGGCCGACGAGCTGCCGTCGACAACCCAGTTGTTGCTGCCGTCATCCGGCGAGAACGGCAACGGCCCGGTGGCCTGATCGAGGGCGGCAAGAATCGCTTGCGGGTCGATCGAGGAGAGATCAACTCCGTCCGGCGCTTCATAATCAAACGGTGGATCGGTCGGTGCGAGGCGTCGTGCTTCTTCGATGCCCACTTCGGCGATCAGCTTGGCACGTTGCAACTCATTACGAAAATTTCGCGACATGACAATGCCCGACATGCGACCTAGGCAATCTTCCGGTTGCCATTTCTTCGGGCGGCATTTCAGTAGCTCAAACTCGATCGGCAGTTTGTCACTGATGAAATCGATGTAGGCGTTGATGCCCGCGACGAAGGATGTTGTGATCTGCTGCGTATCGGGCGAGTAGCTGGTCCACTCGGCCTCCATGTCACCGCGATAGCGAACCAGTCGGGCGAACCGGTCGGCTTCCAAACCCGCTTCCCCCAGCAACTCGGCCGTTTCACCGATGGCGATGCGACGCCAAAGGTCCATCTGAAACAGGCGATCTTGTGCCGCCACGAAACCTTGGGCGAAGAACAGGTCGGGCTGGTTCTCGGCGTAGATGTGAGGGATGCCCCAGCGGTCGCGAATCACCTCGACGGTTGCCGTGAGGCCGGGGACGTTGGCTTCACCGGCGAGGTCGGCGAGTGCTGCGACACAACGGGTATTCAGG
>Ga0114999_10004855_pt1 | contig 16109 bp, 15 predicted proteins | sample ArcticOcean_MG_C_3_FD_89820 | JGI IMG/M metagenome (GOLD analysis project Ga0114999, IMG submission 89820) | Marine microbial communities from western Arctic Ocean - ArcticOcean_MG_CB8_126 | ecosystem: Environmental > Aquatic > Marine > Oceanic | place: Arctic Ocean: Canada Basin | collected...
CGACGGCACGACTACCGATGACGGCTCAACGACCGATGACGGCACAACGACCGATGACGGCTCAACGACCGATGACGGCACTACGACCGATGACGGCACTACGACCGATGACGGCACGACTACCGATGACGGCACTACGACCGACGACGGCACGACTACCGATGACGGCACTACTACCGATGACGGCACGACTACCAATGACGGCACGACTACCGACGAGTCGACCGCCGTTCACGCACCTATAGAAGTCTCGTTCCGATCAGTCAGCGCCATCAACGTGACCGTCATTCCCAGCAAAGCCACCCGTAAGCACCTTCGCGGTGTGGTCAAAGAAAATGGCAATGGCAAAACCAAGATCCTCAAGGGAGACGGCACGGAAGAGGAACTCGACGGCGAAGCTGGCGAGTCCGGAGACGATCTCGGAAGACGAAATCATCGATCGAATCGATGCGCTGACACTGGCAGCCGAAGACAACCCTGAACTGTCGGAAGGGCTCGACAAGCTCCGTGGCAAGGTGAACGAAAAGCGATTGGAGCGCCTGGAAGCCCTCGTAGAGAACAGCGATCCTGAGGACCAGGGTCTGGTCGATGGTGCGCTTACCAAGGCCCGCGGCAAATCCGAAAGCTCGGGTGTCAGTGGATCGAGCGGCAATGGCAATTCCGGAAACTCGGGCGGAGGAAACTCTGACTCCGGTGGCGGGAGCTCAGGAAACTCTGGTGGTGGTAATTCCAACTCAGGCGGAGGCAACTCCGGTGGTGGTAATCCAAACAAGTAGCAAAAATTACCTACGGGTATAAAACGGTAGAATCACCGACCACCGGCCCAATTCCCGCTTCAGACATGCGGACTGAATCGGCCGGCATGGGAAGCGAGCGCGTTGGGTACTTCGAGTACAGGTGACGCAGAACAGACCGTTGAGGAGCATCAGCCCCGCAAGTTCGGGCCGATCACTCTCTCTGTGCCACCGGCGATGCGGTACCGCGAGTACCGCAACTACTGGTTCGGCATGCTCTCGGCCGTCGGCGGCTTCCAGATCGCCATGTTCGGCCAGTTCTGGCTGATACATGAGTTGACCGATTCCACGGTCTACCTTGGCTATGTCGGACTCGCCAATGCGGTCCCGGCGATCATCCTCAACCTTGTCGGCGGAGTGGTCGCGGACCGATTCGACAAGCAACGTCTCATCATCGTGACGCAGACGATCTCGGCCGCCCTTGTAGGGCTGCTGGCGGTGATCACTCTTGCCGATGTCGTAGTGCCGTGGCACGTCCTGACCATCGCCGTGTTCGCCGGGGCGATCAACGCCTTCAACCAGCCTGCAAGACAGTCGATCTACCCGTATTTGATCGAGCGCAAGGTGATGATGAGCGCCGTGGCGCTTAACTCTTCTATCTGGCAGGGCACACGGATCATCGCACCGGCCATCGGCGGGGTTCTGATCGCTGTCATCGACACCGGCGCAGCGTTTGTGCTGGCGGCTGTGCTGATGTTTGTCTTCACGATCGTCGTCGCCTTCTTACGGGTTCCGGACGAGGCACGGGCTGGAGCGTCAGCACGAAATACCAGCGCATTTGGCGACATCGTCGAGGGCCTCAAGTTCATCAAGGCAAACTCGATCTTCACGTTCCTGATAGGCATGACCTTCTTCAACAGCTTCTTCGGGCTGTCTTACATCATCCTGATGCCGGTGTTCGCCGACGATATTTTGAAGGTGGGTGCGGATGGCCAGGGTGTTCTTATGAGCGTGAGCGGAGTGGGCGCTCTGATCGTGACGCTGTGGCTCGGAACCCGGGTCTCGTCCGGCAACACTGGCTTCATCCTGATCGGCGGCGGGATCTTGACCGGTATCACGGTGGCGGCATGGGCTTTGACGGCCGAGTACACGAGTACATAGGCTCGTACGCGCTAGCGCTAGTGCTGATCTTCTTCCTGGGATTGTTCTCGTCCGTCTACATGATCTCGATCATGAGCACGCTCCAGATGCTGGTGCCGAACGAGATGCGGGGCCGTGTGATGGGCTTCTACGGCATGACCTGGAACATCATGCCGCTGGGCGGGATGTTCGCCGAGGCGCTCGGCCTCTATCGGAGCGTCGTGGGCTGTGGCGATTGGCGGGATCGCGGTATCCGCGTTCGCCATAGGTCCGGCGTTGCTGAACGGTAATGTTCGCAACCTGGGTGCGCTGCTGATGTCCTCAGAAGCCGCGACGAGTGGCGCACCATCGGGGAGTGTTGCCGGAGGTTCGGGAGATTAAGCCGCACCTACTCCAGCTGTACCCAGCCATCGTCCAACTGGTCGAACCGGCTTTCTAGCTCTGAAATCGCATCCGCACCCAGCGAGATTCTGCGCTCGAACAACTCCAGGTTTGAGGCCATATGGCGCGGGTTCTTCGTCCCGGTGAGCGCTACGTCCACGGCGGCGTAAGCGAGCGTTAAGCCGAACGCTAGCTCTATCCGATCGTCAGGTGCGCCCGGAACCGGGCCTATCGCCTCCATCGCCTACGCACGTGGGAGCATCCTTGCCCACTGGCCGGTGGCATTCGGGTGAGCCGGGGCTGCGCCCCACGTTCCGTTGCCCATCGGCCGCTTGATCAGGATGCCCATGCCCTGCTCCACCGCGGCAGGCAGAAGCTCACGACGGGCACGCTGGTCGACAAGGTTGAAGCTGGTCTGGAGTGTGTCAAACACACCGCTGCGCACCGCCCACAGGGCCTCTTCGTTATCGCCGCTGTAGCCGATGAACCGCGTTTTGCCCGCATCACGAGCGTCCTGCAAAGCACGAATCACGTCGCCGCGCTCAAGCACCTCCTGGGTACATGAGTGGAGCTGCACGATGTCGATGTGGTCGGTCTTCATCCGTTCAAGAGATCGATCGATACTCATGGCGACGGTGTCGTAGGTCCAGTCGATATCTGGATTTCGCCCTTCCCTGGCAGACGTCGCGTGCCCGGCCTTTGTCGCAAGCACATAGTCGTCCCGTCGGTGGGCCACGGTAGCCCCCACAAACTCCTCGCTATTGACGTAGCAGGAAGCCGTATCCAGCAGGTTGATGCCGTGATCCAGAGCAGTGTTGAGTACGCGGCCGGCCAATTCAGTCTCGTCCAGCGATAACTCTTGTCCGATCTCGGACAGCCCGGCACCGAGCCTGCTGACCTTGAGTCCGGTGTTGCCGAGGGTGTGGTATTCCATCTGCGATCTCCGTTGTTCCGAAGTTGTTACGGGGACCTGTTGGCTGTGTGCCGCAATCTTGCCCGCGGCGTGACTTGATTGCCAGCGCGCCGGGGTCAGGAACTCAAACCAGATACCGTCGGATTCGGACAGCAACGCAAACGTTGCGTTCGCAGCGACAACTCAACAGTTACCGCTTGATGGATTCATGAAATACACCTTTGGAACCCGAAACTAGCCAACCTGCATCAAAGCTAATGTCGGCGGGTCCACCACCCCCCCCCCGGAGCATCTGCTCCCGGTGAGTCCGCCGCTCTTTGACAATCCACTCCTCACTCAAGAATGCGACCCCTTAAATCCGGGGGTCGTATTCGCGTCCGGCCCTGACGCCGCAAACACGGAGATGCGATCAGGTGAGCTGGAGCCGGTAGATGGCCACGGCACCGTACTCGTCCGATTCAGACATAAGTGCGACCTTCCATCCACCGGCATCGTAGAACCGCCTGCCACGATCGTTGGCGGCGACGGTATCGAGCACGACGGTCTCGAACCCGGTGTTTCTCAGGTGGTCCAGCGAGATCTCCATCAACCTCTGGCCTGCGCCCCCGCCGAGATGGCCGGGATCGATATGGATCGAGTAGAGGACCGCAAGCTTGCCCTCCTCACCCATGGGTTTCGTCTGTTCGTAAAAATCGTAGCGATCGTTAAGCGGCCCGACCATGCTGAATCCGATGACCTGCCAGTCTGCCTCCACCACGAACATCTGGTGGCCGCGGTCGGTCGGCGTAAGGAATTGCTTCCACCAACTGGTCTGATCTTCATGAACCTGTTCCTCCACAAACCCGTCGGGCGTGAAGTCGGCAAACGAGATCGTGTGGCTCCGGAAACTGATCTCGCCGATTATCTGCTCGTCGGCCTTTGTGGTCGGTCTTGTGGTCAGACTGCTCAAACGTTTCTGCTTTCCTGTGCTGATTCGATACCGGGCGGTCTTCGCGCCAGCTTCGACCGTTACCCTCGCCACTGTTGTGCGGCGATGAGGATGTAACATCTCGCCAATGTTGGGCAGATGAATGTAGAAGCCGGTCGTAGCTCTTATTCAACCAAGCCGGGAGGGTGATCGCAATGTCGCACTACAGGGACGCCGTTACCGGCTACGAGACTCTTCAACTCGGCGACTTTGAGTTTCAATCTGGTGTCGTTCTGCCTGACGCCAAGCTCACGTACAAAACCTATGGCTCGCTGAACTCCGAACGCAGTAACGCGGTTCTCGTTGCAGTTCCGGTGAACGGGACTCATCAGGACGCAGCCGCCATTCATATCGAGGGCGACAACCGGGCCATAAATCCGGACGACCATTTCATCATCATTCCGGACATGTTCGGAAACGGCCTGTCGTCTTCGCCGTCCAATACGCCGTCACCGTTTGACGGACCGAACTTTCCTGCGGTCACCATCTACGACAACGTAAGGGCGCAACACGCGCTGGTGACTGAAAAGCTGGGTATTTCGAAGCTAAAGCTAGTCACCGGCTTCTCGATGGGTGGGCTACAGGCTTACCACTGGGCAGCGATGTACCCGGACATGGTGGAGAACGTTGTTCCTATCTGCAGCGCCGCCAAATGCTCGGGCCACAACTGGCTGTTCCTCGATAGCCTGGCCGTCGGACTGAAGGCTGATTCCATATTTGATCACGGTCGATACACGGAATATCCAGAAGCCGGGATGAGGGCGTTTTGCGCCATCTACGCAGCTTGGGCGTATTCGCAGGAGTTCTTCAGGCAGGACGGACATAAACTTCTCGGGTTGTCATCACACAAGGAAATGGCCGACAACCTTGCTCAACGTTTCGTGCCGCAAGATCCCAATGACCTGCTCATCAGAACCCGGGCATGGCAGAACGCGGACATAAGCGATAACTCGCTTTACAACGGCGATCTGAAAGCGGCTTTAAGGGCGATAACTGCGAAGGCTGTCGTTATGCCGTCTTCCACAGACCAGTATTTCTGGTCGGACGACAGCAGGGACGAGGTTGAAGCGATGGCTAACGCCGAGTTCAAGGAGATTCCCAGTATCTGGGGTCACGTCGCTCCGTCAGGCAGGGGTGTGGAGGCTCGAAAATTCATGGATGACGCTATTCGTGATTTGATCGGGTAGTTGGGGCCAGATTACCGATATGACTGACGGCAGGTCGATTCGTAAATGTCATCCCGGGGTCCGGCGTGTTAGGCACATAAGCCGATCCTGAATCGAGTTCAGGATGACAGTGGTTGAGATCTGGATGACAGTATTAACGCCGAGACGATTTCAGAGCCGGTAGATTGACGACCGGCAAGTTAACCGGGCCATTTGGCTTCGGCATGACAAAACGCCGAAAGCAAGCACATGACACAGGTACGGATCACCGTTGGATCGTTCGTTTTCGTGGCGAACGCGGAAAAAGAGGCTGCGCCGCAGACATGGTCTGAGTTCCGGAAGTTACTACCCTACAAGAACAAGCTGATTCAGGTTCGCTGGAGCGGCGAGGCTGACTGGGTACCTATGGGCGAGTTCAAACTCGATGTTGGGTTTGAGAACCACACCAGCCATCCGGCGCCGGGCCACATCCTGTTTTACCCGGGCGGATTCAGCGAGACCGAGATTCTATTCCCGTACGGCGGCACGTCATTTGCAAGCAAGATGGGCCCGCTTGCCGGTAACCATTTCCTGACCATCGTCGAAGGGAACGAACAGCTTCCTGCGGTCGGCGAGAAGGTTCTGTGGGAGGGCGCTCAGGACATCCTGTTCGAGGAGATTTAGCCGGGATCCAGGACGGGGGCGCTATAACCGCGCTCCGTGGCATACAATCCGCCCGCCCGGTTAGGGCGAAGCTGGCCGCCCGATACGGGCGATTTTGAAGGATTGGTCCTATGCCCGAGATGCGCAAGAACCCGGCGAAATCAATACTGGCATCCGGCGGTGTCGTCACCGCTGTAGGCGGCGTGTATACGGCCCAGATGGCGGACTTCGTCGGCACGCTGGGCGTTGAAGGCGTCTGGCTTGAGGCCGAGCACGGCCCGTTGGATTTCGCCGATATCGAGGACATCACACGAGCCTGCGACCTGTGGGGCATGGCGTCTATCGTGCGGGTCGGGCGTGCCGAGGCCAACACGATCTACCGGACGCTGGATTGCGGGGCGCAAGGCATAGTCGTGCCGCACATCAACACCCGTGAAGAGGCTGAGTTAGTGGTGGACTCCGCCAAGTACGCGCCAATCGGCAGTCGCGGCATGTTCAGCACTCGACAGGGCTACGGAGTTGGCGACTACCTTGAGCACGCCAACAACGAGACCTTTGTCTGCGTCCTGATCGAAGACATCGTCGCTGTGGAGAACCTGGACGAAATCGTCAGTGTCGACAACATCGACGTATTTCTAGTTGCGCCGAGTGACCTCGCACAGTCGATGGGGCACCTTGGCGACGTGGAGCACCCGGAGGTTCAGGCGGTGATCGACCGTTCGATCCAGCGAATCGTGGACGCCGGTCGAATCCCGGGTCACGTAGGGCGAACCGCCAGTATCGCCAGTTACATCCAGAAGGGTGTGCGCTTCTTCAACGCCCAACTGAACGAGTGGGTTACGAACGGCGCAGCGATGTACACGGATGAAGTGAAGAAGGGTGTTAGTGGGACGTAGATTCTGGGCAAATCAGAATCCCCCTCATGCTTGATGCACTGGCCCTCTCCCGCGGAGGGGAGAGGGAACAAGTTCTACGGCATGGCGCAGTACATTAAGTCCTTGAGCGAGATTCGCCCTCAAGTCATCCCGAGCGAAGCCGAGGGACCTTCACCGCGTGATTATTCGTGCATGAAACGCCTCTCTGCGCCCTCACTTACTTTTACAGGACGGTTATCCCATGTGAGCTTGAATAACCAACGTGACAGCTAAATACCGACCCCTGACCGTCGTTGAGGACGCATCCAGTTTGGTTTGTGAATCAAATGTACTGGTGAAGATCCCTCGGCTTCGCTCGGGACGACAACATCAGTGTTAATGATCAATCAACATACCGGAGTAATAAGAAATGGCTGAGCTGCGACCCAATCGTGCTAAGGAAAAACTGGCTAAGGGCGAGATCGTTACCTGCCTGGCCGGTGTGGACTCCCCACATCTGGTGGACTTCGTCGGTCAGATCGGTGTCGACTCTGTATGGCTTGAGGCCGAGCACGGGCCGGTCGATTTTGAAGCTATCGGTGATCTATCTCGGGCTGCCGATCTGTGGGGCATGACACCGCTGGTTCGGGTTGGCAGCACCGACTACAACACGATCTACCGGACGCTGGACATGGGTGCGATGGGCATCACCGTGCCGCACGTGGACACAGCTCAGGATGCCCGGGACATCGTGACCGCCGCCAAGTACGCGCCGATAGGCACCCGTGGCATGTTCGGACCGCGCCAGTCTTTTGGCGTGACCGACTACGTGAAAAAGGCGAACGATCAGACGATGGTTGTGGTGCTTGTTGAGGACATCAAGTCCGTCAACAACCTGGACGAGATTCTGGACGTCGAGCACGTTGACGTGTTCCACGTTGCGCCAAGCGACCTTGCGCAGTCGATGGGCCACATCGGCAACGACGAGCACCCGGACGTGCAACGGACGATTGACGAGTCGATCGCCAAGATCATCGCCGCCGGAAAGATCGCAGGGACCACGGTCGGCGCACACAACGTCGCCAAATTCCGGGACCAGGGCGTGAAATTTTTCTACACAAGCCTGAACGGCTGGATCATGTCCGGCGGGGACGAGTTTCTAGGCGCACTGAACGGCTAACGAACGAACTCTGTGGCAGCTGCGCCAATCTCCCACGGCCCGCTGCCGCAGCTTGTGCCGTCCTCGGCGCTCACCAACAATCGGCCAGCTTCCGGGATTTCGACCAGCAGATGCGTCTCCGGGTGAGATCGGTCGAATCGATCTCGAAGGTCCTGGTAACAGTAGACGCCTGCGCCAGATTTGATCTCCAGGAAGCGTCTGTTCACCCTGCCGTCGTCCCGCGGATCGAATCGGTGCGCCTCAGACGATATTCCGGGGACAAATCCGACCGAGATGATGGGTTGATCCGGGATCACCTGGTCGTACACAAATGCGATGTTCAGGTCTTCAGACGCGAACTGGTCGAGCTGGTTATACCAACCGCCCTGTAGCGTGCCCGCGACGTCAAAGTTGAGGACGCCACATATCGGGTCCACGGTGCGCAGGATGTTGCCGTCTCCAAGGATCGCGGCCAACTCAGCGCGTTGGCTCTCCGGATACTGATCGAGGAGGCACAACGAACCTCGTGCCTCCTCGCCAACCAGTTCAGGATGGGTGAAATCGATCGTCTGAGTGGTCGTGTCGAACACCCCGATGTCCAACGCAGCGGCTCGACCGCTGTTGAATCCGATCTGCTCGCCTGCGGTCAGTTCCAGGAACGGAGCGTAGGAACATCCGTCAACAGCAAACGCGCCGGTCGAGTACGCGTTGCAGTTGAACGAGTCCAGATCGTCGATCGACTCCAGGATGCGGTCTGAGACCGGCCCAACATGGCCGTACCTCACTCTGAGCCCCTCGCAAATTCCGACGTCGAACGTGTACTCGCTTTAGCTAACTTCCTGGCCGCTGAGGCTGGTGGTGACGGTTGATACGCCGATCGAGATCAGAATTCCGTCGGCAACGGAGTAAACGGGAGTTGGAGGAAAGACCTGACCGTCCCCGAACGGTCCTTCGCTAGTTTCGCCGCGGATCACAGGCACAGCGAAGTACATGTGGGAGGTAGGAAAGGTGCGGCCGGGAGGATTCACGTTGCCAAGCGGGGTGAGTAGCGGGACGTTCGACAGGTCCATCGGGAAGGCGCTGAAGTTGGGGCCATCACCACATTGACGGTCGGACACGAACGAATATGGATCGTCGCCTCCCTTTCTGGGCGGATCGTAGGTCGCAACAGCTTCGATAGTCGGGAGTGCGCCGTCGCCGGTATGTGGCGGGGAGTATGTCGGCGTCGCTTCAGCCGTCGACATATCAGGGACGGGCGTAACTCCGTCGTGTCCTGGCAGGAATGCAGGCGACGGAGTTGGCGTGGTGGCAGGGGTGTTCGTGAACCCTGGCGGGGGCGTGCCTTTTAAGCCTGAAGGCTGCGTTGGAAGTGGTTCGCCCGCTGTTCCAGTCACCGAAGGGTCCGGTCGAACGGTCTCGACGCCATTCGCGGGGTTACCAGTCGCCGATGAACAGGCCACTAGCACTGCCAGGGCGATGTTCAGAAGCGTCAGGTAAATCCACCGTGTTCGAATACGCCGCATCGGACACTCTCCCGAGTTTGATTCACTCCGAATTCTCAGGGAGAACGGCGGTGCAGGCATGGGCGGTCAGACGAAGATCGATACGTGATCGCACCAGACTCTAGAACGACCTGTAACGCGGCCCTAGAACGCGTCTGGGCCCGTCCCCTGTTCGTGCAGCTCTTCACGGGTGTAGCTGCCCAGCGATCGGAAATTGAACTCGGTGTATCGCTTGATCCATCCGAGTACGATCTGCTCCGACTCCCGGTAGCGTGCCCGAGTCGCATCGTCCGCAGCGTCGCCAAGCTTCTCAATGATGTCGACGCCCTCGGAGCGTGTCAGTTCTTTGATGAGCGCCAGGTCGTGATTTCGCTCCGTGTCCTCACAGGCCGCTGCGTGCACGACCCGCTGAGCCGTCTGCGCCACGGAGATACGGGCCGTTGCCAGATCCTCCATAAGCGCCGGGTGGATACCCGGGTGCCCATCCAGCGAATCGATGCCCTTCGCACCCCGACCGTTCAGCCAGCCCTCGACGTACTCGATGATGGTCCGAACGTTTCGACGGGAGCCTTCCTGAGTGACCGGTCCTTCCGGGGTCTCAATCTTGACGGGGAAGTTGTCCGGGTCCTTCATCGAATCGGTCGGCTGCCATCCAGTGGCGTGAAGCTCCTTGAACGGGTCTGCGGCCGTTTTCTGGTGATAGATGTGCGCCGTCCAACCTCGCAGGAAACCGTTTTCGGCCTCCCAGACCTTGTCGGCACGGATCGCCTTCGCCGCCATCTCGTTGACCGCCTCGTCCCGGCTTGGAAGCTGTGTGGCCATGCCACCGATCGGCACCGCTCCGTGCTTCAAGCAAACAGCTACCAGTCGACGGAAGATGTTCGCAATAAAGGGGGTCGCCTTTACGTCCACGCCAAAACGATCCGGCCAAAGGGAGTCGGGGTCGTTCATGACGTACTCGAGGAGGCTGGCCTTCAGGTCCCATCGTGCTGCGTTCAAACCCGCAGCATATGGACCGAGCTCGTACAGCATCTCTTCCATCTGCCAGACGGCGGGGAGGGACTCGACCAGGATTATTCCTCGAATCACGGCGTCCGAGAGGTGCGGGACCAGCTCCCGAGAAGCGTCGAACACGTCCCGGTACAGTCGAGCCTCAGCTACGGATTCGGTCTTTGGCAGGTAAAAGTAGATGCCTTTGCCCAGCTCGGCGTGAACACGCCCGGCGTGGAACAAGGTCGCCGCCGTGCCCAGCAACGTGGCCGATATCGGCGCACCATCGATCGTGAAGTCCGTCTCGTCCAGGTGCAGGCCGCGTTCGCGGTGCATGAAGAACGGAATAGGCCCGTCCCATAGCTTGTAATGGCGATCTCGTGCCTCGTCGTGGAACTCAAGATTTCCTAGTAGCGCGTCACGGCGATTGATGGCTGATTGGACCGTGTCAGACAGGGTGTGACCTGCGGCGTCTTCGTCGTCATCAAGATCGCCAACCGCCTGCGTGCCGTCCGGCATCGGGTTGAGGGCGTTGATGAACATGGAGGTCATCGCCACCGGGCCAGAAATCTCGATCCCCGGCTGCCGTAGCTCTTCCGGGACTTCAGGTACCTGCCAGTCGGTTGTCGTGGCGGGACTGGGCGCTAGATGCGCGGGTTGTCGGCCTTCTCCGGTTGCTGCGGCCGACACAGCCAGGCGTTCGGCTCGAAGTGCCTGGATTCGTTCGTTGAACTGATCGTGAAGCGATAGCACGTAGTTCAGGAAGTCCGGCGTGAGTATCTCGCCCGATCCCGGAACGCTCTCAAAGTTGATTCGATCACTGGCCGACATGGCTATCAATCCTTCTGGTGTGGCTGACGCCTGTAATTACGGGGACGGGACATGCAGCACCATTCTCAAATTGGCGCAATTTGAGATCACGCGGCAAACGGACCGGCGTTCAGGCCGGCCCCTAGCAGCGATAAGTTTGTTTCCAACCAGAAACATTATCCGGGACAGGGATGAGCAACATCACGGAAGCGTGTAAAGAACGTGCGATACTCGGGCAAGCTGCCCCGGATCTTTGAACTGGGCGATCAATCGTACCAAGAGGATGACGTCGTGACTTCGAGCGGACCCACTATCAAGGGCATGTTGACGCGCGATGCGCTGGTCAGACTGGCGCAAAAGGGCGAGATCGACACCGTGGTAGTTGGCTTTACGGACCTGTACGGTCGACTCATGGGTAAACGTTTCGAGGTCGATTTTTTCATCGAACAAACGGTCGACCACGGCACCCACGGTTGTGACTATCTCTTTACGGTCGATATGGAGATGGAGCCAACTCCCGGTTACGAGTACGCCAACTGGTCTAAGGGCTACGGCGATGTCCACCTTTCTCCAGATATGGAGACCCTCAGGGTGGCGTCATGGCTAGACAAGACGGCGATGGTCCAGTGCGATGTCCATCTGCCCGAATCACCTGATTCGTCCGGGTCTGAATCCGGGTCTGGGTCTGGGTCTGAATCTGGGAATCATGATCTTGTGCCTGTCGCGCCGCGATCGATGCTCAGGAAGCAGTTGGCGCTCTCTGAGGCGATGGGTTTCGACCCGTTTGCGGCTTCGGAACTTGAGTACTACGTATTCAACGATTCGTACGCAGATGCGGCACGCGCCGGGTATGCAGGGCTCGAACGGGCGGGATGGTACGACGAGGATTACAGCCTGCTTCAGGGGTCGCGTGGCGAGCGGCTGAATGGCGCAATACGACGGCATCTTCGCGATTCAGGGGATCCGGTCGAAACGTCGAAGGGCGAGGCGGGGATCGGTCAGCATGAGTTAAACGTTCGTTACAGCGAACTTCTGACGATGGCCGACCGGCATGTTGTGTACAAACAGTGCGCCAAAGAGGTGGCCGACGGGCTTGGCGTAAGCGTGACCTTCATGGCGAAGTTCGCAGAGGGACACAACGGCTCAAGCTGCCACATCCACCTGAGCCTGCGAAAAGGCGGAGACCCTGTTTTTGCCGACGGCGATGGACAATCTGACCTGTTCCGCTGGTTCCTTGGCGGTTGGATGGCGCACGCGCACGAGTTCATGCCGTTCTACGCTCCAAACGTGAACTCGTACAAACGATACGAGAGCGGATCATGGGCGCCGACGAGCCTGGAGTGGGCGTACGACAACCGAACCGTTGGCTTTCGCGTGGTCGGTACCGGTGAGTCCCTCAGGATCGAGTGTCGACTGCCGGGCGCAGACTGCAACCCGTATTTGGCCTACACCGCCGCCCTGGCATCCGGGTTGGACGGCATCGAGAACAAGATCGAACCGCCTCCGCCACTGGATGGGGACGGATATACGTCGCCGGGAGTCACGGCGCTGCCCGCCACATTACGCGACGCCAACGAGGTGTTCCGGGCCAGCGAGTTTGTTCATGGTTCGCTCGGTGATGACGTGGTGGAGCACTACGCCCACTTCTTTGAAACCGAGCAGGCGGCATTCAACGTAGCCGTTACGGACTGGGAACGACGACGCTATTTCGAGCGGATCTGATTCGCGCCACGCTTCCGGTTCCCGTTGGGCGAAGCGATAATCAGTGGTCACCATTTATGGTCGGGCGCACATAACAACAGGCGCATCGGCCGCTGTTCGTCTGACAACTATTCCCTGATAACATCTACCTGGGATCCGGAGCCAAAAAGCACAATGAACCCTCGCCTTCACAATCGATTGAGTTCGGCCCTCTTACGATTTGGGCTGCCGATCGTGATTTTGATGGCGGTCATATTGATCGCCGCCTGCTCGTCGGACAAATCCGAAACGCCCCCAACCTTGACACCCATCCCTTCGCTAACTCTCCGGATCGAGCTCGGGGAAGTTGTGTCACTCTCACCCGGGCAGTCTGCCGAGATCTCCGGCGAGAACGTACAACTAGCGTTCCATCGCGTGGCCGATGACTCACGGTGCGCAGAGGGCGTGCAGTGTGTGACGGCCGGTACTGCGACCGTCGTCATGTCATTAGGCGGTCCGGATTTCGACTCTGGACAGACGGAGTTCATAGTTCAACCGGGTGGCGGAGGAGAGGTACAGGCAGGCCCGTACATCGTCGAACTAGTCTCGATCTCGCCGGACCCGCCGCCCGAGGCCGGAGTCGCCGCTGCTGATTATGAGGTCACGTTCAACGTGACCAAAAAGTAGTCAAAACACCTCTCCAGCCTACCCAATCCGCTAATCCAAACAGAGGTCCAGATGGGATTCACGCCCGAACAAGAATCAATCGTCGCCAACTTCATCGGCGAACACGACATCCCCGGAGCGGCGGTTGCGATTGTCGTCGACAATCAGATCATCTCCGAGGGCGGATTCGGTGTGGCCGATGTTGCGAAGGAAGCTCCGGCAACCGAACACACGATCTGGCCTATCTGCTCCATAACAAAGTCGTTCACGGGCGTGTCGGCTATGCAACTGGTCGAATCCGGAAAGTTGCGGCTGGACGAGCCTGTTCAGACCTACCTGCCGAGGTTCCGAGTGCAGGACGAAGCGGCAAGTCGCAATATGACAACCCGGCTATTCCTGCGCCACAACAGCGGGATGGGCCGGACCGGTCACCAGGACCGTACGCGGGAAGAGGCGATCAACCCGTTTCCTACACGTGAAACGCTGGTCAACGCGCTTGACACCGCTGCACTTCAGTCGGCTCCCGGAGAGGCGTTTTCCTACTGCAATGAAGGCTTCGCCACGGTTGGGCACACCATCGAGACGCTGGCCGGGATCCCGCTTGAGGAGTACTTCACCAAGAACATCTTCGAGCCGGTCGGTATGTCGGACTCGTCCATCGATTTCATGGACTGGAAGAACGGTGCAGACCGCACTTACGCATACTCCCGGGGCGATGCGGGTGCTTTTGATAGCGGCGAACGTCACGGCGACTACATCGTTGTTCGCCTGAATGACGACTACCAGACGTTCCTGTCTACCGGCGGTATCGTCAGCTCAGTCCACGATCTTGCGCTGTACCAGATCGCCTCAATGGCATACGAAGACTCGGCTCTTGGGCTAACGGCCGGATCGCTGGACCACATGCAGAGCGTCCAGTTCCCGTTTGGCGACACAGGCTGGGGCTACGGGCTTGGCTACTGGGTGTTCTGGAGTGGATCAACGAGGGTTGTCGGCCACTCCGGTGGGCTGCCCGGAATCTCAACGTATTCGATGATGATCCCTTCCGAGAAGACCGGCGTCGTGGTGTTCACCAACCGGGGAGACCGAAAGGCGTTTTTCTTAGCCGAGGAACTGATGAACACGGTGCGCGGGCAGGTGTGGCGTGACTCCACAAGCGATCCGCTGCCATACGAGACCCGATACCCGACGCCTTCTGCCGACGATCTGGCCGAGTACACCGGAAATTACGAGTTCCGGGCAGGTACGGCGAGTGTCGAAGCCGGGGACGGGGGCATTGTGATCAAGACGCCGTCACGGCTGGACGGACCTCCGGTATCGATCACCACAACTCAGGTCGGCCCGGACTCATTCATAAGCCAGGACCAGGGAATGTCGATCCCCTTCGTGCGAGACGCGTCAGGCAAGGTAGTGCGCTTTCTGAACGCCGGTTACTCGTACGATCGCGTTTAGGGCGTAACGGGCGTATTCGTCCGACCCGGTCCTTCGAGAGCCTCAGGACGCTGTCGCGGAAGTGGGTTTGAGGACCCTACGCGCGTTTCATGCACTGTCAGCCACGCGGTCCAGGTCCCTCGGCTTCGCTCGGGATGACGATGAGAAATGTCGACCACGATAGAAATGTCATCCCGAGCGTAGCCGAGGGATCTCTACCAACAGACGAAATAACGAACCAAACCCAAAGGGACAAACTCGTTATCTCGCAACCACTCCTTCACGAAGACTGAGCCACCGCGTCCCCCTACTCCATCTTGGAGCCGACAAAGCGTGAGATGGCTCGGGCTGTTGGGTCTACCCGTACGTTGATTAGCGCCGGCTTGCCGCTGGCGAAAGCACGTTCCAGCGCTGGCCGTATCTCGTCCGGGTCCTCGACCAGTTCGCCGTGACCTCCGAGTGCCTGCGCCAGAAGGTCGAAGCGGGTGAAGCCCAACTCTCGGCCTGGCTTCCGGATGCCCTCTACTCGGGCCGTCCAGCCTTCGTTGTTGCTGACCACGACCACGATCGGCAGATTGTGCCTGACCGCTGTGTCGAAATCCATCATGTTCATACCAAGAGAACCGTCTCCGTGCAGCGATAGAACCTGGACGTCCGGCTTCGCTACCTTTGCGCCGATGGCGTACGGCAGGCCGACGCCCATGCAGCCGCTCGGGCCGGAGTTGATGCGGTGTCCCGGGTAGTAGGTGTTGATCGACTGCCGGCCGTAGTGAAGGATTTCGTTGCCGTCCACCGTCACGATGGCGTCACGATCAAGGAACTTGTCGATCTCGTTGCATAGCCGCAGCGGATGGATCGGTACCTGGTCTGTATTCAGATTGGGCTGGGCCCGCAGGAGCCGAGTCTGATTCTGCTCGTCCAGGTAGTCGGCCCACTCCTTGCGGGCGTCTGCGCCGTCTGAGTCGATTCCCGAGTCGATCAACTGCTGAAGTACGACTTTGCCGTCCCCAACCAGTCCAATCTCGACCGACCGGTTGTGTCCGATCTCGGACGACTCGATGTCGATCTGGATGA
>Ga0114999_10004859_pt1 | contig 16099 bp, 8 predicted proteins | sample ArcticOcean_MG_C_3_FD_89820 | JGI IMG/M metagenome (GOLD analysis project Ga0114999, IMG submission 89820) | Marine microbial communities from western Arctic Ocean - ArcticOcean_MG_CB8_126 | ecosystem: Environmental > Aquatic > Marine > Oceanic | place: Arctic Ocean: Canada Basin | collected...
AACGACAACTGCCGTTGAGGATTCTTTCCTGAGATTCCTATCGGGGTGCACCCCAGCCCCGGCGTTCAACTCACCGGCGGTAACCGCCAGATCCGAACCACGCCCCCCGGCATCGTGGCTTGCGTTACAACGAACCTACCAGGCCTTCGACCAACTGACAAAGAACCGGAAGTCCGTCTCCAACCCGACACCGTCAAGGTCCTGGGCGATTGGCTTGACCCATTCGAAATTCAGACGGCTTGCATCCTCGAGGGTCCACACCAAGCCCAGGCCGAGGTTGACCGAGTCACCACCCCGCATGTCCGTTCGAGCCATCGGAGCCATCACCGCAAGTTCCCCATCGATGCCGTCGAAGTTCTCACGCATCAGTCCCTCGATTCGCACGCTCGTGCTGAAACGTTCGGTCAGAAGTTTCGAATACCAACCGGTGAGCTGGTAGACGTTGCCCACCGAGTAGCCCCGATAATTCCTCCCGATGGGGAGGTCGGCCTGAAACTGGAACCCGGCGCTGCTGTCTTCCCATAAGGTCTTGTAGGTCAGACCCGGACGGGCATTGAAGGTGCCACTCCCCAGACGCATCGGATACGGCAACAAGGTCTTCATCGGAGGCATCGCGCGGTTGGTCATGTTGTTCAGGTCACCGGTCGGCACACTGAAGCCCAGGTTGGCGATCCACTCCGTTCCATCGTCGCGATCCAGCAGCCACAGTGCCCCGGCGGCCATGTCGTCGAATCCCTCGTTGTGTGTCCGAAACGTGGTCCCGTCCATCCGGCGGTGGTCCATCGTGACCGATGTCCACTTCGGCATCAGGTACAGGGTGACCTCGTCCGACGGAGCGTACATCATGTGTACCATGTGCATACTCATGTCCATCCGCGTCGGCACGACCATGAACGTCGTGCCCGTGGCGGTATGGGCCGCCATGTCACTGACCACGTCACGACCGACGCGGTTGTCGTCCATGGACATATGCATGAACTTGTATTCGGCCATCACCTCGCCGGTCTGATGCGGGTGGTCCCCCATCAGGCCGGCCGGCGCATGTGTATCGGGTCGAGGCAAACCAACGTGATCGTCATCGAAGCGATCCAATGCACTGCTGAGAACGACCGAATTTCTCCCCACCGGCAACTCGGCGGCCGGTGCCACTTCAGGAACGGCGGCAACCACAATCCCTGCCGTCGCCAAGATGGCCCATTCCCACACGGTCGCACGATTAGTCACCCAGGTCCTCTTCATTTCCGCAACTCCAGATAACAACCCCTCGATCGCGACGGCTGGTCCAGTACGACAGACGCAACCACTGACAGAATCGGCACGATCAACACGACTGATATATCAGGCGGCTCTCCGCCGTCAAACTTCGCCTGACTGTCACAACCCGATCCGTGACCATTGGACAGAAACACGTCTCGCTTGCGGGGCAATCAGTGCCAGTTTCCACGTCCGGGTTCGGACAGCCGAGTGTGCAGGCTACTCGTCAATCACGCAGCCCAGCGAGGCGGCTGGGCCGAATTCAAACAGCGCACACGGCAGGCTCGGACAGGAAAAGAGCAGTCTCCCCACCCCAGCCCCGGCGTGCAATCCCCCAGATCCGAACCACGGCCCCTGGAGCCGTGCGGGGGAGATGACAAGAGAATGGTCGTCAACGCTCACGCCCACTCTTTTAGCGAACGGGTGTCGGTGCCGTCAGGTTTGTCACCGCCCGAATCGACTGTCGCGACGAGCCATGTCCCACAACTTGATGGAGTGATCGTCGCTCCCGCTCGCCAACAAGTTACCGTCCGGCGACCAGGTGACACCTCGAACTGGCTTCTTGTGACCGGCCAGCGTGTGGAGCGTTTTTGCCGTGGCCACGTCCCACACTTTGACCGTTCCGTCCTGACTGCCAGTTGCCAACTGCAAACCGTCCCGCCTCCACGAGACGCTTTCGATCCGACGCTTGTGGCCCTTGAGCACGCGCAGTTGCTTCCCCTCAGGCATCGCCCACACAATCGCCGAAAGGTCACGGCCACCGCTTGCCAGTCTTGTTCCGTCCCGACTCCAGCTCACCATTTCAATGGCACCCGTATGCCCCTTCAGAGTCCGGGTCTCTTCGCCGATGGTGGGATCCCACAGCTTGACCGTGTTATCAAATCCACCACTGGCCAGCTGTTTTCCATCAGGGCTCCAGTCCACGCTGATCACGTAATGCGTGTGCCCTTTGAGCACGCGGAGATTCCGACCATTGGCGGCATTCCACACACGAACCGTCTTATCCAAGCTTCCGCTGGCCAGTTTCGAGCCATCGGGACTCCACACGACGCCCAGCACCGGAGCGGTGTGGCCGATGAGCTTGTGGATTTCGCGGCCGGTTTTCGTGTCCCACACTCGAACGGTTCGGTCATAACTCGCACTGGCGAGCTTTGTGCCATCCCGGTTCCACGCAACGCAATAGACATAGTGTGTATGCCCGGAGAGCTTTCGCTGTCGCTTTCCGGTTTTCACGTTCCAAATCCCGATCGTTTTGTCGAAGCATCCGCAGGCCAGCCATTCACCTCCGGGGTGCCAGTCCAGTCCAGTTGTTGAACCTGCGTGGCCACGCAGCGTTTGATCGACAGCGTAAACCACATCGGTCCCGGCGACACAATGAAAGGCGACAACGATCAGGTACCACACGTATCGCAATCTTTGTTTCGTCCTGGGCCAGCTCCAAGGCCGCACTGCCCGACACGGGCAGGTACGCTAAATCCAGCGTTCGGCAAACGTTGCGTCGAGTACACCCCAGAGGATTCGAACCTCTAACCTTCGGTTCCGTAGACCGACGCTCTATCCAATTGAGCTAGGGGTGCGGGAGAATATCGATTGTACGAAATCCCCGCCAAAGAGAAAGCCCCTCATCGCCACACACCTCCGACAACACCACAACTCCCGATCCCTCGACGCTCGCGCCAACAATCATCAGAATGGTCGATGGTGAACACCATGAACAACGTCAACAACGAACCCGCCGACAACCCGTTGCCTCCCGTCGAACCGCCGTCCGGGCGATTCATCGCTCAACTGTTCATCATCCCCTCGCTGATCGTCGCCGGCATCGTCGGACTGTTCCTGCTGTTCAGCTGGAGTGGCTCTCAGACACAGGACTGGCAGACCCTGATCGTCAACCTCGGCCGTGACAACACTCATCGACGTGGCCGAGCCTTCCACGACCTGGCTCAACTGCTCAACTCGGGCAAAGCCACCGAAACCGGCATCCCGCTCGAACGACACCCCCCCCTGGCCAACGCACTCGCCGATCTCACCAACAGAACACTCGCACAACAATCAACTCCCGAACAACAGGCCGATCGCCTGCAACAAAAAGTCATGCTGGTCCGACTCCTGGGCCTGGTCGACGTGCCACAAGCCACCATCCCTGTACTCGAAACGGCACTCTCGGACAACCACGACCCCGCCGTCCGACAAGCCGCTCTCCAAGCCATCGCCTCGGCCGGCAAACAGGCGATCGACCGCAAGGCGAACGTCGACAAAACTCGACTGCTGACCGGTCTCGAACGTATCCTCAACGACGACGATACCGCTCTACGCCGCGACGCCACCGTCGCCCTCGGTGTCTTCTCGTCCAAAACAGCACTCCGACGCCTCGACTCACTGCTCACAGACACCGACCCCATCGTCCGATACAACGCAGCCGTGTCACTGATCCGCCAAGGCCAACTGCAGGGACTGACCGTCCTGAACGACACGATCCGCCAGGCTGCCGACGATCGAGCGAGCCTGGATCTCTCGCAACCGAAAACCAGGGCCGAAGTCCAAGCCTTCGAACAACGCTGGCTACTGCTGCAGTTGACCTTCAAGGCCGTCGGCAACATCGCCGATTCACTCGACGACAAGCAACGCTCCAACTTCCAGGCAGCCATCACACCGCTGACAAGCAACCAGACCCCCGACCGCATCCGAATCGACGCAAAACGAGTCCTCCAGCAACTCAAGAAGTGATCGGCCGCCCACCGCGAGCCAATCCGCCGATCTCGTGTTCCGTCGCCCCACCCGCGGCGACTACACTATCGGCCGTACGGCCCAATGGAGATCCACCCGAGATCCCAAGGAGAACAGGGACCACGATGAGTCGAATCACAAACAAACCCAACACCGCAGCCAACACCGCATCCACAACCGTCAACCGGTTCGCTCTCGCCTGCGTCTTGGCCCTCTGCTCACTCTGGCTGCTCGACGCCGCGGCACAGGATCGGCAACTGACGATCCCCGACACGCGTCCCGCCATCCAGCCTAATTCCGCTCAAACCGTCACCGCCAGTGGTTTCCGCGTCAAGCTGCTCCGCCAGGTCCTGCTCGGCTTCGACCGCGTCGGCACCATCTCGGACCTCGATCTCCACGAAGGCAAACACGTCAAGCAGGGTGAAGTGATTGCCAAGCTTGACGACGAGGTTGCCGTCGCCGCACTCAACAGCGCCCACAAAAAAGCCACCAACAACGTCCACAAACGCTACGCCACGGCCAGTTACGCCGTCTCAAAAAATGAGCACGAACAGGCTCTGCTGGCCAACCGAAACGCCGGCATGGACGTCGTGCCGAAAATTGAAATCCGGCGCCTGTTCCTGGCCGAACAACGCAGCCAACTGCAAATCGAACAGGCCATCCACGATCAGGCCGTCGCCGTACTCGACACCACACTCGCCCAAGCTCAACTCAACACCTACCGACTCAAGGCTCCCTTCGACGGCATCGTTACCCGACGGTTCAAGCAAAAAGGCGAAACCATCCGCCAGGGCGACCCCGTCATCGAACTCGTCGATGTCTCGACCATGAAAGTCGAAGGCCGAATCCCCCTGGGACAAGCCATCCACCTTCGACCCGGACAGAAGGTCATCATCCAACTGATCGACTCGGAAGACCGCAACGATGCTCTGCCCAGCGAGTTTAGACAGGCGAAATTCCCCGGCCGGCTGGTTTACATCGATCCTGGAGTCAGCCTGGTGGGTAAGCGAGACGTCAGGGTCTGGGCCGAAGTGGCCAATCTCGGCGGACTGCTGAGACATGGACTGACCGCCGAGATCAGGATCGATACCGCGAGCACTCGATGAGTTCGGCCGCTTCGCTGACATCCGCCAACCGGCGACCGATCCCGCTGCAGGTCCGTGACGACCTGATCTACGAGCAGATCGAGTACCTGGGCGTCTCGTACTGGGTCATCAAGGACCCCGTCGGCCTGAAGTACTACCGGCTGCAACCCGAGCAGTACCACTGCCTGCAACTGCTCAACGGCGACCGACACCTCGAAGAACTCCGCGACGCACTTCACGACGTGCTGCCCACCGTCCGATTGCAACTCTCGGACATCCAACACCTGATCACCGATCTGCACCAAAAGGGACTCGTTTTTTCGAACCGCATCGGCCAAGGCGGCTCACTCGCCAAACTCGACTTCGACGAAAAGAAGAAGAAGCTGTTCAACACCATGAAGAGCCTGCTCTACGTGAGGCTCCCCGGCTGGGACCCCGAAGCCGTACTCAAACGACTTTACCCCTTCGTCAGTTGGGTCTATCACCCCGCCGTCGTCACTGTGACCCTACTGTTCGTCATCTCCAGCTGGATCCTGCTGGCCGTACAGTTCGAGACCTTCACCGCACAACTGCCCGATTTTCAGCAGTTCTTCAGCTGGCCCAACCTGATGTACCTCTGGATCACTCTGGGCACCTGCAAGGTGATCCACGAATTCGGCCACGGACTCTCGTGCAAGCATTTCGGAGGCGAATGCCACGCGATGGGAGTAATGCTGCTGGTCTTCAGCCCCTGCCTCTACTGCGATGTCTCGGACAGCTGGATGCTCAAGAGCAAATGGAAACGCATCTCCATCGGCGCCGCGGGCATGTACATCGAAGTCGTCATCTCGGCATTCGCCATCTACATCTGGTGGAACACTCAGTCCGGACTCATCCACCACCTCTGTCTGAACGTCTTCTTCGTGACCGCGATCAGCACCGTCATCTGGAACGCCAACCCGCTGATGCGGTTCGACGGCTACTACATGATGTCGGACCTGCTCGAAATCCCCAATCTCCGGCCCAAGGCCGACCGGTTACTCCGCGACTGGTTCGGCTGGTACTGCCTGGGGATCGAGGCCAAGCCGGACCCGTTCATGCCCGAAACCGGTCGAGTCGGATTCGTGATATTCGCCATCGCCGCGGGCCTGTACCGCTGGTTCATCCTCGCCGCAATCCTCATCTTCCTCTACACCGTACTGAAACCCTACGGTCTCCAGAGCATCGGCATCGCCCTGGGCTTCGTTTCGATCAGCACCATCCTCTTCAACCTCATCCTGAACGTCTACAAACAGGTCACCGCTCCAAGGATCGAACCATTGAGCCGTCCCAAGATCGCGATTTCCCTCGGCCTGTTCGTCACTCTGATCGCCACCGGCCTGTCCATCCCCCTGCCGCTGCACGTCGAGGCCTTGTTCCTGATCGAACCTCACGCCGTCCGACACATCTACACCCCAGCCCCAGGACGACTCGAAGGCCGACCCGTTCAACCCGGCGAACAGGTCGCCGCCGGCGAAACACTCGCCGTACTCGACAACCCCGCCCTCGAACTCGAACAGGTCCGACTCGAACAACAACAACAGGTGCAGCTGATCCGCATCTCGGTCGCCAATGCTCTCGACGACCGGCCGCGAGAAGAACTGGCTCGAGCGAACCGGAAAGCGGCCAAGACGCAATTGGCCGAGTTTCAAAAGCAAATCCGGAGAATGACAGTGCGAGCACCCCACGCGGGGACCGTCGTCGCACCGTCACGGGTCCCCGCTGCACCACTCAACTCGCCAAACGATCAACTCGCCGCCTGGCACGGAACACCACTCGAAGACCGCAACCGCAACTGCTTCCTGCCCGAACGCACACACCTGCTCTCGATCGCTCCCGACGACGAATACCAAGCCGTCGTCGTCATCGACCAGGGAGACCGCAACGATATGGTCTCGGCCGAAGAAGCCCTCGGATTCACCGGGACCTCAGGACCCAATGGCCTCACCGTCTCGTCCGTGCTCCACAACACCTCCGCCGAACAGGCCGGCATCGTCCGCGGCGATCGCGTCACCTCGAATCACGCAAAACCCATCACACGACTCGCCGACCTGCTGCCCGACTTCGACCAACCCATCACCACCAACCAACCCACCGTCCTGAAACTCACCGTCGTCAGTCAATCCAGCACCGGCACCCGCCAAGTGACTCTCAAACTGACCCGTTCGCCAACCCGAGTCGAACTCAAGTTCGACCACCTGGCTGATCGGATCTACGAAGGATTCATCGAAAAGATCTCGCGTCGCGACCTCGAATTCATCCCCGAACTGCTGTCGAACAAGCTCGGAGGCGAATTGGCGACGGCGACCGATCGACAGGGCCGCGAACGACCGCTGAGCCCCGCCTACCAGGCGACCGTGCTCCTGAGACAGGATACGCCGCTGCTGAAAACCGGGCTGCGAGGCCGGTCACGGTTCCTCGTCGATACGCGGACCGCCTACCAGTGGATCTACCGCTGGTACCGCCGAACCTTCAAGTTTCGACTCTGATCCCAACCGCCTGCCTCTGGCCCACACCCCGATGAACTCCGACCCATTCGACCTCCTGATCCACGCCGGCCGAATCGTCTGCCCGCAGACCGGCCGCGACAGGCCTGGACGGGTGGGAGTTTCCGGTCAGACGATCGCCGCCATCGATCCGCCCGACGACTCGCCCGCCCGACGCACTCTCGAATTCCCCGACGCCATCCTGCTGCCCGGCCTACTCGACCTGCACGCTCACCCCGCCTGCAGCGGATCCAAGCATGGTGTCGACCCCGACCGTGAGTTTCTGCCCCGAGGCGTGACCACGGTGCTTTCACAAGGAGACGCCGGAGCCGACAACTGGGCGAACTACCGCGACGAAACGATCCGCGGGTCTCGAACCCGAGTGCGACTGGCGATCAGCATTTCGCGGCTCGGAGAAAGCACTCAGCGACCCTGCCTCGACGATCCCGATTGGCTCGATGTCGACGCCTGTGTCGAAGCAATCACTGATGGCGGACCGCTGATCTGGGGAATCTCGATCAATTGCAGCCGAGCCTCCTCAGGATCCACCGACCCGCGACTGGCACTCGATCGCGCACTCCAGGCCGCCAACTCCACCGATCGGCCACTGCTGTATGGTCTCCGAGAACCCGACGACTGGCCGTTCGCCGAACAGTTCGACTTGCTGCGACCCGGTGACGTGGTCACCTACTCGTTCCGCAGCGAACCGCACGGAATCGTCGCCGGCGGCCGTGTTCGCCCCGAAGTCCTCGCGGCACGCCAGAAAGGCGTGCTGTTTGATGTCGGACACGGCATGGGATCGCTCGACTTCAACGAACTCGAAACCGCTCTCGGCGAAGGCTTTGCACCCGACACGATTTCGACCGACCAGTACTCCAGTCACATCGGCAGCACGCCGCAGCACGACCTGCCGCGAACCCTGTCCAAGCTGCTCGCCGCCGGGATGCCCGAAGCCGACATCTTCGCCGCGGTGACCTCCCGACCGGCCAGGATCCTGGGCCTGGACGACCAGGCCGGCCGCCTGCGACCCGGAGCCCCCGCAGACCTCACCCTGATCGAGTTCCGACACGACGCCGCTCCACTCGCCGATGTCCACGGTACGACTCGACCCGGAGGCTGCTACGAGCCGGTCCTGACTCTGCGAGCCGGACACCCCTTCGCCCCCGACGGCACCAGCGGCTAGCCCACCTGCGGCCTGCTAGCCGTCCAGATCGCCAAAACGCTTCATCACGTCATCAAGCAACGCGCGGCGACGTTCGACGTTGGCAAACAACCACAACAACGCAATCCCCAACACGATCCCAAACATCGACCACGTGACCATCTGCTGCTCGAACTGCCGAGCGATCAAGGCCACGATCGCAACAATCGATACCAGCAGAAACGCCGCACCCTGGTACAGGAACACACGCACACGCAACCCCATCCCGATCAAGGCCGCAAGCACCGACAACACCATCAGCACAAACGGCTGAAATGGCTTCGCGGCAAAACCGCCGATGAACATCTCGAGCGTCGATGTGACCAGGATCACCGCCGTGGCACCCGAACGAATCGCTCGCAACATCTCGGCCGGCAACCGCTCGCGGAATAGCTGAGCCGACAGCAGGATCGACAACGCCGGTGGCAGGATCCAGAGCTGAGGATGAGTCACCAGATCGAAGTCGAAATTGCTGAACACCACCCACAAGGCAATGTTGCCAAACACCGCAGCCGCCAACGAATATCCAAACTGACGCCGGGTGGCGGCCAACGCCGTGTACATCAAGGCCATCGCCAGGAACAACCAGGCTCGAGATTCCATCGGGAACTGGTCGCCCATCGCCCACACGCCCAACGCCGGCAACAATGGCAAAAAAGCTCCCGTCGTGTGCAACGGCTCGGCCAACACCGTCAGGCCACGTCGCTCGAACCACCAACCAGACACCACGCCAGCCATCGCCAGACCGATCGCCGTCGATGGCCAGTTCTCGGTCAATAACTCAAGGAACCCCGCCAATGTGAAATACTTGTGCACAACCAGCAACAACACCAACACCTCGGCCGCATACACATACACCATCCGACCCCGCTCGGTCAGATTCAATGGATCGCGGTCGGGCAAGACGGCGATCGCAATCAATGCCGCAATCAGCCCCACCAACACCGACGCCGTCACGGCGATGTCCCAACCCGTCAACTGACCCGCCAACGCCACTCGACCGATCGACGCTTCCATCACCAATACCGACAACGTCACCAACAACGCCGAACCGGCAACCAACGGACCAGCCAGGCGAACACTCGACCGCCACGAATTCGACGCCGGCAACAACCTCACCAACACGATCCCATACAACGCCGACGACACCGCCAGCATCTCGAGCAACCGAAGCGTCCCATGCAACAACGGCAACCCCGACGCCGCAATGTCACTGCCAGACCATCGAGCCGATACCAGGGACAACACCACCAGAAACAACACCCAACCACGCATCAAACGCCGCGACGACCCGCTCGACGAACCACTCAAAGACTCGTGCGAAATACCGGTCCCCGCCGGGATCATCGACACGGCAACGACCAACAGACAGCCCGCAGTCAGCACACCGTGCCACGTCTCTTCAAACTCCAACGACCCAAACACCGCAAGAGCGGCACTGGCCAACGACAAGATGAACATCGTGCCCGGCACCCACTCATCGATCCCGACCGCCAGGTTCTTCGGCGACGGAACCGACACCGCTTCGGCCCAAGACACCAGCCGATCCCGGTATCCCATTCCCAACGCCAAGCCAAGACCCAGGCACACGACCAGGCAACCGACAGCCACAGCCACGCCGACACGGTACGGATCCCCATCCACCTCCACGGCTCCCAATCTCAGCTCGCCCAGCACCAGGAAGGCCAAGATCACGCAGCTGCCAAACACCAGGCGGGCCACCTGCCCCTGGGACAACCGGTCCCAGGCCGAACCGATCACCAGTCCCGTCAACACCGCCCAGGCCGACCAGTGCCACGCCCCGGAACTCAACCACAAGCCTCCCGTCGGTGGCAACGCCGACCTGAACACGACCACACACAACACCACCATGCCCGCCAGCGAGACCAGCCGAGCCACTCCCGGAACACCACCGCCAGTATCAAACGACTCACCAAGCCGCTTCTGGAACCGGATCTCGCACGCCAACCACCACGCGGCCACGACTCCCAACACCGTCAACTCCATCCCCACCAACTCGCGCAACCACTCCAAGATATCTGTGCCCAGCCAGGCCCATCGAGCCAACACGATCCCCAACGCCACCAGTGCCGTCGATCGCCACGCCAGGCTGCCCGATCGACGCAAGTGGCCCAGCACCCCCACCAGCAACGCCAACAGGAACACCGGACCCGCCGACCAAAGCGACAGCACGACCGGCGAACTGCCCGACAATGCCAACTGGCGTGCGGCCGGAGCCAGGACGATCGAAAACGCCACGACCAGGCCGACCAGGCATCGTCGCCACAGCTGACTCTCGCAACGCGGCAACAACACGTGCACGGCCAATAGAGCCAGCATGCCCAACTGCACCACGTGGAATGCGGTCCGTTCGCCCCACACGGCACCGCCTGGAAGATGGCCCATATGAATCGCCGACGCCAGGCTCACCACCACAAGCAAGCCCACCAGGCTGCCAGCCGACAACAACTCCGATCGATCCCGGCCCATCCAAGCCGGAACCAACACACCCATTCCCGCCAAGCCACACACCAGAATCGACCGCCAACCACCCAACACGGCAAACACCTCCACACCACCCGCTCCCACCGACCCGCGCGGATTGCCTGCGCCAAAGTCGGCCAGGAACATCAGCAGACCCGCCATCGCCAGGCCGCCCATCAGCACCGAAACACCCTGCTTCTCGGCCAGTTCCACCTTCTGCCAGGCCGGCTTCGACAACACGTCGGTGCCCAGCCGCACGCGACCAGCCACGAACCAGGTGGCCACAAACACACCCAGCACGATCGCGTTCCATTGCAACAGTTCCAGGACCGGAGCAATCCAATCAGACGTCCCATCACCCAGCGAGCCGGCCACCGCCACACCGATCGAAGTGGCCAGGCCCAACAAGCCCGCTGCGGCCAATTGAGATGTCGCCAACCCCTGCCCAATCGCACCCACCATCAACCCGGCCGCCAACATGACCAACGGACCGACCAGGCCAATCACGGTCATCAGAACAGGGCTCGAATCGGTCGGCACGAGCGGTGAAGCCGCCGAAAGGCTGAAAGCCCGGGAGAATACGAGCGATACGATGGCCAAGCCGGCGGTCGATAGAATCGTGCGACGAAGGAACTCGGGAGCCGTGCAATCGGCCCACACGCCGACACTCTCGATCGACCGCTCGGCCGATCCGACTGCCGCCGGCCTCGCTCGCAATAACCGCCGCGACCACCACAGGCAGACGACCGACACTGCGACGATCAACACGCACAACGACCACGTCAGAACGGTCGCCACTCGACCTGTCCCGCCAGCTTCATCCGGACCGAATCCGGCCGACACCAACACCGGCACAGCCAGCACCAGTCCCGATGCCAGCAATAAGCCCAAAGCACTCCGGCGTTCCTTCAATCCCAAACCAACCACCAGGCCGACAACCGCCAGCGAACACCATATGCCCGGCCGGTTCGCCAGCTGATCGATGGGCTCGCCGACGATCGAATCGCCCAGACCAACCACTCCGACAGCCACCACGGATGCCGGGACTGCCACCAACGGCAACAAGGCCCGCCACAGGCTGACCCGAGTGGCCAGCACCAGCAACACCGCCGCCAGACCAAGTTGCAGCCACAACGGAACCAGCAACACCGGCTCGATACTCAAGGACACGGCACCCTCGGGACGCAACTCGGCCAACAGGCCCGGCACCGTCCCGATGACTGCCAACACCATCACCACCAGTGCCACAATCCTGCCAACCACTTCGTCGACCGCCGGCCTGACACGGGCCAATTCCGCCAGATCCGATACGCCCGGTACCACGAAACGTCGCAATGCCTGCCACCCCAAACACCAGAGACCGGCGGCGATCAACTGAGCATGCAGGTGCTGGTGGCCCCACAATGCCACCTCGGGCAACGACTCGCACACCGCCGCCACGCCCAATGACAACGGCAATACCGTGACCAACTGTGCCGTCACCAGACGCCAACCGCTGCGATCAATCACCGCCGCCACCAACCACACAATCGCCACGCCCAGCGACTGCCAGGCCAATGGCGTCAAACGGTCCTGCTCGACAAACACAATCGTGATGATCGTCAGCAGGATCGGCAGAGTTGCCAGCCAGGCCAGACCGCTCCAGACGGTTGCCTGAGACCGCGAAGCCGTGCCGACAGAACGAACCACTCGTGTCACCGACAGGACAGTCAGCAGAATCGAGTGCACTCCCAAGGCCGTAAGCAGCCAGCCGACCCGATGAGCTCGCAACCACACCAGCACGTTCGACAACGATGAGATTTCACCCGTGTTACCCGAAACACCCAACAAGTGAACCAACGCCACCAGCACAGAGACTCCCGACACCCACGCCCAGTTCCTGACGTTGCTGCTGCCCTCGCCACGCGAGCAACTGAACCAGGCCGCCGTGCACAACACGATCGCATCGATCCCCAACACCAGGCTCGCCAGCCGCGGCTCGACTCGCAACGAGACCACCAAACCGCTCAGACACGCGATCGCCAATCCACTCAATGCAACCGCCGCCGACGAACGGGCGATCACCTTGGCATCCGCACTCCGTTCACCCCGGCTCACCCCCCATGCCACCAACGCAGCCGCTGCCGACAGCAGCGTCAATGCCGCCGAGGAATGCTCGCTCAGCAACGCCAGCATCAGGCTTTGCCCTTCGACCCACGGACCCACAGCCAACTGCCACGCCACGTCGAACGACAACGCCAGGGCGGCGATCGCCGGAGCGTGCAGTAGCGGGAATCGGATCCGCCAGGCCAGGATCGACCAGGTCGCAAAGTTGATCAATCCCACGCCGATCAGCAGACGTGGGTCATGCCAGGCCAATCCCAACGACAGCACCGCGGTCATCGCACCGCCAATCGCAATCGCCACACCCCACATTCTCAATGTCACCTGCCGCAGAGGGTCCGCCCGGTCACTGACCAACAGCCCCAATGCCGTCGCTGGCAACGCCGCCACCGTCAACAACAACGACAACACACCGTAATCGCCCGTCGACACCGTGTGACGCAGTATCCAAATCGATGTCACCGCAAACGTGAATCCGGCCACCACCTGCAAGCGGAAGACCTGCTGGATCCGCAACGCCGTCAATCGCTTCCAACGACTGGCGATGGCCAGCTGAGATCCCATCGACACCAGGTAACCCACCACCGGAAACGCCAGCAAACCCCACAACGCCGGCCCCGAGATGTTGGTCTTCTCTTGCAGGAACATCGTCGCCACCAGGTAACCCGCTCCCGGCACCAATGCCGCCATCGGCAACAGCCAACGGCCACTCTGCAACATCAGGTGACGTCCGGCCTGTGACGTCGTGAACCCAAACAACACCAGGCCCACCGCACCAGTCAGCAGGAAACCCAGATCCACGCTGCCGGCTTTGATCGCCAGATGAGCCGTCAGCAAAAAGACCAGTGGGATCAGCATCGACGCGATCGTCAACATGCCGCGACTCGTTGTATGAGTCTTCCACTTCGTCAGCGTGTAGAGACCAGCAAAATGGATGCCCGCACACAACGCCATCCCGATCGCAGTCACCAGGTAGGGACGATCACGCCCCATCTGCGTCTGACCCAAGGCGATCGCCAACGCGATACTCGATCCAATGATCAGCATCCCGGCCAACAACTCGCCCCAACGCATGTTCCGCTCTTCCATGTACGCCGACATCAACTCGCCAACTCCACGACGAGGCTTCGGCAGCGGCTTGGGACGAGCAGCAACCGGCGAACGCGCCTGGCCCGATCCGGACGACGGGGCCGCTGGATCTGACGAAACCGAAGCCGGGGGCGAACTCGAAGACGCCGGCTTCTTGGCGGCTGGTTTGGGCCCTGTGGCCGAGTGATCCGAGGGCGAACGCCGTGGCAGTTCGGTCACCGGTTCCGGACCAGACGCACCGAGACGCGTCTCCAGCACATCAAGTCGGTCCAGCAGACTCGACAGCCGATCGTGGTCGGCCGCATCCACCAACTCGCGATAACGCAGCCGGTCGACAATTCGCCCGGCCGCCTTCAAATCCTCACTCAACACCGACTGAGCACCAGAACCAGAACGGCGTCGAGCCAACACTGTCGCTCGTTCCGGCTCACCCATCCCATCGGATGCCGATTCGCCGCTTTGCCGATTATTCCAACGGATCAGCCAGCCAACCACCACCACAAACACCAGCAGGAACAGGCAAGAACCACAGGGGCCTGCGAAGATGAATTCGAGCAAGTGGAATTTAGCCAAAGTCATCAGGGACCCGCATTCGATTCACGGAAACTCGCACCGGCGCGACACTCTCTCCAAGCGTACTCTGACCGTTTCTATCACTCACAACAACTAGAAAAAACGAGGAATCGGCCACGAGTCGTACTCGAACGAGCATCCCGTTAGGATCGACAACTGTACAACCCGGTGAAGGGTTCGAGTCGATAGCGATGAAGCAGTTGATCCTGATTGGAGCCAGTAATGTCACGATCGCGTTTCCGCGATTGGTGAGTGGTTTGGCCAACGCGGTTGGGGATCCGCTTCAGATCTGGGGCATCCACGGACACGGTCGATCGTACGGAGGTTGGAGCCGCGTGCTGGGGCGGTCGCTGCCGGGGATCACCGACAGCCGGTTCTGGGACGCCTGGCAACCAGCCGAAGACGGTATGCGACCACGAGCCGTGCTCACCGATATCGGCAACGATATCCTCTACGGTCACGATTCGGACCGGATCCTCGAATGGGTCGAAACCTGCCTGAAACGACTGCAAAGCCTCGACGCCGACACCGTGATGACCCGCCTCCCGCTGGCCAGTCTCAAGTCCCTGTCGCCAATCCGTTTTGCTCTCGCTCGCCGAATCCTCTTCCCCAGCTGCAACCTGTCGCTGGCCAGGATCAGCCAACAGGCCCATGAACTGGACGCCGGAGTGATCGCGTTAGCCGACAAGTACTCGATTCCGCTGACCAAACCCGAAGGCAACTGGTACGGGATCGACCCGATTCACATCCGCGGACGACTCATGGAACCAGCCTGGCAGAAGATCCTCGGCAAGTGGTTCTCGACAGATCACCCACCCAAATTTCCTCGTGTCGGCCTACGACGCGCTCTGAAGACCTGGAGATGGTGGCCAGCCGAACGAGGTTGCTGCGGCCGCGTCACCGAAACCACTCAACCCGTCTTCCAATACAACCGACTCAGCGTCCACCTCTACTAATCGCAAGGCCAGCAGAATCACCCGAAGGACGGGTCAGACGCCGCACGTGGCCGGGCCTGACCCCTTTCGTCCAACCCAGCATTCTCCACCCAGCAAACCACAACCCGGTGTCAGGAAGGGGCC
>Ga0114999_10004865_pt1 | contig 16079 bp, 14 predicted proteins | sample ArcticOcean_MG_C_3_FD_89820 | JGI IMG/M metagenome (GOLD analysis project Ga0114999, IMG submission 89820) | Marine microbial communities from western Arctic Ocean - ArcticOcean_MG_CB8_126 | ecosystem: Environmental > Aquatic > Marine > Oceanic | place: Arctic Ocean: Canada Basin | collected...
GGTGGTAACTCGCACACTAACGCAATCACCATTTCCGGCTCTGGCGCCGATACAATTGATGGTCAAAATACAGTTGTTTTGGGGTCACCTTATGCAGCACTCCAGCTATATTGTGATGGCGCCGCCAAATACTTTATTTATTGACGCGAAAGAAGGACGAAGAGCCTATTTATAAGCGGATACCGGGACTGTTGCGCGTTCTCATTTGTGGGAGCGCGCATCTTTTTTGTTATCCGCCAAATATAAAACTTATATAATATGGAGGGTTTTTAAACATGGCTTATAAATTTCAATCGGAGTTAGCTATCCTTAGTGGTGCTATTTCTCCTTCAAACGACGATGCGTTCGACATCGGTGCTGCAGCCTCGCAGTACAAAGATTTCTATCTCGATGGTATTGCATACATTGATCAGCTTGGTACCGCAGCCGACGCAGCTAAAGGTTACATCATGAGTGGTACTGTTGATTCTACCGTTATCGGTGGCACAACCAAAGCGGCTGGTACTTTCACAACCGCCACAGTGGATGCCTTAACGGCGACTGCTAACCTTGACATTGGCGCTTTCGAGATGCGCGCGTCTTCTTTCGAGTCCGACGTTGCAACTGGCACTGCACCGTTTACGGTGGCTTCAACTACTGTTGTCGCTAACCTCAACGCTTCTACACTTGGGGGAGCCACAATGGCTGTCCCGGGCGCAATCGGTGGTGGAACACCGGCAGCTGGTTCTTTCACCGTCTTGACCTCTACTTCTACTTTGGTCATGCCGACCAACACAGCGGGTTACTTGCTTGTTGCTGACGGCACCGACTACGAAGAAGTCGCAGTGTCTGGTGATGCTACGCTCGCTTCTGGCGGTGCGTTAACTATTGGCAACCTTGCAGTCACAGAGGCAAAAATTGCTGATGATGCTGTTTCTCTTGCCAAGATGGCTGCTCTCACTAGAGCTTCCATCATCATTGGTGACGCTTCTGGCAATCCTTCTGCTCTTGCAAAAGGTGCTGCTCACACGTTCCTTCAATCTGATGGTACCGATACGGCATATGTCTTAATGAGTGGTGATGCCACTTTAGCCGCTGGTGTTCTGTCAATTGGCGCAACCAAGGTTACTGATGCAATGATCAATGATGACGTTGCTGCAGCCTTAGCTGGCGTTGGTCTGGGCGCTGGCTCTGGGGTTATGACTCTAGAGTTCTCTGAGTTATCTCAATTGGCTTCTGGCGATATTGAGCTTGCCGAAGACTGGCTTGCTGTTATGGAGAACGATGGAGTTGCTTCTAAGAGGATGACCATGGTTGACTACGCGACAAAGATTGCGGGTTCCGGTATTACCGCTACCAACGGTGTTTTGTCTACGGATGCTGGTGGTACTCCCAACAGCCTTATTGATGGTGAAACTCTCTCTGAGGGCTTCAACTATGCAACTGGCTCCGCTAACACTCTTGCTATCATGCCACCCGGTGGTGATCTTGGCGACCAAATTACAGTCAAGAATAACTCAGGTGGTATTCTCACTATTAATGGTTTCGAGGCTAACACTATTGATGGCGAAAGCGGTACTGGAGCTATTGTTCTTGATTCACCATACGCTGCTGTTAAGCTCGTCTACGCGACCTCGGGAAGCTGGGCTATTGTGTAATTAAAATTTTATTTCAACTATGTTGGGATATTTTTGGATGCCTCCCTTTTGGGGGGCATCCTCTTTTTTGTGGAGGTTAATAGAAAAACAAGCTATTTATTGGAGAAGGGATAAAATATGGCTTATAATGTTCTAAAGGGCGCAGTAGAGGGGTCAGTTGACCAACACGCAGATCAAGAAATCGATGGTATAAAGGTTTTTAAAAATACAATAAGCGCTAGCGTTTTTTATGATACAGACGCGCAAAGCCCATGTGCTACCCTTAAAGACGTGGCAGTTCGAGAGGTCCGCGGCGGAGGTTCTGGCTGTGTGTTGATTTCTCAAGGAGATTCTGCCATCCGCGCTGAGACTCTTTTAACTTTTAATGGCGACGAGCTTGGTGCGAGGAGTGTTCGAGCTAGAAAATTTATAGGATCCGCAGAACTACTTACCGATCTTCCGAGTAACCAATTTAATGCCCCAATCAGCGCCTCACATGTAGCCCACTCACATGGTCTTCATAACGTACACGGATCTCTGCAAGTAAAAGTTGCCGACGGGCTTTCGATAGGGGAGGACGGTGTGGAGGTATCCTTAAATTCATCTTGTGGCTTATCGACAAGCAATCGCGCCCTCACGGTAGATCCGACGATATCAAAAAACATAGATTCTGACGGCCAAAATTTAAGTGACTCAGATCTACTCTTAGTATCGGATATATCTCGCAGAGGGACCTACAACACTACGTTGCACAACCTATACGAAAATTATATTAAAGGCAAAACACCAACGCCCGCCGGCGCCCCCAGCGAAATACAGATTAAGGGCCCTAACGGATTCACTGCCACCCCCTCTTTATCTTATGATACGAAGAAAGACTTGCTTAAAATTGAAGGAAAAACAAAAACCACTCAATTGACCGTTGAAGGATCTATAGTTTGTGGCGGCGCCGTAACTAAAAATGTTAAAATGATATCAGACAGCGAATACGAGATAGGTCCCGACGACTATACGATATTGTGTGATACAAATGCACACAAGAAGGACAAGATGATCATTACGCTTCCTCCTGCATGCAATCATACAGGACGAATACTGATTATTAAAAAAGCTAGCTCCAACAGGTATAGCATAAAGTCAGGTCTTGTTATTGTAAAATCTCCGGAAGCTCATATTGATATTAATTCGGAGATGACTTTGAAAATGAACTACTCCTGTCGCACGCTACAGTCAGACGGTAACAATTGGTGGGTTATTGGGACTAAAGGAACATGAGACTAATTAGTATAAAGGTAACATAACATTATGGCTTATAATAGCAATAAAGGCCCACAGAACTTCGGGGATATTCATTACGACGGGGATCCCGCAGAAACCCAGATTGATTTCGAAGACGATCTTATCGCGCTTAAGACGAACAACCTCCAACGACTGATCGTTTCTTCATCGGCCATTACGGCTTCCGTCATCTTTTCGGCCTCTGCAGGCGTCTATGCTGACGCCTTTTATGGCGACGGCACAAACCTCACAAATACAGGAGTAGTTACTTCTTACACTAACACAACTGATAATTATGTGTTGACTTCCACGGGAGCCGGCAGCATTAATGGCGAGGCTAACTTAACCTTTAACGGGAGTGCCCTGGTAGCCGCCGGCACTTTAGCGGTCACCGTCGCCAACAATCCTGTCGCCCAGCTTGTACACCCCAGCGATAACGCTGTGGGAGCCGTGCTGGAGTTAATAAATAGCAAAGCTGGTAACGCCGGCGATGCGGATGATTTTTGCGGCGGTGTGGTGTTTAAGTCTAAAGATTCCACATCTGCTGCAACACAATACAGTATGATAAGCACCAAAATAGGATCTCCCACCAACACTAGTGAATCCGGTTATATGCTATTCGAAGTAACAACGGCTGGCACATCTGCCACGACTTACTTGAGATTAGACGGGCCCACGAGTGCCATAACCGCATCTATGAATACGTTGATTAATGCAAATTTGAGTGTTTCGGGTAACGTTGGCATCGGCACAACAAACCCGGGCTATGATCTACATGTTAATGGGACCGGCGTAACAGAAGCCACAATTGATGGTGGAACAGCCTCTGACGCTTATCTGAGATTTGCAACCAACGGTGTAGCAAAATCTTATGTCAAGCTCGGGTCAGGCGGAAACTTAATAGTAGCCCAAGATGCAACAGGTGGAAGTCTTCTACTTGCGGCAAAGCCCGGTGGAGTTTCTACAACATACCTGACGCTTGATGGTGGGACTACGGCTATCACAGCTTCAACTGACATACATTTTCTCGGAGCAACCCATCAAAGTGGTTCCGCTTATAAAAAATATAGTACGAAAACGTCTAATTATACTTTAACGAACACAGACAACATCATATATATGAATACAAACTCTGCAACACTCACAGCTTCCTTACCAGATGCTAGAACAGTGGGGGGTATTGTATACACACTTAAAAATATTGGTTCAAACGATATGGTGATAGATCCGAACGGTGCACAAACCGTTGACGGTCTCAACTCATTAACCGGCTCTCTTGGTAAAGCTTGGACGGTGCAAGCAACAGACGATATTTGGTTTATTCTCTCGTCACATCAAGGTTAGTCATAACTAAAAGTACAATAATGGTCGTTTTGTCTCAAATAATACTATTTATTTTGAAACACTATTAATTCAGGAGTTATTTATATGTCATCTTTGCTTGAACAGGCGCTTATCGATGCCAAAGCATTAAAAGAGGCAGCACTAAAAAATGCTGAATCTTCTATTATTGAGAAATACTCGGCCGAGGTCAGAGAAACACTAGACCATATCTTAGAACAGGACGAGTTAGATTTAGGTTTAGACGATGAGGACCCTGACGCGTTAGATGTCCCACCAGATGCGCTAGACGCCCCGCTAGACGATCTCGCTGACCCAAGCGACCCAATGGGTGATATAGCGGAGAACGTTCCTCTCGGCGCCGCTGAAGGCGAGAAGCTATGTGCTTGTCCGGATGAAGGAGAGCAAACTACGGTTAACATCAACTTCAGAGAATTGGCCGAAGCGCTAAACACACTTCAAGAAGATCTTCAGGAAGATGACTCGCAAACAGAATTAGAAGAAAATGAAGAGATTGACATCACAGAAGAAGATTTGCTTGAACTGCTGGGGTCTGAAGAAGACACACCTGTCACAGAAGAAAATACAGAAGCTGATATCGTTGAAGAACAAGAAACCATAGAGTCTCTTGCTAAAGATATCGCAGAGGAGCTTTACGTTGACATGGGCGCCGACCTTTCTGGTTGGGCCGGCCGCTCCTCAGAAGAGATAAATTACGAAATAGAAAAGGAGCTTGCGTCTCGGAGATCCACAGGATTAAAACAAGACACACTCCAGGGCCGCGGCATGGCGGATAGAGACACCAACCCACAAAAAGAATTAGAAGATTTGAAGAAGGCTCAAGAAGAGTTGGTTTTTGAAAATAACCAACTCAAAGAGCAAAACAAAAACTACGATAGCGTAGTCGTGCAATTGAAAGAGACAGCTAGTTCTGTCAACACTTCAAATGCGCGTTTATTATACACGAACCGTGTTTTGAGAAATACCTCCCTTAATGAGCGACAAAAAGATAAAATTGTCGAAGCGATTTCCGGCGCCGGTTCTGTAACAGAGGCGAAGATGATATATGAGACACTTCAAAGTACAGTGGAGTCCACGCCAAAACGTGCGCCACAATCACTGAACGAAGCTCTCGGACGTAATCGAACATCTGTTATTCGTGCTTCTCGCGAGAAGAGTACGACATCTGATCCGTGGTCGGACCGGATGAAAAAACTAGCTGGAATAAACTAAATAACATATTTATAGGAGGTATTTAAAATGTCTAGTATTGTAGAAAGATTGACCGAAGGTATGGTCAATCGTGATATGCGTGCAGAAGGTCACGCCCTACTTACAAAGTGGGAAAAAACCGGTCTTTTAGAAGGTATTGACAACGACCGTCATCGCCAGAGCATGGCTCGTTTACTCGAGAACCAGGCCAAAGAACTTCTTCGTGAAAGCACTTCAATGAGTGCAGGTAGCGTTGATGGTTTTGCAGCAGTTGCATTTCCAATCGTCCGTCGTGTATTCGCAGGATTGATCGCAAACGATCTCGTTTCCGTTCAGCCGATGAGTTTGCCATCTGGCCTCATCTTCTTCCTTGACTTCACATTCTCTGATGATCTTGGAAGTGGTACAACAACCGGCAAATTAGGTAACCTGGCTAACAAGTCAATTTATGGTACCGATCGCGTCGGTGCTGAAATCACTGGTGGTGTGGATCTAGTCAGCGCTAATAAGGGAGACCTTTCCGGTCCTCGTATGTCAGCGCGCGGCTATTCCTACGCTTCGCCAAGTGGTTCCGATGCATCCGTTATAGGTGTTTATATCACTGGAGCTGCAATTTTCCCCAGTATGACCAACACTGATAGAAAGTTGATTGAGTATGATCCCGATCTTCTTTCTCTTGATGATGGTACGGGAACAGCGACTCACGCATTTGCGACGATCGCAATTTCTGCTTCTGCTCTTGATCAGCTTGATGTACAGAACGTTTCGGCCATTACCGGTACTTTAGCCGGTATCATGACCGTTGACGCAGGTGTCACCGCCGGCGCACAAATGGTTCGACGTCTGACTCGCCCAATGGATGAGGCAACTGCTAACCTTTACGGCGTGGATGCCGCGATAGCTTCCTCACAAGTTCTTGTTACCTGGATTGGTAAGACTGGCTCTGTTGACGAAGTTCGCTCAAACCTCACCGCGCGAGGCGCCCCTGCGTCAACCTATGCACTCACCGGTGCTGCTGGATTCACGCTGACATTCCCCCAAACAGATGACTTCCAAGGTGGAGCCGGCCTCGGTTCCATTCGTGGTACTGTTGCCTGGGGTCTTGAAGGGCAGGCTGATATCCCCGAGATTGACATCAAGGTGGATAGCATTGCTGTGACAGCGCAGACCAAGAAGCTCAAGGCTAAGTGGACTCCGGAGTTAGGTCAAGACCTTAACGCCTACCACAACCTTGATGCAGAAGTCGAGCTTACTTCAATTCTCTCTGAGCAGATTGCTCTTGAGATTGACCGTGAGATCGTTGCTGACCTTGTTAACGGTGCAACCGCCGCAACATATTACTGGTCACGCTCTCCTGGCTTGTTCGTGAGTAAAACAACCGGCGCCGAAATCGGTGCTAGTTCTGCTGCTCCCGACTTCACCGGTACTGTGTCTGAGTGGTATGAGACTCTCGTTGAAACTATCAACGACGTTTCTGCACAAATCCATCGCAAGACTCTGCGTGGTGGCGCTAACTTCGTTGTCGTAGGACCTGAAGTTGCCAACATCCTTGAGTTTACCAGCGGTTTCCGCGCTTCCGTCACACATGATGACGAGAAGGGTTCGATTGGTGCAGTTAAGTCTGGTTCACTGAGCAAGAAGTTCGACGTTATCGTTGATCCTTACTTCCTCAGAAACGTGGTTCTTGTTGGCCGTCGCGGATCCTCTTTCCTTGAAAGCGGATACGTATACGCCCCGTATGTTCCACTGCAGACTACACCCACAATCTTCGGACCGGAAGACTTCGTGCCCCGTAAGGGCGTCATGACGCGCTATGCCAAGAAGATGGTGCGTCCTGATATGTACGGCCTTGTTATCGTACGCGGACTCCTCGGTGAGTCTGGCGGTTGATAAATTAGCTGATATCAGTTAATTGGTCAAATAAAATGTAAAGCCTCCTTCTTCGGAAGGGGGCTTTCGTTTATGGTGAGCTATTTAAGGATGAACAATGTTCACCATTATGTTTTAACATGATTACAAACGGAGGGTTTAAACAATGGGAAGTAAAAGAGTAGGACTTGCGAGAACGCAGGCATTAATAGAGGGATTAAGAAGAGAATTACAGATGACGCAAACTACGCTCAAAGGGGCTTTGCGACAGGTTGTTACTTTATCTGGCGCCGGCGCCACAAAAACGCTGGAGGCTAGTGATTCAGGCGCGATTGTTAACATGGGAGGAAGTAACGCGTCAACTGTTACTTTACCGGCGGTTGCTGCCGGCCTGAGTTTTCGTTTTGTCGCCACTACTGCACACGCACACGTGATCAATGGCGGCGCAAGTGTAATCGAGGGTGGTTATCACCATAATACCAACGTGGCGACCATCGCCCGAGTGGCTATTGTAAACAAATCGGCTTTAACTCTACATAACTCTAATTCGGCAATTGCGGATACATTAGAGTTTTGGAGCGATGGAACAAGCTGGTATGTGAGTGGAATTGTTAATGACATAATTACTCAGACATCATAAGCGTTCAATATTAGAATATTATTATTCAACCCCCCTTTCTTATACGGATCGGGGGGTTTTTTTTAAACAGCCATCGTGCAAATTTTTTCCTCCTTAATTTTTTGAGATTTTGGATTTATAAAACTATTTATATTTGTCATAAAGACAAAAGGAAAAATTATTATGCACGCCCGCAAAAGATTAATGTTCAAGAATAGAGATAGAGCACGCAAGGCTGCCAACCATGCTGCAGCCACCCCCGTCACGCCTGTGGTAGAGAAAACAGCACCTGTCACGCCTGTGGTAGAGAAAGCAGCACCTGTGGTAGAGAAAACAGCACCCGTAGTAGAGAAGGCAGCCCCTAAAGCAAAGCCTTTCAAGAAAACTTCTACTACAAAAAGTTCTGCCATTACATCGAAAAAGAAGTAAAACTCTAGTTTATTATGATCAGAGCCCAACATGAAGTTGGGCTTTGTATTTTATAAACTATTTACATAACAGGAGGATTAAAGTGTGCCTATTAATCTTGGACCAAAATCACAAACTAGCGCGATTGTATTAACATCAACTGGCTCAACTTTACTTGTCTCCACATCCTTGCCATTTGGCATCTACACAGGCTCTGTTGCGTTTTTAAGTGGAGCCTCAGACCAAGTAGCGTTTGTCTACAAAAAGCTCGGTGGAGACGTTGTAGACATCGAACTAACCCCATCTAATGTATACTCTTCATATGAAGAAGCCGTCCTAGAATATTCCTACATATTAAACTTACACCAAGCAAAGAATATTCTGTCAGATGCGTTAGGGAACACCACCGGAACATTCAATCATAAAGGCAATGCAATATCCGGCCCATCCAGCGCCAGCCTTAGATTTCCAAGGTTTGAAGCGAATTACACCAACAGGATCGCCGACGGCGCCGTCACAATGGCCGGCCGCGGCGGTACCACCCCAATTTATTCAGCGTCGTTCACAACAACAAGAAATGTACAAGATTACGATTTACAAACAATAATATCCAGTTCTTCAGCGTCAGGCCTTAACGACAGTGGCGGCGAAGTTGAATATGCTGGAAAAGTGACTGATAAACGAGTAATAATAGATAAAGTGTATTATCGCTCTCCTATCGCCATGTGGAGATTTTATGGATATTATGGAGGTGTTGGAGTTGTTGGGAATTACACTACATACGGACAATATGCGGATGATTCATCATTTGAGGTTATCCCAACATGGCAGAACAAGCTACAAGCAATTATGTATGAAGATTCTCTCTATACTAGGGTGTCTCACTACTCATACGAGTTACTTAATAACAAGTTGAGATTATATCCTGTTCCACGCGGCGACGACAACTTTGCTGGATATCTTGATCGTATTTGGTTTAGATTTAGAGTCAAAAACAACGTTTGGGAAGAAGACGGCGATACTGATACAGGCATCGAAGGGGTTAACAATATAAATACGCTTCCATTTGAGAACATACCGTATGAAAATATTAATTCAATCGGAAAACAGTGGATTCGGAAGTATTCCCTTGCGCTTTGTAAAGAAATGCTGGGACAAATCAGAGGTAAGTTCACTACGATGCCCATACCAGGCGAAAGCGTGACACTGAACCACTCAGAGCTTCTTTCGCAAGCTAAGGAAGAACAGACGCAGCTTAAAGACAAGTTGATGGAAATCCTCAAAGAAGTTGAATATCCTGAGTTGGCTAAGAAGGATCAAGAAAAGATATCCGCAGCAGAAGAAACGTTAAGAAGGTCACCACTGCCGATATTCGTGGGATAATAAATTATGGCAAACGAATGGAAAAAACCCGACGCCCCGCCCCCGCCACTTTTTCTAGGTAAAAAAGAACGAGATCTTGTCAAGCAAGTGAATGACGAATTGATTGAAAAGATCATTGGTCAGCAAATTCTTTACTATCCCATTGACATTGAAACCACGAACTTCCATGAACTATATGGCGAGGCCATAAAAAAGACGTTTCTATCCCCAATTCGTGTATACGCTTTAGTAGAATTCACAGAATACTCAACCGAATATTTAGAAAGCGGCGGAATTGATAAAACTTGGGAGATAAACGTGCACTTCCATCGTAGAAGGTTGACAGAAGATCAAGATCTATACATCCGAGAAGGCGACTTTGTTTTGTATGGAGATTTTTATTACGAGATAGTTAAACTATCAGAACCTAAAAAGCTTTTTGGTCAAGTCGACCATAGTTTTGAGATTGCTGCTCGTTGCCGACGCGCCAGAAAGGGACTTTTCGATGCTACCTGATAACTTTGATTTTGCACAATTACCGCCCGGCACGTCTAAGACCACTCTTAAAGAAATAGGTATGCAGGCATCTAATATAGAGAATATTGATTATACTATTGTTTCGTGGATTAAAAAAGATCTAGATTTAAGCGCCACCACAAACGAAGGCTTTGTCAAAGTGCCGGTCTTGTGGCAAACACCTGAGAGAGCATTTCAAGTAAAGAACGAAAAGGAGCTGAGAGACGACGGCGGGGCCCTTAAATTGCCCCTTATTAGTGTTGAAAGGACCGCTATCACTAAAGACCCTTCCAAAAAGGGCGCATATCAGGCGCATACATATTCATATGATATGAATGGCAGGATCGGACGGATGGTCCTGGCGAAAAGAATAAAGCAAGACAAAACACGCAATTTTGCAGTCGCCGCGGCCACTCGTAATAAGACTGTTGGGACACAACAGCTAAATTCTCCGAGAATAAATAAGAAGATCGTTATACAGACCCTTTCAATCCCAATACCAGTTTATGTTAACGTTGATTATAAGATAACGCTAAAAACAGAGTACCAACAACAGATGAATGAGTTGTTAGCTCCCTTCATTGTGAGAACTGGACAAATTAATGCTTTTACCATGAAAAGGAACGGCCACTTATATGAGGCGTTTATTGAACAAAGTTTCGCACATAATAATAATGTTTCCAATCTAAATGAAGATATGAGAATGTTTTCGAGTGAGATAACAATTAGGGTTCTGGGCTACCTAATGGGTGAAGGCGAGAACGACGACCGCCCAATTGTCAGAGTAGACGAGAATGTTGTGGAACTAACTTATCCTCGTGAAAGCACACCCTTCCCGGGATCCGAAGACTTTTTTACATCATAAAGCAGTTCAGGAAGTGTCTTTGGGATTAAAAATACTATTTATTCATGATTGCGTAAGCATTTAAATACATTAATCACTAAGAGGGACGGATAATGTCAGTAAAAAGTTTTAAGTTTGTATCTCCCGGAGTATTCATCAACGAGATAGATAACTCCTTTGTTCCTAAAACGGCACAAAACATTGGACCGGTCATTGTTGGCCGATCCCGCAGAGGACTGGCCATGCAGCCAATCCAGATTGAATCCTACTCCGATTTCGTGACAGTTTTTGGAGATACCGTGCCTGGAAATGGCGGCGGAGACATATCACGATATGGCAACTACCAGTCGCCGATGTATGGTACATACGCCGCAAAGGCGTTCCTGAGATCAAATGTCGCCCCTCTCACATATGTGAGACTCTTGGGTCAACAAACTACTACCGGTAAAGCCACTGGCGGCGCAGCAGCAGCAGGTTGGAAGACAGCCAACAGCATCACAACAGCACCAGCTACAAACGGCGGTGCGTATGGACTGTGGGTATTCCAGAGCGGTTCAACTCAAGACATCGGCACCGGCATTTTAGCTGCAGTGTGGTATCTTAATGATGGACGACTTGAATTAAGTGGAACCTTGGCCCACGGAGCCACCACGAGAACAGCAAGAGGCGTCGGTAAAGTAGTAGCAACAGACACAAATGGACTATTTACTGTAGTGGTTTCTGGATCACAAACTGAAGAAATCACAAAGTTCGGTCTCGATGATTCTAAAGAAACATTCTTACGCAAGAAGTTTAATACCAATCCGCAATTAGCTAATACTAACGCCGCGTCATTTTACCCGGCTAGCACAAGAAAAGACTACTGGCTTGGAGAGACATACGAGCAAGCGATACGCAGAGAAGGATACGCTACAGACACAACGTTGTTTGGTGTGATTCTGGGAATAGGTAATGAGGCTTCGTATGGTGGTGGTATCGACAGCGATTATGATCCTAGCAACATGAAAAAGCAAGCAGCAAGAGAGGCTGTCGCAGGATGGTTTATCGGACAAGACGTCGGAACTCCGACAAGTTTTGAGCCAGCTAACATGCAGAAGCTTTTCCGCCTCGTTGGCCGCGGCCATGGCGAATGGTTGCACAAAAATGTGAAAGTTTCAATTGAGAAAATTCGTCAGTCCTCAAAGACGACGGATGCATATGGAACGTTTTCAGTGGTTCTAAGAGATTTAAGAGACACAGACAACAAGATTGTTGTGTTAGAACGTTTTGATAACCTTAGCTTAGACCCAAAATCTCCTAATTATATCGCGCGTAAAATCGGTGATAGATACGCCGAGTGGGATTCAACAACGAAGACACTAAAAGAGTACGGCGACTATTCAAACGCTTCCAAATTCATATATGTTGATATGGACAGTTCAGTGGACGCCGGCGCAACAGAAACAACTCTGCTTCCGTTTGGTTACTTCGGGCCCCCTCGCCCTGCAACCATTACCGGTATCTACGGAACTGGAAGCATGGCGGCAGGCTATTCCGGACTGGCTGACTATTTCGTGGTTGGCGGCGCAGCCGTCATTGCTGGGGTAGAGGGTATCGGTGCCACTGCAAGCGGCTGGGGAAGTGCTTTCCTCTCGGGTGCTTACGGCACAATGCCCACCTCGGCCACCGACCTCCTGTCCAACGCACTCACAGGAACCCTGTCATTCCCAAGCGCTTCACTAAGAGTATCAGCATCTGATGGTGGACTAAAAGATCCGACCAACGCATACTGGGGACACTCTACCACAAGAAGTCAAACATCAACTAGTCCAGATGCAAGTGTGGGTGATTACATGGATCTAATTTATGCAAATTTCCCGGGCGATCCAACAAGCGGAGATTATCTGGTGAAAGGAGTTAACGCATATGAATATGTGTTTAGCATGGATGATATTGTTAGGTCAAGCTCAGCATACTACTATCAATCCGGTTCCCGTAAAGTTGAAGGCTCTGCAACATCATCTTCATACGCAGACTTGTTAGATGCCGGATACACCCGGTTCACCGCACCTTTCTGGGGAGGATCTGATGGGTTCGATATCACATTACCCGATCCTCTTTACAACAATGGAATGGATGGTACTTCCACCGAAGATAATAGCTATACATATCATACATATCGCAGAGCAATTGACACGGTATCCGATCCAGAAGCGCTTAACATGAATATGTTGGCGGTTCCCGGTCTAACACTGGACTCGTTAACAGAGCACATGGTTGATGTTTGTGAAGAGAGAGCTGACGCACTGGCCCTCATTGACCTGCCAAACGTGTATATCCCGAATCATGAGCAATATTACTCTTCTGCAGCCAGCAGAATTGGAACGGATGCTACTCAAGCCTCTCGCGAGCTTAAGAACAGAAGGATTGATTCTTCTTACGGCGCTACATTCTATCCATGGGTTCAGACCCGTGACGATAGCACCGGTCAGCTTCTGTGGATTCCACCTACGGTTGCTATGATGGGCGTTCTAGCTAGCTCGCAGGCTAAGACAGACGTGTGGTTCGCACCAGCCGGTTTCAACCGCGGCGGACTCACTGACGGCGCTGCAGGCATCCCGATTACGGGTGTAACGCAGAGGCTAACATCGAAAGACCGTGACACGTTATATGAATCACGCATTAACCCGATTGCATCATTCCCGAATTCAGGAATTGTATTATTCGGACAGAAGACACTTCAAGAGCGTCAATCTGCACTTGATCGAATCAATGTACGCAGATTAGTAATCTACATGAAGAAGCAAATTTCCATTCTATCCACACAGATTCTCTTTGAGCAAAATGTGCAGGCTACATGGAACAGATTTAAGGGACTTATTGAGCCATTCTTGGCAAATGTTAAGACAAGATACGGTATTACCGATTATCGATTGATTCTTGACGAGAGTACAACAACCCCTGATCTTATTGATCAGAACATCTTGTATGCTAAGATTATGATTAAGCCCGCCCGCGCAATAGAGTTTATCGCAATTGATTTTGTGGTTGCCTCGACCGGCGCATCATTTGATGATTAAAACATAGGGGGAATTTAATTCCCTCACTACTTATTTTAGAAACAGGAGAATCCAAATCATGCCATTTTGGTCAACAAATTTCGGAGAGGACGTAACCCTCAAAGACCCTAAAAGAAATTTTAGGTTTACGATAGAATTTCAGGGAATTCAGGACGAGCAGGGCGGAGCCTTAGCATGGTATGCTAAGTCTGCAACAAAGCCAAGCTTTACGATTGAAAACGTTGAGCATAGTTATCTTAATCATAAGTTTTATTATCCAGGTGCTGTCACTTGGAACACAATTAGTGTTGTGATGGTTGATCCGGTCAGTCCGGACGTTACTGCCACATTTGCTGATATCCTTACACAATCGGGTTATTCTCCACCGACAAACGCTAGCTCTTTAGGGTCTATCTCTAAAGCGAAGGCTGCCGGCGCCCTAGGCGCAGTGATGATCACCCAAATTGATTCTGACGGTAACCCGCTTGAAACATGGACGCTCAAGAACGCATTTGTGAAAGATGTACAGCTCGGCGAGCTTTCGTATGGAGATGATGAGCTTTCAACCGCTACCGTCGAATTAATGTACGACTGGGCTAGCGTGGAAACCAAAGGTACCTCCGTGGCCATTGCTGGCGGCGGCAACCAATTCTTTAATACATGATTATATGATGACAAATAGCTAAAATGAGAGGTGTATATTGTCTAGAAATCAGGACCGCTTAGGCGGAACTCAGCAGCAGGATACCAATCCTCCTGCTCACATAATGGGAGAAGGTGGCTTTTCCTTTGTAGTACCGACAGAATTCGTCGAACTACCATCCGGCGGCCGATATTATCATGAAGGGCATCCTCTTCATGGTGAGACGGCAATTGAAATTAAGCAAATGACTGCCAAAGAAGAAGATATGCTTACATCAAAAACTCTTCTTAAAAAGGGCGTAGCATTAGATCGGGTTATATCAAGTTTGATCGTAAATAAGACGATTGATGCGGATTCGCTCCTGGTGGGCGATAGAAATGCTATTATAGTATCAACAAGAGTGTCTGCGTATGGTAACGACTACACAACAAAAGTAGGATGTCCAGCATGCGGCGTCACACAGCAGTATGCATTCGATCTAAACTCAGCCAACGTATATGGAGGCGAAGATTTAGGTACTGTCGGCACCACAGACAACGGTAACGGTACCTTTAACATTGATCTGGAACGAACAAAAGTATCCGTCACATTTAAACTATTGACTGGCCGAGACGAAAAAGCTTTTCTGTCCGGCATAGAGCTTGATAAAAAGCAGAAGGTCGACCGAAATGTGACAAGACAGTTAAGCGGCATGATAGTCGCTGTTAACGGTGATTCCAATCCAGAGGCAATTAAGTATCTGGTTCATAACATACCGTCAGCCGACGCGCGCCACCTTCGTTTGGCGTACCGCCTGACATCTCCTAACATCGATTTAGCACAGCATTTTGAATGCTCCGAGTGTGATCATGCGCAGGACATGGAGGTCCCGCTTAATGCGGACTTTTTTTGGCCTGACCGATGAGTATATAGAAAGTGTATACGAACAATTCTTCTTTTTAAAATACTCCGGTGGCTGGTCCTTTAGCGAAGCTTACAATCTTCCAATTGGCCTTAGAGACTGGTTTACAAAACGACTTATTAAACAACTGGAAGCAGAGAAGGAAGCCATTGAAGGCGCCTCGAAGTCCGGCGGTGGGAAAACGTCAAGCACCCACTCACTAACCCCGGATAACGCTCCAAATTTGCCGCAACGGTTTAAACCACCACCTAACGGTTAAATGAACCCTCTGTTTTTCAGTGGAAAACTATTTAAGTTATAAGGGAGAATTACCGCGTGGCCTCAGACGAAACCCCCCAAGCATTAGCTGCTAGATTAAATTTGCTCAAGGACAAAGTTGAATTACAAAAAGAATTCAACAAGCTCACCGCTGAAGCAAAGAAAACTTTATTA
>Ga0114999_10004873_pt1 | contig 16059 bp, 15 predicted proteins | sample ArcticOcean_MG_C_3_FD_89820 | JGI IMG/M metagenome (GOLD analysis project Ga0114999, IMG submission 89820) | Marine microbial communities from western Arctic Ocean - ArcticOcean_MG_CB8_126 | ecosystem: Environmental > Aquatic > Marine > Oceanic | place: Arctic Ocean: Canada Basin | collected...
TATAAAAAAATAAAATTTTTTTTTATTTAGTATATTTCAACAAATTTATTTTTTGAAACTTTGTAAATTTTCAATTTTTGCTTGCTTAAATTTTTTTCTATAAAAAACTTACCATGAAGTCCTTTAAAACCTTTTTTACTATACAGCTGTTCAGTTTTAAATTCATAATTATTATTAGACCAGCAATAATATATTAATCCTAAGGCATCATAGGCTAGGATAGACACTTTATTTGCATTTTCGTTAAAAGCACTTAAATATTTTTTATTAAATTTTTCTAAATTTTTTAAATTTATAGATGGGAAATGTAAATTTTGCATTGCACTTTCATTAAAAAAAGTTTTATCGAACCATTGATTAATAGTAAAAAACTTTACTTTTTTACTCGAAACATCAGAAAATATAAAAGACGTAAGAACACTTTTTAACCTTTCTCCAAAATCTATAATAACAACTGAGTCAAAATTTACTTCACCCAATGTATGCATTTGTTCTAATTTTTTTAATTCCTTTTTATCTTTATATAAATCAGATTTTTCTAATATTAAAATTCTTCTTTCTAAATCTTTTTTTCTCTCTTTATGTTTAGTTATATTTTCTATCTCACCGGTTATTTTTTTGGGATTAGGATCGTATGAGTATGTTCTATAAAATTTTAAAATATCTTTTTTAGCAACGGATCTTGATTGGTAAATAAATTCTGATTTTGGTGATAAAAGCAAAGTTTTAGAAACTCCTATTTTATCAAAATACTCTTTCAAAGTATCAATTTGAGATTCAATGTTAATACCAAAGGCAATAATATTTTTCGATATGTCGTGAGTCTTATTTGTAAATGAAATAAAAGTAACATCATCTATTTCATTGAGTCTCTCAACACTTTCATAGAAGATTGGGCCTATAACTATTTTTATACCTAAATTTTTAAATTTCTTTGCCGCTTCGTACGCGCCCAAAGCATTTGCTTTACTATCTTCTGGATAAATTTTTATATTTTCATTTGATATATCGTATAATGCTAATTGAATAGCTTTTAAAAACGATTCTCCCATGTCTTGAAATTCTCCTGACAAGGGAAGCATAACGCCTATTTTTAGAACTTTATCGTTTGAGTTTTTTTCAACCGCAGTACTATTTATTGTAAATAATAAATAAGTTAGTATTAAAAATACAATTATTTTTTTCATAAATTTAAATTGTTAAAATAAGATAAAATGTAATTTAGGCATCAAATGGACAAAAATAAACAACAAACTATTGGGCCAGGGCTTTACCTAGTATCTACGCCAATTGGTAATATGGAAGACATTACTTTTAGAGCCTTAAATATACTTAAAAAATCAGATATTATTTTGTGTGAAGATACCAGAAGGTCAGGAAAATTACTTTCTTACTTTAAAATAAAAAATAAGTTAATGGCATATCATAAATTTAATGAAAAAAGAGTTAGTAATAAAATAATAGATATAATAAAAAAAAACACAATTGTTTCATTAATCTCTGACGCTGGGACTCCTTCTATTTCTGATCCAGGGATGATAATTGTTAATAAATGTGTAGAACAAAATTTAAATATATATCCAATTCCTGGCGCGTCAGCAGTTACATCGGCTGTTAGCGTTTCAGGGTTTGGTGATAAATATTTATTTTATGGTTTTTTAACTAAGAAAGAAAATGAGCTAAATACTGTTCTTAAAAATTTAAGTAATTTAAATTATTCAATTGTTTTTTTTATAACTGCTTTAAAAATTAATTTCTACATATCAAAATTTAAAGAATATTTTCACGATAGAAAAATAGTTATAGGAAAAGAAATGACTAAAATGCATGAAGAGTTTATTAGGGGTGAAATTAGTTCAATTAAATCTTTGCCAGAAAACTTAAGAGGTGAATTAACTGTTATTTTGTCAGAGAAAACTAATAAAAAAAATATTAAAATAGAAATTAACGAATCAATTAAAATAGAAATAGAAAAAATGTTAAAAAAATATAGTCATAAAGATGTCGTTGAGTACATTTCAAAAAAAGAAAATTTATCAAAAAAAATAATTTATAATTATTGCTTAAAAGTAAAGAACTAAATGAAAAATTTTTTTATAATATTTTCTCTTTTATTTATACTTAATTCTTGTGTTGGCTCATCATCAACTGGAGTTTTTGGTACAGGTGTAAGCGTAGCTTTAGATCCAAGAACATTAGGCACCCAAATAGACGACTCAATTATGCAAAAAAATTTAATAACTAGACTGGTATTAACAGAAAAAAAATATTTAATTAAATTGTCTGTTAAAGTTTTAGATGGAAGAATTTTTATAAATGGTAAGGTAGATGAACCAGAGGAAAAATTAAAAATAACTAAAATAGCTTGGGAAACTAAGGGAGCAAGATCTGTTAAAAATAATATTTCAGTAAAAAAAGAATTTTCTATAAAAATTTTTGCATTAGATGTGCTGATAAGTTCACAATTAAGAACAGCTTTAATATTAAATAAAAAGGTAAAATCATCTAATTTTAATATTGATACAATTAATCAAAAAACTTATGTTTTTGGAATTGCACATAACAACGATGAAAAGAAAGAAATTATTCAAGAAGCAAAGCAAATAGTTGACTTGAAGGAACTTGTAACAAGTATATTGTTAGTATCTGATTTAAGTAGACAGAGAGAGTAAATTAATTTTTTTTCTTGTTATTGTAATTTATAATATCCGATGAATAAGCAGCAACTGAAGCTAGATTTAATATATCGCTAGTAGATGATCGTAGTGGAGCAATCTCGATAGGTTGATCCAATCCAATCAATAATGGCCCAACTACCTTAACTGCACTTAAGCTTTTTAATAGTTTAAATGAAATTGCGGCGCTGTGCCTTCCAGGCATTATCAATACATTTGCATTTCCAACCATTTCTGAGAATGGATATAGTTCTTTATATTTTGCATCTAAAGCTACATCCGGCTGCATTTCTCCATCAAATTTAAAGTTGACTTTTTTTTCTTTTAATATTGCAACCGCATCTCTCAAATTTTTTGTGGCTTTAGTTTTTGGTGTGCCAAAAGTAGAGTGAGAAAGAAAAGCAACTCTTGGTTCATAGCCAAATAATTTTACTACACGCGCAGAAGATATAGCTATTTTAGAAAGTTGTTCAGCAGTTGGAATTTCATGAACAGTTATGTCAGCTACAAAAACAGTTCTACCTCTGTTAACCATTACATTTAAGCCAAAAACTATTTCATCTTTTCTAGCTTCGGTTACTCGCTTTACTTTATCTAATGTCGATGTATATCGTCTTGTATTTCCTGTAACCATCGCATCTGCATCCCCACAAGATACCATGCAGCTTCCCCAAATAACCCTGTCATATCTTACTAACCTATCACAATCTCTTTCTAATAGACCCTCTGATCTTTGCATTTTTTCATAAAGAAATTTTTTGTATTTTTCTCTTTTTTCGCTATTTGTTGAATTAACTATTTCAATATTATAATTTTCATCTAATCCTATTTCTTTAAGCTTTTCTTTTACTATTTCTTCTTTCCCTATAAGTATTGGAGTTCCAAAACCATTACTTTTAAAAGCTATCGCAGCCTTTAAAGTATTTTCATCTTCACCGTCAGCAAAAACAACTTTTTTTTTATTTTTCTTTATTTGGGAGTTTATACCTTGCATTATACCTATTGAAGGATCGAGTCTTTGTTTTAACTGCTCTTTATAAATATCAAAATTTTCTATTTTTTTTCTGGCTACTCCGCTCTTAACTGCAGCTTTAGCTACCGCGACAGGTATTACGCTAATTAATCTTGGATCAAAAGTTGATGGAATTATATATTCTCTTCCATATTTTGGTCTTTCTCCACCCATTGCTGCTACCACTTCATCAGGAACATATTGTCTTGCAAGATCAGCTATTGCATAAGCAGCCGCAACTTTCATATCTTCATTAATCGTTTTTGCTCTAACATCGAGGGCGCCTCTAAAAATATAAGGAAAACCAATTAAATTATTTACTTGGTTTGGATAATCAGATCTCCCAGTTGCCATTATAGCATCATCTCTAACTTCATTAACTTCTTCTGGAGTAATTTCTGGATCAGGATTTGCACAGGCAAAAATAATTGGATTTTTAGACATGCTTTTTACCATTGTTTTCGTTAAGAGGCCTTTAGATGATAAACCTAAAAAAACATCTGCTCCCTTGATAGCATCTTCAAGTGTTCGGTGTTTTGTCTCGATTGCGTGAGCAGATTTCCATTGGTTAAGATTATCTCTGCCTCTATATATGACACCTTTTCTATCTATCATGATAATGTTTTTAGTTAATACTCCACTATTTTTAAATAAATTTGTACAAGCCATAGCTGAAGCTCCCGCTCCATTCACAACTACTTTAATATCTTTGATAGACTTTTTAGATATATCCAGAGCATTAATTAATGCAGCTAAAGTTATTATTGCAGTACCGTGTTGGTCGTCATGAAATACGGGAATATCTAATTTTTCTTTTAATTTTTGCTCTATAATAAAACAATCAGGAGCAGCAATATCTTCTAAATTAATTCCTCCAAAACTTTTTCCTAGAACTGATATACAATTAATTATTTCGTTTGCATCCGAAGAGTCAATTTCTAAATCAATAGAATCTATATCAGCAAATCTTTTAAATAGTATTGCTTTACCTTCCATTACAGGCTTTGAGGCTAAAGCACCCAAATTACCTAAACCAAGTATTGCCGAACCATTGCTAATTACCGCTACTAAATTTCCTTTAGTAGTATAGTCGTAAGCTGCATCTGGGTTTTTTGAAATCTCTTTTACGGGCGCAGCTACACCTGGCGAATACGCAAGCGCCAAATCTCTTTTACTTGTCATTGGTTTTGATGACAGGATTTCAATCTTTCCAGATTTACCACTATTATGATAATCTAAAGCTTCTTGGTCTGTGTATTTATCTATTTTTGACTTTTTCTTCATTTGAAAAGCAAGTATCTTACAATTGTCACAAAAATAAGGCTTATATGTCAAGATGAACTTAATAGCTTCAACCTCCACATTTAGTTTTTTTACTCTAATCAGCAGAATGCTTGGTTATGTAAGAGATATATTAATTGCAATTTTCTTAGGCACAAGCATATTTGCAGATGCCTTTTTTGTCGCTTTTAGACTACCAAACACTTTTAGAAGATTGTTTGCTGAAGGAGCTTTTAATGCAGCGTTTATTCCGAGCTATGCTGGCGCATTAGCTAAAAATAAAACAGAAGCAGACAACTTTGCAAAAAATGTTTTTAATTTACTTTTTATAATTTTACTATTTTTTGTTTTATTAGCAGAAATTTTTATGCCCCAGCTAATTTTTCTAATTGCCCCAGGTTTTTATAATGATCCAGAAAAATTTAAATTAGCAGTAGACCTAAGTAGAATTACTTTTCCTTTTTTATTTTTTATATGCTTAGCTTCTTTTTTTGGTGCTATACTAAATTCATATAACAAATTTGCAGTTGCCTCTGCCGCTCCCATTATATTAAATATTGTATTAATTGCTTCATTATTTTTTTCTAGGTGGTTTAATATTTCTGATGTAGTAACGCTTTCTTACGCAGTTTCACTAGCAGGTTTTTTGCAATTAATAATTCTATTATTCTTTGTTAGAAAAAACTTTCAACCCATTCTTAGTGTTAGAATAAAACTAAATAAACAAATAAGATTTTTTTTTAAAAAACTACTCCCAAGTATTTTTTCATCTGGAGTAACTCAAATTAATATTTTAGTTGGAACTATAATAGCTTCTTTTCAAGCTGGAGCAGTTTCTTATCTTTATTATGCTGATAGAGTTTATCAAATCAATCTTGCTGTAGCTGGTATTGCAGTTGGTACCGTTATGCTTCCAGAATTATCAAGGCATATAAAAAATAAGAGTGTTCAGAAAATTAATAATTTGCAAAACAGAGCTTTAGAGCTTTGCTTGTTTTTGTCTTTGCCGGCCGCCTTAGCTCTCATCATAGCATCTGAAGCAATTATTACTTCTTTATTTGGTTACGGCTCATTTAATCAGGAAAGTGTTATAAACACGTCTATAGCACTTATTTTTTTTGCTTTTGGCGTGCCCGCATTTTCAATATTAAAAATTTTTTCAAATTTATTTTTTGCTAGGAATGATACAAAAACCCCATTTTATCTTTCAGCTATTTCGGTAAGTTTAAACATAATAATTAGTGTGTCATTTTTTCGCGAATTTGGTTTTATTATAATACCAATAGCAACTTCAATTTCCTCTTGGGTTAATGTTATTTTGTACTATTATTTTATTAAAAAAAGGGATTTACATAACTTTGATAGTAAATTTTTTTATAAATTTCCTCGCATGATATTATCTACGGTTGTAATGGGAATAATTTTGTATTTATTGTTAGCTTTTTTCTCAGATAAATTTGTTTATAATGAAAGTTGGAAATTTATTTACTTATTTATTATAGTGTTACCTAGCTTAATTAGTTATTTTTTAATTTCAAATTTTTCAGGGGCTTTTAAATTTAAAGATATTAAATTAAAACAATAAATTTTAAATATGCATAAAAAAAGAATATTCTCAGGAGTCCAACCAACGGGAAATTTACATTTGGGAAATTACCTAGGTGCTATAAAAAACTTCGTTGATTTACAAAATAAGTTTGAATGCATTTATTGTATAGTTGATTTGCATGCTATTACCAACTATCAGGAACCCAAAAAACTAAAATCCAATATCTTAGAAACCACGGCTAGTTTTATAGCATCAGGGCTAGATGCCGAAAAAAATATTATATTTAATCAAGCTAGCGTGTCTGCCCACAGTGAATTAGCTTGGATATTTAATTGTGTCGCACGAATTGGTTGGATGAATAGAATGACCCAATTTAAAGAAAAAGCCGGAGCCAACAAAGAAAATGCAAGCGTAGGCTTAATGGTTTATCCAAATTTGATGGCCGCAGATATTCTTTTATATAAAGCTACACACGTTCCTGTTGGTGAAGACCAAAAACAACATTTAGAATTAACGAGAGATATAGCAAAAAAATTTAATAACGATTTTAATTCCAAAGAATTTTTTCCAGTTGTAGAACCGCTAATTCCAAAAGAAATATCTAGAGTAATGAGTTTAAGAGATGGTTTAAAAAAAATGAGTAAATCTGAAGAATCTGATAATAGTCGAATTAATTTAAAAGATGATAAAGATTTAATAGATCAAAAGATTAAAAAAGCTAAAACAGACGCCTCATCTATCCCATCAGAAAAAAATGGACTTAAGAATAGAAATGAAGCCGCAAATCTTATAGCAATTTATGCAAGCATAAATAATATTACGACAGAACAGGTGCTTAAAGAATTTGGTGGAAAAAACTTTTCAACCTTTAAGAGTAAGTTAAGCGAATCACTTATTGAAAAAATTTGCCCAATAGGAAAAGAAATCAAAAAACTGCTAAATGATAAAACTTATTTAATTAAAATATTAGAAAATGGATCAAAAAAAGCAAATTTAGTGGCGGAAAAAAATTTAAAAGACGTTTATAACATTATTGGTCTTACAAAGTTTTATTGATAAAAATTTTTTAATGTATTATTAACTATTATGATTGTAGCAACAGAAAATACACCCAACCCCAACACACTCAAGTTTTTGCCTGGAAAAAAGGTATCTGAAGTAGGTCCAGTTGAATTTTTAAAAAGTGATAAAACAATAAAAGTTCCATTAGCTAATAAAATATTATCTATAAAAGGAGCAACGATGGTTTTTTTTGGAGAAGATTTTATTACAGTAAAAAAAGAAGAGGTAATTAATTGGGAAGACATAAAACATAGTATTATTTCCGAAATTAATGATTATTATTTAAAGGGAAATAGTGTTGTTATAAAAAAAGACTTAAATAAAATTACTTCAAATGCGAAACCAAACGAATCAAACGAAATAATTGAAAAGATTAACGAAGTTTTAAATACGAAAGTCAGACCTGCTGTTGCAAGAGATGGTGGTGATATAACATTTAAATCCTTTAATAATGGAGTTGTTATAGTTGTGCTAAAAGGAAGTTGCTCAGGTTGCCCAAGCTCAATCATGACTTTAAAACAAGGTGTTCAAAATTTACTATGTCATTATATTCCAGAAGTAAAAAGCGTTGAGACTAACTAAAAATGTCTAAAAAAATTGAAAAACTCTTTAAATCGTACCGAGATCAACTGTTACACTTAGCAAAACTTTATGGAATTGTTGAAATAAAAAGCTACGCAAGAAGTTCAAAAAAACTTTCAACAGCTCAATTAGAATTATTATTAATTAAGAATAGAATTAAACTTCCGGTTAGTAGATCTAGCGATAGAGCTCTTGCAAAACAAGAATTAAAAGAAAATTCAATAAGAAATGTTTATTTATCATTTGCCTTTATAGCTTTTTTAGGATTTATAATTACAATGCGCCCATACATAAAAAATGTTGTTAACGAAGTAAAATTTACTTACGTAGCCGAAGAATACAAAACAACAAAAGCAACTAAGACAGCAAAAAATAAAAAATCGTTAAAAACTAAGAAAAAACAAAATGATCAGGAACCAGAATTTATACCCGACCATGATAATACTGTAAGTTTAAATGCTGAAACTACATTAAACCTCTTTGATGACTTAGGTTATGACCTTCAAAGTGTTAGAGCCGGCCAAAAAGTAAAGCCGATATATCTTACAAAACTTCCTAAAGATATTAAAACTTTAGGTAACACCAAAACAAAAAGAGATTTATTTATAAAAATTATTTTGCCATTAGTGCTTGCAGAAAATAATAAAATATTGGATGACAGAAAACAACTTTTCAAGATACTAAGTAAAAACTTTAATACTGCAGGTGAAAGAGTTTGGCTTAGAAGAAGATTTAAAGAATACAAGGTTGAAGATGGAGATTTATCAAAATTAAAAATGAGAATGGATATTGTTCCAGTTTCTATAGCTATAGCTCAAGCAGCTAACGAAAGTGGCTGGGGGACGTCTAGGTTTGCGTTAGAAGGCAATGCTCTATTCGGTCAATGGACATGGAGCAAAAAAGGTATTTCGCCAAAAAATAAAGACCCAGATAAAAGTCATAAAGTTCTACAATTCCAAGTGCTTAAAGCTTCTGTTAGAGCTTATAAAAATAATTTAAATACACATAATGCTTACAAAGAATTCAGAGAAACAAGAGCCAAACTAAGACAAGACAATAAAAAAATTATAGGTTTAGATTTAACTCAATATTTAAAAAATTATTCAGAAATAGGCGATCAGTATGTTGAAATTTTAGAACTTATTATTAGAAAAAATTCACTAACTGATTTCGATGCAGCAGACTTGCTTCCCATTAAAATGAAAAAAGGATTAAATTTATAAATATTTTATTTAGTATTCAGCAATAACATACTGAATGCCCAACCATCGCCATTTTCCTTTTTCGTCCCTAAGTGAGCAATTTATTCTTCCTCTTTCGCTCTTAAATTTTTCTTTTAGCAAAATTAATATTTCATTTTCATTAACAAATTTAATATCAGATTTTTTCCAAACATTACCTTCATTAGAATAACAGGTAATATTTTTAATATTTATTAAATTTTCAAAAAAAGAAATTTTAACTTTTGGTGGGTTCTCATCTTTTTTTATAAACCTATTTTCAGGAGTGATTTTTTTGTAAGGAAAAGGTAGAGTCTGTAAAATCGATTTAAATCTTTTTAAGTCACCGTATTTTTCATTTATTGGAAATCTTGGCAAAGAAAGAAATTTTTTTGTTTTATCTATAACGCCAGAATGTTGGCCAAAAGCAAATTTGAAATTTAAATCAGAAACTATTTTAATTAAACTTGTGCTATATTCACCAAACGGATATGAAAAAATTTTTGGAGAATAACCAATTTCTTTTTCAAAAATGCTTATAGAGGTTTTTAAATCAAATATTATTTTTTCCTCGTTCCAATCAATTAAATAATCATGGCTGTGACTATGGTTACCGATTGTTGCTAAATCATTAGCGGCTACTTCTTTAATTTGTTCCCAGGTCATGTACCCATTTTTTCCAATCTCCCTAGTGCTCACAAACAAAACAAATGGAATTTTTTTATCTTTCAGTATAGGCCAAGCATTTAAATAGAAAGATTCAAATGCATCATCAATTGTCAAAAGTACATAATTCTTATTTATGTCTGTTTCAATAATCTCTTCAAACTTTGGGAAAGTAATAAATTCAATATCTAGATTATTTATTTCATTTAAATGTTTTAAAAATATTTCTTTCTTTATATTAGTTGAGGGATATTTGTTCTCTTCAAACCTATGGTACATTAAAGTTATTACACCATTTTTTGTGTTTAAATTATTTATATTTACTCCAAAGGATTTACTTATTAATACTAACAGTAGTATCAAAGTATATATTATGAATTTTTTATCGATAGATTGTAGCACTGATATAGGATCATTATTTTTAAAAGTTAAAAATAAAACATTTAGCAAAGTTTTGCAAAGTGATAAATCGAGTAATGATTTATTAATGAAAGAAATTCTAGATTTATTTATAAAAAACAACCTTAAATTTGATGATATATCAAAAATATTTGTAAATCAGGGCCCGGGAAAATTTTCAGGAATAAGAACATCCTTATCAGTAGCTAAAGGAATTAGCCTAGCAAAAAATATAAATTTATCTGGTTACAACACATTTATATGGTGTTGCTCTAAATTTTTAAAAAAAGAAGAAAATATTTATAGTTTTATAAATTTTAAAGAAAAATTTTATGTAAAAAAATTTGATAAAAATCTTCAAAGTGACTTAAATATAAATGAAATCCAAGAAGCCGATATAATTCATAAATATGACAAAAAATTTAAAATAATTCCAAAAAATTTGATAAAAAATTTTAATAAAAAAATACTAGAACTTAACAATCTTAATATTGTTGATTTAGATCATAATGAGCTTGAATTTCTTGAATTGCAGGGTTTACTAGATGAAGAATTGATTAAACCTTTATATTTAAACTAAAGTTTTTTTGAAAATATGTTTTTTATCTGTAGTATATAAATAAAAATATGAAAAATGACATAGAAAATAAATGTATCAAGAAAGGTGTTAGACTTACTGACCAAAGAAAATTAGTAGCAAAAATTATGTCTGAATCAAATGATCACCCTGATGTCGACGAATTGCATAAAAGAGTTAGCAAACTTGATTCAAAAATTAGTATCGCGACAGTTTATAGAACAGTAAAATTGTTTGAAGAAGCGGGCATTATAGCCAAACATGATTTTAAAGGTAATAAAGCACGATACGAACAAGCCACACAAGAACATCATGATCATCTAATAGATATTAATACTGGAGAAATTACAGAATTTGTTAATGAGGATATTGAAAAATTGCAAAAAAAAGTTGCAGAAAAACTTGGTTATAATCTAGTCGATCATAGGCTAGAACTTTATGGTTCAAAAATAAAAAAATAAACGAATTGACTAAAAAAATATTTATTAAAACTTTTGGCTGTCAAATGAATGAATATGACTCGAATCGTATTTATGATTTAACATCAATGATAGGTTTTAATAAAACTGCAGTCAAAAATGAAGCAGACTGTATTGTATTAAATACATGTCATATACGTGAAAAAGCTACTGAAAAAGTTTACCATGAAATTGGTAGAATAAAAAAAATTTTTAGAAGTTTAGAAAAACCTCTGGTCATAGTTGCGGGGTGTGTTGCTCAAGCTGAGTCAGAGGAAATGTTAAAGCGAGAATCATATATTGATATGACGGTTGGGCCACAGTCATATCACAAAATTCCAGATCTTATTTTAAGCTATCAAAGAAAAAAACAAAAATTTAATGAAACAGAATTTGACGTTATTAAGAAGTTTGATGAACTTAAAAAAGTTTCTAATACACAAAATAAAGTTTCTTCTTATTTAACAATTCAAGAAGGTTGTGATAAATTTTGTAATTTCTGTGTTGTGCCTTACACAAGAGGCCCAGAATATTCTAGACCATTTAAACAAGTTATTGATGAAGCTGAAAATTTGGTTAGTAACGGAACCAAAGAAATTATCTTAATTGGTCAAAATGTTAATGCTTACTCATTTTCAGAAAATATTAATAATTATAAACTTTCTTCATTAATTAAGGAGCTTAATAAAATTAAAAAACTTAAAAGAATCAGATTCACAACTTCTCATCCAAAAGATATGTCAGAAGATCTAATTAATTGTTATAGAGATTGTGAAAAACTTATGCCACTACTACATCTTCCTATACAGAGTGGCTCGGATAAAATTTTAAAATCAATGAACAGAAAACATAATAAAAAATATTATTTATCAGTTATAGAAAAGTTAATAAAAGCCAATAAAGATATTAAAATATCAAGTGACTTTATTATTGGGTATCCAGGTGAAACAGAAAATGATTTTCAGGAAACGATTGATTTAGTTAAGAAAGTGGGATTTATTAACTCTTATTCATTTATTTTTAGCGCAAGACCAGGAACCCCTGCTGCAGAAAAAGAATTAAATGACCTGCTGGTTAACAAAGATAGGCTTAAAAAAATACAATCTATTTTAGAAAAAAACCAATTAGAAAATAACAAAATATATCACAATCAAATTTGTGAAGTGCTAACTGAAAACAAATTAGAAAATAAAGAAGAATATTTTGGCAGAACTAAATTTATGAATCCTGTTAAATTTAAATCTGATACTTGCAACCTTGGGGAGGTAGTAAATGTAAAAATAACGTCTTCAAATCAAAATGGCTTATATGGTTTTTGTAAAATAAATAAAAAAGAGAAAGCTGCTTAAATTGGTGAAAATAAATAAGCAAAACATAAGCAATCAAGAAATTTCAATAATATATGGAAATGACGATTCAATAAACGTTAATATATTTAATAATGAAGTCTTGATGGAGATCGCGGGATCATTTGATAGTAATCTTAATGAATTAGAAAAAATTTCTGGATCAAAAATTTATTTTAGAGGCAATTCAATTGCAATAAAAGGAGAAAAAGAAGCAAATGAAAAAGTTAAAGACGCTATTGTGTATCTAATTGATCGCTTCAGGTCTGACAAAAAAATTGATAGAAATGATATAATTGCTTCACTAAATAAAGATATGATTACTGATACAAAAAATAAATCAACAGTTCAGCCTTTAGAAGAGGTAATTAAAACACCAAAAAGATCAATAATTCCAAGATCAAAAAAACAAAAAGAATATGTAAAAGCTCTAAAATCGAATCAGATAGTAATGTCATCGGGTCCCGCTGGTACAGGCAAAACATATTTGGCTGTTGCGGTAGCATTAACTATGTTGTTAGAAAAAAAAGTAGAGAGAATAATACTTTCAAGACCTGCTGTTGAGGCTGGAGAAAGGTTAGGTTTTTTACCTGGTGACATGAAAGAAAAAATAGATCCTTATTTAAGACCTCTATACGATTCTTTGAATGACTTAATAGACAACGAAAAGATTCAAAGAAAAATTGAAATTGGAGAGATAGAAATTGCTCCACTTGCTTTCATGCGAGGTCGCACGTTAAAAAATTCTTTTGCTATTCTTGATGAAGCACAAAACGCAACTCCAACACAAATTAAAATGTTTTTGACAAGAATAGGAGAAAATTCAAGATTAGTTATAAATGGAGATCCATCACAAATTGATTTACCGAACAAAAACCAATCTGGATTAATAAAATCGCTGGAAATATTAAAATCTATAAAAGAAATATCAATTATTAACTTTGATCATCATGATGTAATTAGACATCCGTTGGTGACAAAAATTGTAGAAGCCTATCAAAAGAATGATAATGATAAAGGTTAATGTTGAAGTAAATAATAAATTTTGGAATAAAAAAATAAAAGACCCAAAAAAATATTTTACTAAAAAGTTAAAAAAAATTCCAAAAATAATTAAAACCTTTGAAAATAAAAAAATAACTTTTACAATTTTATTAACAAACTCTTCAAATATGAAAAAACTTAATAAAAAATTTAGAAAAATTGATAAACCTACAGATGTTTTGTCTTTCCCCTTCTTTAAACCAAAACATTTGAAATTAATAAAAGAAAAAAATTTTTACATTGGCGATCTCGCTATATCTTATGAAATTATCGAATCGCGATCAAAAAATACCAATTTTTTTTTAGAATTTGACAAAGTGTGGATTCATGGATTTTTACATTTACTAGGTTATAACCATATTAAAAACAAAGATTACTCTGCAATGAATAAAGCTGAGAAAAGGATTTTAGATTCAATTTGACTGCATTAATAAATAATAAATTTCTTGTTATATTCTTAGCACCCTTTTTACTTGGAGGGCTATCAATATTGGGATTTGCTCCATACAACTTAACATTTATAAATTTTCTTACTTTTTCAATTTTATTATCATTAATATTATTAGTAAGAAAAAAAACAGACACAAAATATAGAAAAAAAAAATCTAAAATATATTTTTTTTATTTAGGATGTGCTTTTGGTTTTGGTTTCTTTCTATTTGGTAATTATTGGATTGCTATATCTTTAACTCACGACGAGATGTTTGCAAAGTTAATCCCCCCTACATTAGTTTTAGTACCTTTATTTTTATCAATATTTTATGGTTTAGCAATCTTAGTTATAGGACCTTACGCAGAGAAAAAGATATCCTTTATTTTATTTTTTTCATTAATTTTTGCTTTATTTGAATTTCTAAGAGGCAATATTCTTACTGGATTTCCATGGAATTTAATTTCATACACATGGTCATGGTCCATTGAATCAATACAAATTCTTTCAATAATAGGAACATACTCATTGAGTGTAATTTCAATAACTTTTTTTTGTATACCTTTTCTTTTTTTTCAAAAAAAAATAACAAAAAATAATATAATTAGTCTTATATTTTTTTTAACTATTTTTTTTGCAAATTATCTGTACGGATCTTATAAGATAAACAATCTTAATTATAAATTTGATGATAACATTAATGTTAAAATAGTTTCACCCAACTTTTCACTTAAAGATTACTCTACCCAAAGCGAAGTTGCACAATTAAAACGTTTAATAAAAATTAGTAATCCTGAAAAAAATAAAAAAACGTTATTTGTATGGCCCGAAGGTGTTTTTTACCAATCTAATTTACAAAATATTACTTTATACAAAAATCTTTTTTTAGATAATTTTTCTGAAAATCATCTAATAGCCTTAGGTATAAATAATTTTATTGGCTCTGATGATTTAGATAATAAAAAATATTTTAATAGCTTAGCAATACTAAATCATAAGCTAGAAGTTTTATCAGTTTATAATAAAATTAATCTAGTTCCGTTCGGTGAATTTTTGCCATTTGAAAAATTTTTTTCCAAATTTGGATTAAAAAAAATTACATCAGGATATAACTCGTTTTCATCAGGAGATAAAAGGAGAATAATTAGTTTGGGTGATAAGTTTAATGAAAAAAAAATTCTTCCATTAATTTGTTATGAAATCATATATCCCAGCAAAATTAAAAAAAAGAATCAATCACCAGATTTAGTTATTAATATTTCAGAGGATGGTTGGTTTGGCGAATCAATTGGCCCCCATCAACATTACGCAAAAGCAATTTATCGAGCTGTCGAAGAAGGGGTTTTTATTGCAAGATCAGCTAACAAAGGTATCTCAGGTTTTTTAGATCCCTATGGAAGATCATTAAAACTTCTAAATATAGGAGAATCTGGGAATATTGAGTTAAATATGCCTGAATTTATTGGCACTACACCATACTCACAATATGGAAATAAAATATTTTATTTAATAATTTTTTTGTATATGTTTCTAATTTTAATTTTAAGAAAATATAAAATTTAATGAGTATAAAATCTTATTTATTTACCAGCGAATCAGTTTCAGAAGGGCATCCTGATAAAGTTTGTGATCGAATATCAGATATGGTTGTAGATACTTATCTTGCTAAAGAACCTTCTTCAAGAGTTGCGTGCGAAACCTTAACTACAACAAATAAAGTAGTTTTAGCTGGAGAAACAAGAGGGCCAGAAATAAAAA
>Ga0114999_10004874_pt1 | contig 16059 bp, 12 predicted proteins | sample ArcticOcean_MG_C_3_FD_89820 | JGI IMG/M metagenome (GOLD analysis project Ga0114999, IMG submission 89820) | Marine microbial communities from western Arctic Ocean - ArcticOcean_MG_CB8_126 | ecosystem: Environmental > Aquatic > Marine > Oceanic | place: Arctic Ocean: Canada Basin | collected...
CCCAATGACAGCAGCCCACGCGGTGTCGTAGTCGGTCGGATGCACGACCATCTTGCCGATGTTCGCGTTGAGGTCGAGAAGCTTCGTCCAGCTCTTGCCGGCATCGGTCGAACGATAGATCCCGTCGCCAATGGTGACGTTACCGCGCGGACATCCTTCACCCGTGCCAACCCAGATCACGTTCGGGTCCGACGGGGCGATTTCGATGGCTCCGATCGAGCCGACGCCGAAGAAACCATCGGAAATGTTGTCCCAGTTGTTCCCTGCGTCGTTCGTCTTCCAGACGCCGCCGCCGGTGCCGCCGAAGTAGTAGGTCAGCGGGTCGTCGGCAACGCCTGTGACCGCGGTCGATCGGCCGCCGCGGGTGAAGTTGAGCGAACGGTACTCCATGCCCTCGTAGAGGCGAGAGTCGACCGTGACGTTGGCATCGTTCTCGCCCTCCTGGGCGAACGCGGCCGCGTTCTGGCCCGCCAGAAACGCCATGACGGCTGTGAGCATGAGCGTGAGCAGGGTGCGAGTGCGTAGAGATCGCATCAACGACTCCGGGTTTGGGGGCAGGCCCCGAATGCGAGCGAGCACGCCGCCTCAACGCGCATCGCGGTCCGTTCGATTCTGTGGGCGCTATCAAACCCCCCTGCCAGCGCCAAATCAACCTGATGACACGCAGGCGCTAGAATGACTGTCCATGCGAATTCGTAGCGCGACCTTGCCCATCTGCTTCCTTGCAGCCCTCGCCACGGCTTGCGTGTCGGCGTCCTCAACGACGGTCCAGGTCGAGGAGCCGCAGCCCGTCGGTGGGGCGCAGCGCTCGTCGTATCAGGATGGTGATGCGCGCCGCGTCGTGGTGATTTCGGCTGTTCCGGCCGAACTTGAACGCCTCCTGGCGGTCGCGACGATCGAGCGGACGATGGAGATCGCTGGACGGGTGCATCACGTCGGAAGGCTGGAGGGACACCCGGTGGTGATGTTCCTCTCCGGGGTGTCCATGGTGAACGCGGCCGCGTCGACCCAGGCGGTGATCGATCACTTCGACGTTGGTGGCATTGTCTTTTCCGGCATTGCGGGCGGCGTGAACCCCAACCTGGCAGTAGGCGATGTAGCCGTCCCGTCACAGTGGGGACAGCACCAGGAGATGGTCTTTGCCCGCGCCACCGAGGCTGGCTGGGAGACTGACGGCCGGGCCGGAGAGTTCGACAACTTCGGCATGATGTTTCCGCGCGGGCAGTTGATGACCGGGGGCGGAACCACGGCGCAGCCCGAGGGGCGACGCTTCTGGTTTCCGGTCGACGCCGCCATGCTGGAGGTGGCGCGCGGCGTCGCCATGAATGTTGATCTCGAACGCTGCTCCGACAGTGGGGAGTGCCTGGAACATCAGCCGCGCGTGGTGGTCGGTGGCAGCGGCGTCAGCGGGTCCACGTTCGTCAACAACGCCGAGTTCCGTGAGTGGACCTGGCGCGTCTTCGAGGCGGATGCTCTGGATATGGAGACGGCGGCTATCGCCCAGGTGGCGGCGCTCAACGAGGTGCCATTTTTGGGATTTCGTTCGCTCTCCGATCTCGCCGGTGGCGGCGCGGGCGCCAACGAGATCCGCGTTTTTGGCCGACTCGCCGCCCGTAACTCGGCCGCTGTCCTGCTAGAGTTTCTGCGCGAATGGCGCGGGCCGCGCTAGCCGGCCGTGATCGAAACTGCCGTTCTCGGTTTGGGCGTCCTGACCCTCGTGACGTGGCTTTCATTCGGCCTAGACGCGGCGCTTGGACAACGTTCGATCGTCTATCTGCGACGGGTCGCCTTGCCGGACGCCGCGGCGCGTGCCGGGTTGCCGCGGGTCAGCGTGGTATTTGCTGCGCGCAACGAGGCGCGTGGAGTCGAGGCAGCGGTCCGCTCGATGCTCCGTCTCGACTATCCGGATCTTGAAGTCGTTGCGGTGAACGACCGTTCCGACGATGCGACGGGCGCCATCCTCGATCGTGTAGCTGCCGAAGAGGTCCGGCTCCGGGTCGTGCAGATCGACGAGCTGCCGGGAGGCTGGCTGGGCAAGAATCATGCGCTCTGGGTCGGAGCTGGTGCGGCGTCGGGGGAGACGATCCTTTTCACCGATGCCGACGTGATCTTTGAACCCGAGGTACTGGCGCGGGCGGTCGCCTGGATGGAAGAGGCCGGCGTCGACCACGTCGCCGGTGCCACCGACGTCGTGGCCCGCGGGCTGCCGTTGCAGCTGTTCGTCGCAACCTTCGCGCTGTTCTTCAACGTCTACTTCCGTCCGTGGCGCGCCGCCGATCCCGACAGCACCGCCTACATCGGTTTCGGCGGCTTCAACCTGGTTCGTCGCTCGGCGTACGACCGCGCCGGAACGCATCAGGCGCTGGCCATGGATCCTCTCGACGACGTCAACCTAGGTAAGGCGATCAAGGAGTCCGGCGGCCGACAGGTGTGCGCCATTCCGGGCAAGCTCGCCCGCGTCGAGTGGTACGAAACGCTCGGGGCGGCTGTCCGCGGTCTGGAGAAGAACACCATGGCGGGGGTGAACTGGTCGTTCGGTGTGTTGCTGGGCGGCCTCGCGAGCCAGTTGATCATTGCCGCGTGGCCGTTCGTTGCGCTCTGGGCCACGCAGCCCCCGGCGCGGTGGGTGTACCTGGCCACGGTGGTCGTCATCGTAGCGATCCACGCCGCGATGCTCCGGGAGACGAACCTACCGACGTGGCTGCCGCTGCTGCTGCCGTTGGGCGTCGTAATGGTCGTCGCGACGTGCCTGCGCGCGGCCGCCCTCACCTACTGGCGGGGCGGCATCGAGTGGCGCGGCACGTTCTACTCGCTTGCCGAGCTGCGTCGCGGCAAGCCCTAGTCTGGAGCGACTCGGGGAGAACTACTCGCCGGCGTCGTCCGTCTCGTCTTCCTCCGGCTCAAATCGCACGGCCCAGACGCCGGAGTTGTTGTCGGCGAAAAAGATGTTCCCCTTGTGGGTCATCGTGCCCCACGTCCGCGGCGCATTCGGCTTGAAGCCGTCCGGATCGAACGGGAGGAAGTAGGCGATTTCCCGTCCCTGCCGATACAGATCGCCGAGCAACTCGCCCGAGATGTCTACGATCCTCAGTCCCGCGTCGTAGTACGCGATGTAGAGGATGTCGTCCTCGACCCAGAAGTTGTGCGTGCCGCCGTAGGGGACCTGGTAGCGGGCGACCTCGCGCGGCGCATCGAGGTCATTGAACTCGACGAAGTGAATCCAGCCAGCCGCCTGCACCGGCGGGCCCTCGAACCGATTGAAGCCCAGCGGATTACGTTCGCTCGGGAAGGCCTCGTCGCCACCGATCACATAGAACTTGTCGGCCGACTGGCTCTGGAACGGCCACCCCGCGTGGTTCCAGCCGCTGGGGTAGGCGTAGCGCCCCATCTCGACGGGATTTGCAGGCGAACCGCCCATGCCGCCGCCGCCGACGTCGGCCAGGACCAGGCCGTCGCTCCAGTTGGACGACACGGCGATGCCGTCGACGATCCAGACGTCGTGGATCGAGTGCCCCGGCGTATCGAGCTCGAACCGTCCGACGCGATGTGGATTGCGCGGGTCCTCGATGTTGATCACGTCGTAGCGCTGGCCGCCGGAGAGCGCGTAAACATGGCCGTCATGGATGAAGACGTTGTGCACGCCGCCGGTCATCTGGTCGTCGTAGCGGGCAAGTACCCGGACGCCCTCGGAGGGGTTCGAACAGTCGAGGATCACCAGACCGTTGCGACGATCCGAGGCGCCCTCGCGCGAGATGATGCAGATGCTGCCGTCCTCGGAGGCCTTCACATCGTTGATCGTCCGGGCATCGACCCTGACGGTGTCGACCATCTGGATGTTGCCGGTATCGGTTACGTCCCAGAAGTAAGTATGGCCGGAGGCGCCCCAGGTGCCGGTCATGGCGTAGTCGCGGCCATCCGGCGCCTCCCACACCCAGATATCGGAAGTTTTGCGGTCGGCCACACGACCCTGGCCGAGCAGTTCGAGGTTGCGCGTGACGTTGCGGGGCTCTGCGACCACCGTGGCTGAATCCCAGTGGTTCCCGGCGCTGGCGACGAGGGTGTACTCCCCAGGGATGTCGGCGACGAAGCGGCCGTCCTCCGTTACGAGGCCTGACGGCGGCTCGCCAATGCCGGCCTGGTCGGTGGTCGCGCGGTAGGAGAAAGTGATCGGCATCCCTGGCACCGCTCGGCCGGAGGCATCGACCGCGGAGGCCGTCAGATGCACGACGTCACCGGTGCGGACCGCGGTGGCGTCCACCGTTAGCCGGACCGCCGTTGCGGGGTTCGCGGTGACTGTGACGGCGAGGTCAGCGGTGGCGTTCTCGGCCTGCGCCGTCAGCGTGGCGCTACCGGCCCCCATGATTTCGAGGTGTCCGAGCGCCGTGATTTCCACCACGCTCGAGTCGCTGCTGGTGAGGTTCGGCTGCACGTCTGGCCGCGTCGTTCCCGAGGTGTCCACGACCACGTACCCGGGGCGGATCGTCGTCTCCGTGTAGTAACGAGTCGGCATTCCCGCGAACGCAACGCTTTCGACCGGCGGGACCGGGATCGAAACAGCGATCGTGACTCGCGGTGCCTCTGCGGTAACGCTACGGATGTCGGCGTCCGGATCTCCGGGTGCAATGGCGATGATCTCGAAATCACCCGGTTGGTGGGCCTGGACGAAGCCGGCCGGGCTGACCTCGACCTGTCGGCGCGATCGCGAGTAGTACAGCACCGGGGCATCGGGAATCACGTTGCCGTCGGCGTCGTGTACCACCGCTGTTAGCTGCATGCTGCTACCGACGTCGAGTTGCAGCTCTACCGGCGTGACTTCAACCGTCGCGGCGACAGGGCCGTCGGTGTCCTGGGCCGCAGCCGAAGCGGCCACCAGGGGAATGATCAGAGCGGCGACCGCGAGTGCGGTGCCGTAGGCCAGGGCGCGGGGACGGGCGAGATAAGTCATGGATACCTCTGTGCGGGTTCTTTGGTGCCAGAGTGTCCTGCGGGTTCGCTCGCCGAAGGGTGGCAGACGAGGGTGCGGGCCGCGGGAGTCGAGAGGATACCGCAGCGCCGGTGTGGCCGAGTCTTGCCCGCAGATATAAAGTCGTTAAGCGCGCATCGCTTCAAACGGAGAGCATCAATGGCACATGACGATCGTCTCGCGGCAGAAGGACTCTCACGGCGCGATGTTCTCGCCCGCCTCGGTTGGGGTAGCGGCGCCATCGGGATGCTTGGGGCAGGCCCGTTGCCTGACTTCGGCGAGTTGCGCTTGCGCGGACTGCCGGCGACCGCTCAGGACGGGCGGATCAAGCTGAGCAGCAATGAGAACCCCTACGGCATGTGCACGGCGGCGCGCGATCGACTGCAGGCCGAGTTGCCCAACGCCAACCGCTATCCGTTTGCCTGGGGCGCCGAGCTCCACACGGCCATTGCGAGACACCTTGGCGTTGCCGAAGCGAACGTTGCCCTCGGCGCCGGATCCACCGAGATTCTTCGCATGTGTGCTGCCGCGTGGTCAGCCCGTGGCGTCCTGCAGGCGGAACCGACTTTCGAGACTCTCGGGTCGTACACTCGGGCCGCCGGCCATCCGATTCACGGCGTGCCGGTCGACAGCAACGGGCGCCACGATCTGAGCGCCATGCAGGCACGTCTTGGCGACGTTGGGGTGGTCTACATCTGCAATCCGTCCAACCCGGCCAGCACGCTGCTGCCGCAGGCCGAGCTCGACGCGTTCCTCGATGCTGTACCCGACGACAAGCTCGTCATCATGGACGAGGCGTACCATGAGTTCGTTCAGGCACCCGACTATCAAAGTCAGATCGATCGGGCCGTCGACAGCCCCAACATCATCGTTATTCGCACCTTCTCCAAGGTGTACGGCATGGCCGGGATGCGCGTCGGCTATGTGGTCGGGCCACGCGGCCTGGTCCGCGAACTCGATCAGTATCGAACCGAAATGTCTGTGGGAGTAATCTCGGCTGCCTGCGCGACCACTTCGCTGCAGGATCCCGACTATGCAGCCGACCAGAAGCGCATGAACGGGGAGGCGCGCCGCATTCTCGAGGCCGGGCTGAGACGGCTCGGACTGCCGTTCTGGGAGTCGCAGACGAACTTCGTCATGTGCGATCTCGGACGGCCGATGATGCCGGTGAATCGGGCGATGGCAGCGGAAGGCGTGCTCGTCGGCCGGCTGTTTCCGGCCGTCCCGCAGGGCCTGCGAATCTCGGTCGGCACACCCGATCAGATGCATCGATGCGTTGACGCGCTGGCCAGTGTCCTCAGCTGACAGGGGCGATGCCGTTTCGGGCGCTTCTGGCCGAGCGTAAAGAAGCGTAAGAAAGGGCGAGCGAACCGCTTTTGTCGTTGCTGGACCTGTGGCGCCCGAGTACATTTGAGAGTGCGAAGACCGCCCCACCAAGCCCTCTATCCCTCCGCTCCGGGTCGCGATGTTCCGCTCCATACGCTTCTCCATCTACGCCCTACGCCTATCGTGCGTACTGGGCGTGAGCTTCGTGCTGATGGCGGCTTTGGCCTCTTCCTGGCCGGCAGCCGCACAGGATGCGGCTGCCGGCCAGGAAGAGGCCAAAGCGGCGCCCGCAGTCAGTGAGGCGATGGCGAAAGCCTTTCGCGAGTTGAGTAGCGGCAACCCCGATCCGGCTCCGGCGCTGGAGCCGACGGACGAGGAACTCGCGGTCATCCAGTCTGGCGGCAAGCGTATGTCGGCAACGCTGACGCCGGCGGCGCCGGTGCTTGACGGGCTTGTCGACGACGACGTCTGGGAACTGGCCGAGGTGGTTACAGACTTTCTCCAGCGCGAGCCCGTGGAGGGAGGACAGCCGTCACAGATGACCGAAGTTCGGATCCTCTATGACGGCGACAACATTTATCTCGGCTTCGTAATGCACGACGACGACCCGGCTCGGATCATGGCGCAGGACCTGCGCCGCGACAGCCGACTCGAGACCGACGACACGATCGCGGTGCTATTCGACACGTTCCACGACCATCGCAACGGGTTCCTGTTTCGCGTCAATCCGCTCGGAACCAAGTACGACACCACGCTCAAGGATGAGAGCCAGCTGAACTCATCCTGGGACGAGACCTGGGAGGCCGCGGCACAGATCACCGACCGCGGCTGGCAGGTCGAGATGATGATCCCGTTCAAGGTGCTCCGGTTTCCTTCCGGTTCGCACGTGTGGGGCATTGACTTCAAGCGTGAGATCCGGCGCAACGGTGAAGAGGCGAACTGGAGCAACTACCGCCAGGACTTCGACTTCCGTGGGATCTCGCAGGGCGGGCATCTATTGGGCTTGCGCGACACACGACTGACCCAGCGGTTCCGCCTGGCGCCGTTCGCCAGCGGCGCCTACACGGCGCTGAACGCAGTGGGCCAACCGATCGTCGACAAGGTTGGAGCGATCGGTATCGAGGACTTCAAGGCCCAGATCACGACGAACCTGACGGCCGACCTGACGATCAACACCGACTTCGCGCAGGTGGAATCCGACCAGGAGCGCGTCAACCTCACACGCTTCCCGTTGTTCTTCCAGGAGCGTCGAGATTTCTTTCTCGAGGGCGCCGACAAGTTCCAGTTTGGCGCCGGCGGACGCGGCTATGGTACGCCGCTCGCGGTGCTGTATAACAGCCGCAACATCGGTCTCTTTGCCGGCGAGCCGGTGCCGATGAACTACGGACTCAAGACCACTGGCAAACTGGGCAGCACGAGCGTCGGTCTGATCAACGCTGGGGCTGGCAGCGATGATGCCGTCGACTACGCCGGTGGCAACTACTCCACGGTGCGCGTGAAGCAGGATGTCCTCGAGCGATCATCGATCGGCATGATCTTCACGAACGTCCAGAGCGACGGCGAGTACAACCGGGTAGGGGGCGTCGACGTCAACTTCCGTTTTTTCGACAACCTGTCGGTGAACGGCTACGTCGCGCAGGCCCAGGATTCTCAAGTTCAGTCCACGCAGCACATCGGTCGATTTGCGGCTGGCTGGAACAGCGACCTCTGGGGCGCCAACGCCAGCGTCGATTACATCGACCCTGATTTCCAGACCGATATGGGCTTTATTCTGCGGCGCGATCTGATCAAGCAGAATTACTCCGTGAACTACAGCCCGCGACCGGACGTCGCCTGGTTGCGACAGGTCACATTCTGGGGCTCGGTTAACTACCTGACCGACACCCAGGGCGAGATTACTGACCGCGAACAGTCGATCTTCATTCGACCGCAGTTTGAGTCGGGCGAAGGCATGACCATCAGCCTGTCGCGCAATTTCGAGCGCCTCGGGCACGGCTTCAATCCCGGCGGTATCGCTACCGTTGACCCGGGCGACTACGACTTCACCGAGTATCGAGTCTCGCTAGAGAGCTTCCGTGCCCGGCCGCTAAGCGGTCGCGTGAGCATGAGCGGCGGTGGTTACTACGGCGGTACGCGGCGCAGCTACGGTGCCAGCGCCACGGTGCGCTTTAACGAGAAGTTCTCGCTCTCACCACGCTACGACTTCAACCGTATCGAGCACCCGAGCGCTGATTTCAACACTCACGTGGGCAGCCTCCGGACGGTGTACAACTTCAACGAACGAATCCTCACCAACGTTCTGGTGCAGTACAACAGCCTCTCGGAGAACATGTCGGTCTACGCCCGACTGCGCTTCATCTACCGCACAGGCGACGACTTCTATCTGGTATACAAGTCGACCACGCGCTACGATCTGGACTACTCGGGCGTCTCCGATCACGGCCTGATCGCGAAGTTCACGCGCTCGTTCGACTTCTAGGCCACCTCCCCAGGTCTGCCGTGCGCCCCACTTCGTTCGCTTCTCGTGCCTCGTCTGCCCTCGTAGCTGTAGCCATTGCTAGCGGTTCGTCCACGGCAGGCCCGCGCGTTGTGCCGGCCCCCGAGATCCCGCGTGGCGACGGGCCCTCGCTGGTGGTTCTGCTGGTCGTCGATCAGCTGCGCGGCGACTATCTCGACCGCTTCGCGCCCGTACTCGACGGGGGACTGGCCTGGTTGGTTGAGAACGGCGCGTCGTACACCGACGCGCATCAGAATCACTCGATGACGGCCACGGCGCCCGGTCACGCCACCATTGCGACGGGTGTGGAGCCGAGCCGCTCCGGCATTGTTGACAACTCCTGGTTCAATCGTGAAACCGGCTTGGCAGAGTACAGCGCAGCGATATCGCGATCGCCGGCCAATCTCGAGGCCACCGCGCTAGGCGACTGGCTCAAGGCTGCCGACGTTCGCTCGAAGGTCTTCGCGGTCAGCGCCAAGGATCGCTCGGCGGTCATGATGGGCGGCCAGCGACCGGACGGCGCGTACTGGTACGGCAGCAGCGACGGCGCGTGGATCACAAGCAGCTACTACACCCGCGCCGCGCGGCCCTGGCTTGAGGTCTTCAACGACCAGAACTGGCTCCGGCGCTACGAAGGCGTCGCGTGGGAACCCGTGCTCGGTCCAGAGGTACACGACGACCTGGGGATCGTTGAGCTCGATACCGGCGTGGTGCCATCCGGATTTCCGCATGCGTTGGGGAGTTACTCCGTCCACCGGGGCAGCAGCTTCTACAACGCGATCTACGGAACCCCGTTCGTAGATGCCCACATGGCTGAACTTGCCAAGACACTGATTGACAACGAGCGCCTGGGGCTCGACGGCAGTCCTGATCTGCTGGCCCTTTCGTTCTCGGCACTCGACAGTGTCGGGCATGACTACGGGCCGGACAGTCCCGAAGTTCTCGACACGATCGTGCGGCTCGACGCACTTCTCGGCGACCTGATCGCGCACCTGGATGCCACCGTTGGGCTGGAGCATGTCGTGTTCGGCTTGAGCTCCGATCACGGTGTTGTCGACTACCCGGAGGTGCGTCAGCTCCGCGGGCAGTCCGGTCACCGGCTCGGCGCGGAGGACGTCGTCTGCGTTCAGCAGGCGGGGGTGCAGCTGCGCGAAGAATTTGGCGATAAGCCGTGGTTGCAGTACGGCTTCTACCTGGACCGCGACCTGGTTGTGGCTGAGGGGTTGGATCCGGCCGCCATGGCCACACGGCTTGCTGAGATCGTTTCGGGGTGTGAAGCCGTAGAACGTGCATGGACCGACGCCGAGATCGCGGCGCTCCCCGAGAATTCGGGGACGGTGTCCGAACAGCGCCATCGCAACAACTACTTCCCAGGCCGCGGCCCGGATGTCGTCCTGCAGTTGCGTGAGAACTACCTGTACAATGGGTCTGGCCTGGGGACGACGCACGGATCGTCGTACGACTACGACTCCTGGGTCCCCATGATCTTCGCCGGCCCCGGGATCAACGCGAGGACGTCCGATCGACGCGTTGCGACGGTCGACATGGCGCCCACGTTGGCGGCGCTGTTTGGCGTCACCACGCCTGTCGACCTGCACGGCGTCGACCTCGGCGCCGACTTCGCGGACCGCTAGTCCGGTCGGTTACTGCCAGGTCACCTGACTCGGCGGCGTGCTCTGACAGTTGATACGCTCGGTCATCCCGGAGGCGAGAGTCGAACAGGCCATGTCGGCAGCTGTTCGGATGGCCTCTTCGCGGCTCGAGCCCGACGCAACGCGACACTCGGTGAGACCGTTGTACGAGATACAGATCTCGCCGGTCACACCGCCGAGGCCCGCGCTCGCCCAGATGATGAGCAGCAACGATGTCAGCAGAACCAGCCCCACGCCGACTCTCACTCCAGTACTTGCTCGCATTGCCCAATGATACAGTCCCCGGGCGCTCCCACGATCGGCCGCCGCTGCGCGCGCCCCAAAAACGGTGTGACTCATGACGAAGAATTTCCTCGCTGGTGTGACCCTTCTGATCGCCACACTGGTGATCGCCGCCCCGTTCGCCCAGGGGGTCGGTCCTGAGGACGAGTGGAAGCGATTCCGTGGCCCCAACGGCTCCGGCGTCGTAGAGAGCACGGCACTGCCGGCCGAGTTCGGGCCCGAGACCAACGTCGTCTGGCGGACCGAGCTCGCCCCGGGCTTCTCGTCGCCGATCATCGCCGACGATCGGGTCTTCGTAACGGCGCTCGACGGCGAAGAGCTCAAGACGATCGCCATGGATCGGGTCACCGGCGACGTACTGTGGGAGCAGGTCTCGCCTCGTCCACGCCAGGAGCCGGTCGACTTTCGCAGTCACGCTGCCGCTGCTAGCGCGGTCGTCGTCGACAACGAGCTCTACGTCTTCTTCCACGACTACGGCCTGCTCTCCTACGACCTCGACGGTGAGGAGCGCTGGGACATCGCGATGGGGCCGTTCACCAATATTTACGGGATGGGCGCCTCACCGATGATCATCGGTGATCTCGTCATCCTGGTCGCCGATCAGGAAATCGATTCGTTCATCGCGGCGTACGACCGCGCGACCGGCGCGGAGGTCTGGCGTGTGGCGCGACCCGAGGCCCACAGCGGACATTCTTCGCCGATCGTATGGGAGTCGCCGGATGGTCCGCAGTTGATCGTGGCCGGATCCTTTCTTCTTGATGCCTACGATCCCGCCACTGGCGAGAAGCTCTGGTGGGTCAGCGGGCTCTCATTTGAGATGAAGTCGACACCTGTGATCCACAACGGGGTGGTCTTCATCAACGGGTATGGCTCGCCGATCAACCAGCCGGGCAACCAGGTCTTCCTGCCAGTCTTCGAAGAGATCCAGCCGGAGGTCGACGCCAATAGCGACGGCCTGATCAGTCTGGAGGAGATGCCGCAGTCGCGCGCCAAGAACTGGTTCCGGCTGGCCGACTACGGCGCCGACGGGCGGCTCGATCGCGCCGAGTGGGAGTACCTGCGCTCCGCGCTCGAGAGCCGCAACGGCATGCTGGCCATCAAGCTCGGCGGTTCGGGCGACATGAGCGAAGAGAGCCTGCTCTGGGAGTACAACAAGGCTGTACCGCAGCTGCCGTCGCCGATCATCTACAACGACATCCTTTACATGGTGAACGATGGTGGCATCGTCACTTCATTCGATCCGCTGACCGGCGACGTGCTCGCGCAGGGTCGTTTGAAGGGCGCGATCGATCAGTACTACGCGTCGCCGATCGCGGCCGACGGCAAGATCTTCATGCTGTCAGAGATGTGCATGTTTTCAGTGCTCGAGCCCGATGGCGGTCTGGCGCCAGTCAGCGTCTCCGATCTCGATGATCTGTGCCATGCCACGCCGGCGATTGCGGATGGACGGATTTATCTCCGCACCCGCAATCACCTCTATGCGTTCGGGCTGACCGACTAGCCCGCAGCGATGGTCAGTCGGCCCGCAGGGCGACGACCGGATCGACTCCGGACGCGCCGCCGGCAGCCAGCTCGCGATCAGCGCTGTCGTGGCGAGTGCCATCGCGACGACCGCGTATGTGACCGGGTCGAGCGCGTTGATCCCGTACAGGAGCGACCCCAGCGCGGAGGTCGCCGCAAATGCGCCGACAAGACCGACCGCGATCCCGACGGACGCCAGGGTCATCCTGCGTCGAACGACCATACTCTGCACACTGCCACGCGACGCGCCCAGCGCGAGGCGTACACCGATCTTCTACACGCGCTGGCTGACCAGATACGAGATCACACCGTAGATGCCGATCGCGCCGAGCAGCAGTGCGACCGAGGCGGCAATGCCCAGCATGACCTAGAGCGCTGCGGCCTGGCGGCCGGCTTCGGGGAACAGCTCTGACAGACGGGGGAACCTCGCTAGCGCGGCGCGCAGGGCGTCGTCGCCGGGTCCGGTCAGCTCGTAGTGCCGGCGCGCCGGTCGGCCTTCACGGAATGCGACCTCGTCGTCCTCCCACTTGCCAACCAGGTAACCGCGACTCTCGAGCCGCCGCAGGATCGGGTACACGGTGCCGTCCGGCAAGCCGGTGGTGTCCATGATGTCGAACCCGTAGCGATGTCCCTCACCGATAGCCGCCAGCGCCATCGCCGTTGGATAGGTGAAGGTGAGTTTGGTGGTCATATGCTTCTCTACGGCTATATAGGATCCTAGGTTTCAATATAGGATTCCATATAGCTATATTCCTTCGCGCCAGCCATACAGGGCAATATCTCTAGACGTCGAGACCGATGTCGCGCATGAGGTCGACGGCGTTGCTGCGCGCTACGACGCCGGGTCGCAGCGTGTAGTCGAAGCGGATCTTGCCGTCCACGAGTTCGTCTACGAAATGGACGTTCGTGGCGGCTCCGAGCGAGTCGGCGAGTGCCGTGATCGCCAGATCATGCGTCGTGACGAGGCCGATCGCGCCGCGGCTCAGGAGCGAGCCCAACAGGGCCTCGGCGCCGATCCGTCGGTCGTGCGAGTTGGTGGTGTGGAGTATCTCTTCAAGAAGGAAGAGAACATGCGGCGGGGCGACGTCGCCGGCGCTGGCCGGCGTCAGTTCCGCGAGATCGAGGATGGCGCGGAAGCGGTGGATCTCGGCGTAAAACCCCGACATCCCTTGGCGCAGCGAGTCACGCACGCGGATCGAGCCACCCACCTGCAGAGGCGATAGGCGCAACGTGGTGGCGCGGACGGGAGCCCCCGCCTGCGCCAAGACAGCGTTGATCCCCACGGTGCGCATCAGCGTGCTCTTGCCCGACATGTTCGAACCGCTGACAATCAACACCCGTTGGCTTTCGTCCAGCGTCACATCGTTCCGGACGCAATCGGCTGCGGCCAGGAGCGGATGCCCGAGCGCCGTGCCCACGAAGGTCGCTGGCCCTTTGGCGATCGACGGGAAGGGATCCTCGGGGTGCTCGAAGCAGTAGCCGGCGAGGCTATCGAGGGCTTCAATTTCCGCGATCGCGTCGAGCCATTCGATCACCGCAGCGCCGTTGACGGCACGCCACTGCTCAACGGCAGCGGACAGGTGGGTGCCCCAGAGCAGCAGCGCGCTGAAGGGGGCGAAGATCTGGTTCCGGCGTGACTCGAGCAAGTCCACGAGTCGCCGTAGCCGACCAATCTGAACCGATGGCTGCTGCCCCCCTGTTCGCAGGCGCCGCAGGAGATCGCGCAGCAGCGGTGTCGCGAAAGGCTCGGATTCGAGTCGGGCTAGCAGTTCATGCAGAAGGCCGAGCTCGCGGTTGGCTCCGGCCACGGCTTCGATCACCGGCACCACCGCGGCTCGATGGCGCCCTGCGTACAACGACTGAGCAACCACAGCCGCCGCGAGCCAGTAGCGCGATACGAAGCCGGTGACCGCCGCCCCCGCGACGGCGAGCGTGACGGCCACGAAGACGATCGACCACAGGCGGATCGACCCGGGATCGGTGATCGTAGGGGTGGCGCCCGCCCATCGGGCCAGCGCTTCAGGGTGAGTTTGTGGTCCGACCTCCGCGCCCAGTACGGAGATGTCTTCGCGCAGCTGCACCTGTCCGGCGAGCTCCGCCACGGAGCGCTGACGCTCCACGATCAGATCCGGTGCGGCCGGCCTCAGCAGCCAATCTGCCAGCCGTCTTCGGCCGGCGGGGGTACGCGCACCGCACAGCAGCTGAAACAGCGAGCCCAGGCCGAAGATATCGAGATCATCGGCGTACGAATGGCCCGCCTGGCGGTACTCCTCGCCGGTTGGGCCGTCGCCAATCCAGGCGTCGTCAAGGCGCGCCAGACCGCTCTCGTAGAAACGCTGCGCTCGCCGGATGCGCCGCTGCTGCCGTGCACATCGCTCGTGTGCAACCACCAGCCCCACAAAGATAACGACGGGCAGGGTGATCCAGGCTACGCCGAGCCGTTCCGGGTTGAACACGGCCCAGGCCACAACGAGGAAGCTGAGCGCGGTCAGGCCTCGCAGTACCGACAGCTTGCCGTCCCACGCCTTCAGATCCGCGCTCGCGGCGCCGAGTTCGGCGGCCCGTCGCTGGTAGAGCTGTCGTGCTGTTTCTTGTTCGTCCATCCGCTAATCCCGAAAATATCGTGTTGTCGCGACAGCGCAGCTGCCATCGAGACGTTGCCTCCAGATTACGCGACAATGGTTCGCGTCTTCGTCCGCTCAAGGCCTCGTCGGAGTTGTTGCAGCGGGGAGCGAAACTGCTGAGAGGTAATGCGGCAAGACAGTCGCGCACATGCTGTCGCTGGCAGGTATGCTCAGTGACCCGACCCGGCAGGTTGCGGCGACAGGAACGAGCAGGGGTAGCTAAAGAATGCGGATGCTGATTGATGGCCACTGGCGCGCGGCCGAGGAGACTTTCGAGGTCCTCGATCCGCAGGACGGAGCCGTGGTCGATACCGTCCCGCTGGGGCGCGGCGTCGACATGCGTGCTGCCATCACGGCGGCCACGTTGTCGCTGGCAACGCCCTTTCCGACGCACGCGCGAATCAGTGTCCTCAGCGCGGCTGCGAGTCACCTGCAGGACGCGGCGAAGTCGTTCGCAATCACCATCGCCCGTGAGGGCGTGAAGACGATTCGTGAGGCGCGTCTGGAGGTGAGTCGCTGTATCGATACCTTGCGGCTTTCCGCCGAGGAGGCCAGGCGCCTGCATGGTGAGACGGTCAACTTCGATCAGCGCGCGGGCAACGAGCATCGGTTCGGGTACTGGGTGCGCGAGCCGGTCGGTGTAATCGGCGCGATCACTCCATTCAACGATCCCTTGAATCTCGTAGCCCACAAGCTCGGCCCGGCCCTGGCCGGGGGCAATGCGGTCATTCTCAAACCGGACTCCAAGACGCCGCTGTCCGGAATCCGGCTGGTGGAGGCGCTGCACGATGCCGGCGCGCCGGCGGGACGAGTCCAGGTTGTGACCGGCCATGGTAGACGCGTGGGCAAGACCCTGACGACCGATCCACGGGTCCGCATGATCTCCTTCACCGGGGGGCTTGATGCCGGCGAGGAGGTGGTTCGCGAGGCCGGCCTCAAGAAGATCAGTATGGAGCTTGGCAGCAACTGTCCCGTGATCGTCATGGATGACGCGGACCTGGATGCCGCCGTGCCGTCCTGTGTCAGTGGTGCTTTCTGGGCAGCAGGGCAGAACTGCCTGCACGTCCAGCGCCTGTTGGTTCACGAAACGGTCTACGAGGAGTTTCGCGCCCGCTTCGTACGCGGCGCGGAGGCCGTCGTGAGCGGAAGTAAACTCGATGAGGGCACCGATATGGGGCCGCTCATCGATGAGGC
>Ga0114999_10004875_pt1 | contig 16055 bp, 21 predicted proteins | sample ArcticOcean_MG_C_3_FD_89820 | JGI IMG/M metagenome (GOLD analysis project Ga0114999, IMG submission 89820) | Marine microbial communities from western Arctic Ocean - ArcticOcean_MG_CB8_126 | ecosystem: Environmental > Aquatic > Marine > Oceanic | place: Arctic Ocean: Canada Basin | collected...
AAACTACTCCTACGATCTCGGTTTTTAGATTTAACGCGTTTCGAGCGGCAATCATACCACAAATTCCTGAGCCTAATCCGATGGGCACGTAGACAGTATGTATAGCGGGAACCGCTTGCAAAAACTCCAGGCTATAGGTCCCCACACCTTGCACGAGTAGGGGATGAAAAGACGGAAATAAATGCAGACCGTTTTTATCAGCGAGCGCCTTCGCGTATTCGAGCGCGACATTAAAGTCCTCCCCATGCTCAATTAATTCAGCGCCATATCCGCGCATCGCCCGGTTTTTCTCGTGGCTATTGTTAAATGGAATAACAACCTGGGCCTTTATTCCATTTTTTTGTGCCGAAAACGCGACACTCTGCCCATGATTACCCCGCGTCGCGGCGACAACCCCGGGAACTTCGCCCGCGGAATTAATTAATTGATCTATATACCATATCCCTCCGCGAACTTTAAACGATCCTGTCGGTAAGTGGTTTTCGTGTTTAGTCCAAACTTCACAACCGCAACGCTCGCTTAGAAGGGGCCACAACAATTGTGGCGTGGGCGAAAGGTGCTTATATATCAAGGAAGATGCCGATTGAAAGTCGGATATTGATAGCTTTAAATCCTCAATTGTGCTCATGTGCCCTACGTCGGTAGACTTCTTTTACCTGCTTATCGGAATGAGTTGCGATAAGTGCAAGCATTGAATTAGTCGTTCAGTCGGCCAGGTTTTCATCCGCATTTGTACTATTAGTACAAATGTCAATATCACAGAATATAATCAACCGCGTTGATTAATTATTTCTTTCTTCGACGCTACTGTCAGATAAGAGAGCGACACTTTCACCATTCGTCAGAGATATACCACCGTGTATCTCCTCATTAATTCCCCAAAAAGCAAGCTCCTGAGCTTTGCTTTCGTAGATTGTGACTTTACCATTACTTTTTACAACGGCGTGCAATTGAACATAGCCTTCGCCGTTGTTATTGACCGTCATCACCATCCCATCTCCCACCTTATTTGAGCCGAGGGAAGCGACAACTTCGCCATCATCACCAACGACCTCAAATCGTTTAATTTGAATGATTTCAGGTTGAACTTCATTTAATGCCAGAGAACCTATCTCTCTCTCCCTGACGGTTGTGCGTTCAACATCCTGTGCTTCTATCCTATCAACCAGTTCTGTCCTGGATTCGATGACAAAAAAGAGCGTAAAAATTAATACGATCCCCATGACGAATAAAACAGAACCCATCCCCAATAAGATTATTTTGAGGCGGCTGTTTTGACGTTCTAATTGGTTAAATCGATATTCAAAGTTCATCACTTTATAGAGTGCTTAATATCACGCTACATCGCAGCTAAAGCCCAATAAATGCGACGCGTGTCATCCCAAATGAGGATACTAAGGCTGTATATTCACATTTCTGCACTAAAAAATCAATACTTATTCTCAGCTATCAATTTTAAGCGTTTTGAGTAAAGCGAACAAAAAACTATGTGTATCAACGAAAGTGTATAAAGCATAACGCGAATATATTGCCGTGTTTATTAAGAAAGAAGTTCATCACGTCCCGAACAGCTTTGGATAAGTGTTAAAAATTAAACACCACTAAAATATTAAATAACATTGCGCTTCTGATAATGAAAAGAAAATAGGCAGGAAAGTCTTAACCCAGCGGTGGGGAGGTAAACATAAAAGGCGAGCAGCCTTATTAACCTCGATCCCTTCTCGAATTAAGCGACCTATTTCTGAAGAGAATACACAGGGGAGTCCTTGGCCGTCTGTGCCAGTTTCTGTGTCGTTCGTTTCAGTCGCTTAGTCAGCGTCTTAATAATGGCCAAACCGACATCCGGATTTTCTTGAATTAGTTTTCGCATGTCATCCGCCACGACGTGAATAACCTTGCCAGCTTCTTTTGCTTTCACGGTGCAAGTCCTGGGTTCGTCAAGAAAGTCTCCCATTTCCCCAAAAATTGTACCCGGATGCTTGAGAACGCTGAGTAGGACTCCGTCTTTAATAACTTCAAATGTCCCCGACTCGAGAATGTAAAACCCTTTGTCCAATTGGCCTTGTTCAATGATAACCTGACCGGCCTGAATTTCCATATATTCTTCCATAATACTTGCTCTAGCGATAATTCGGGGTGCAATTAATGTAAAATCAAAAATTCACCTATATTTGTTAACTTCTCAATCAGCAAATAGGCAATAATAGTAATTTATTTCAATTCGAGCAGTGTGGCGACCCTTTTATTCTCCCAAATGAATCAGCGCTAAGGCGACGACCGATGCCCAGCCAAGAACCTTGAATTCACCTCCGGCAAGGGCTGCTTCCACTTCTGCTCGGCTGAGAATAAGGAGTTCTTGTTCTTCCAAATCATCAGCATCAGGCTCTTTTACATAGCGCGCGTTTCGGGCAATGTAAAAATGAGCACAGCCTGCACCGCGGTTGCCATCGACAATGTAATCGCCGAGGTGGATCCAGTCCGGTGCTTCATAACCGGTTTCTTCAAGTAATTCGCGTTGCGCTGCATCAAGAGAATTCTCACCCGGTTCGAGATACCCTCCAACCGGCGCAATTGTTGTGCCATCAACGCTATATTTTGTCTGACGAAAGAAAAGAAACGCGTTACTTTCTGTCATCGCCACGACATTCACATAATCAGGAGAAATTAACCAGGGCCAATCGTCGATAACCTTCCCGTCGGGCAACTCAACGGTATGATTTTCAACCGCTAAGTATTTACTGTGATTCAAAATCGTTTCGCGTGAGAGTGTTTTCCATGGTTTCATAAGAGGGATGTTCCATGATCTATGTTTATTGAGATCATTAGTTTATTTGAAGAGTTGAATAATATTTATCGAGTATGTTTTAACGTTTTTAATATCTGCGCTTGACGTTAATTATCGCCGTGCACCATATTCTGTGCGACGGCCAACAGTTCAAAGCCGAATATATAATTATAAGATATTGGTCTCAAGTAAGATATGTAGAATTGTCCCTATGAGATCCGCAGACAAGGGAAACTATTAATCGGACTGCTGGTCATGGCCAAGATAATTTTCAATCTCCAGGGTCAGACAATTAAATCAGGCTGTGAAGAATTAGTTGTTGCAGGAAGGGGTATAGTTTTTTATTCGCAATACATAACTTAAACTCAAACCACTTACATTTATGAGCAGAGAGATATTCATCCAGGAATTACAATCTGAAATCGATAAAAGACATCTTTTAAAACACCCCTTTTACCAAATGTGGAATCGTGGGACATTACCCATCGAGGTGATGAGAAAATATGCGGAACAGTATTATCATTTAGAAAAGAATTTCCCCACGTTTCTTAGTAAGATTCACGCATCCTGCACGCAGGATGAATTCGATGTACGTCAGGCAATCACGGACAACCTATATGACGAGGAGCACGGCGTGGAAAATCACCGCGAATTGTGGCTTCGATTTGGTGAAAGTATTGGCGCGTCTCGTCAAGAGATTCAGAACTCGGAGCCCTTAGCAGAAACTAATTCCACCATTGCGGTCTTTAACGAGCTCTCCTCGCGTTCTTACTTAGAGGGCGTCAGCGCTTTGTCTGCTTACGAATCTCAAATCCCGGCTGTTGCTGAGACAAAATTAGATGGATTGGAAAAAAATTACGCGATGACTGACGAGCGCGGTCAGAAATTTTTCAAAGTTCATGGGGTTATGGATATAGAACACGCGAATAGCTGGTGGGACATCATTAGCGAACATGCGGACACTGAAGAGGAGAAGAACCAGGTAACGGAAGCGGTAAAAATGGGTAGAGATGCGCTCTGGAGTTTCCTCGACGGGGTTTGTCGCGCCTATATGACAGCTGAGAAACAGGATGAGATGGACCTCCTTTATGCAGAGGTGGATTCTCCCGCCTGAGTGCATTTGAAGTTTAAAAAAAATAAAACTGTGATCATGGGGGTGCTAAATGTCACCCCCGATTCATTTTCAGACGGCGGTCAGTTTTTTACGATTGATTATGCGATTGCCCGCGCCAAGCAACTGGTAGAAGAGGGAGCCGATATCGTCGATATCGGTGGGGAGAGCACGCGGCCCGGTTCAAATGTTGTCGATGCAGACGAAGAACTGAATCGCGTGGCGCCGGTTATTGAGCAGTTGGCCAAGGAGATAACAGTGCCTATTTCTATCGACACCTATAAACCGGCTGTAGCGAAGACCTGCCTTGAGCGTGGTGCAGGAATGATAAATGATATTTCGGGCCTGCGCTATGAAAATGGTAAGATGCTTGAAGTGGCGGCGACCCATCAAGTCCCCGTATGCATTGTTCATATGGAGGGACTGCCCAAGACGATGCAGCAAGAACCCAAATACCATGATCTTGTTTCAGAGATTAAGGATTTTTTCATTGAACGTGTAAAAGTGGCAAAATTGGCGGGGATTAAAGATGAAAATATAATTCTCGATCCTGGCATCGGTTTTGGAAAAACCGTGGAGCATAACTTAATCCTATTACAGCGCTTAAACGAATTTACCGAATTGGGGTTTCCCCTCCTCATCGGCACATCGAGAAAATCGTTTATTGGAAAGATTAGTGATTTGCCCGCTGAGCAACGGTTAGAGGGTACTATTGCTTCCAATGTACTGGCAATTATCAAGGGTGCTAAGATTGTACGTGTTCACGATGTGCTCGAGCACAAACGTGCGCTTGAAATTATCGATGCGATAAAAAGTGCATGAGTGAAATAGTGCAAGAGGTCTATCTTGGACTCGGCGCTAATCTTGGCGATCGGCGAAAGAACATTGAACAGGCGGTATCCTATCTTGAAAAAGAGGGGACGGTTGTGGCCGTATCAAGCTTACATGAAACTGAACCTTGGGGGATTACCGATCAACCCCTGTTTTTAAATGCTGCCCTGCATCTGCGCACGCGGTTGTCCGCTGATGAACTCCTCCAGCGCATATTCGATATAGAAAGAAACCTGAAACGCGAAAGGTTAATTATCAATGGGCCTCGCACGATTGATATCGATATATTGCTCTATGGTGATGCGATCATAGACCATCCTGGCTTACAAGTGCCTCATCCCGGTATGCACGATCGGGTGACAGTGCTTCTTCCTTTGATTGAGATTGCTTCAGATGTAGTTCACCCTGTCCTTCAAAAAACAGTGGCGGAGCTTCTGGAGGAAGTTCAGTAGTCATTGGATGACGGAATGCTGGAAAAAAGGAAGGTGGGGATTTTTCTTAGGTCATCATCCATCCATATAATCTTCCTCTGAAACTCCCAACCTTGACCTTGAATTCATTGAACTTTAGACAGTAATCCAAGCATGGATACAAAGAAAGGCATCGGCGCTATAATTACGGAGTACATATCCGGGCTTCGGTTCCCCCTGTTGTTTATAATTGTAATGCTGTTCTTTATCGTCGATCTCGCGCTGCCCGATTTCATTCCCTTCGCAGATGAAATTTTCCTGGGTCTCTTGACCGCCCTTTTGAGCCGATGGAGAAAAGAACGAGCAGAAGTTCCCGTCGACGGTGAACAGTGAACGAGAGCATGTGGTGTATTAATAGAAAAAACAGATTCCGGTCATCCAATCTTCCCCTTCACAAATCTATCTCTTCGAACCATCCCGACAATGTCTCCATCAGGAATGCTATCGGTTTCCATCACCTTATACCAAATTAACTGTTTACCCTTACTTTCTGCCATTGATGCTTATCAATTTTATTGGATGGATAGGTTCAATGAGAAGAGGGTGGTGGCGTATCTTGTATCTTTATCTCAGGGAGCGGTGATATCCCCGACACCCCGGCATAAGGGGTTCCCGTAAGGCAAGCCATATCCCGATTAAAAGTAGAGAGATCGTCGAGGCAAAATTTATTGAGATGATTGTGGCCGCAAGCGCGCGCCATCACTTTCATCAGTTCAGTACTCGCCTCTAAGAAATTCTTAAGCTGCAGGGCGGATTTCTGAATGTTGAGTCGCGCGCGGAGATGATCCTTTTGAGTCGTGATACCAACGGGGCAATTATTTGTGTGGCAGGCCCGCATGGCAATGCATCCGATAGCCTGAATGGCGGAATTGGCGAGAGCGATGCCATCGGCTCCTAATGCCATGGCTTTGATAAAGTCGGACGCCGTGCGGAGTCCGCCGGTAACGATGAGGGTGACTCCACGGGCTTCACGCTTGTCCAAGTGTCGACGTGCGCGAGCTAAAGCCGGAATCGTCGGCACCGATATATTATTGCGAAAAATAAGAGGAGCGGCGCCGGTTGCGCCACCGCGACCATCGATAATAATATAATCAGCGCCAGCTTCCAGGGCGAAGTCTATATCATCTTCAATATGCTGCGCACTCATTTTAAAACCAATGGGTATGCCATGGGAGAGTTCGGGTACATGATCGCCAAACTCCTTGAATGCCTTCACGGAATCGAGATCGCGAAAACGTGGTGGAGAGATTGCTGTTTTACCTTCGGGTAGATCGCGAACTTGTGCTATCCGACCGCTCACTTTGTTTCCCGGGAGGTGTCCCCCCGTACCCGTTTTGCGCCCTGGCCTCCTTTAAAATGAAAGGCTTGCACTTTACACAGCATTTCCTCTTTGAATCCAAATATTGCACTCGCTAATTCGTAGAGGTAACGACTGTTTTCTTCCTGCTCCTCGGGAAGCATCCCTCCTTCGCCGGAGCAAATGCCGACGCCTGCCATTTCGGCGCCCTTGGAGAGTGAAATCTTCGCTTCGGCTGAAAGCGCACCAAAACTCATGTCGGAGACAAAGAGCGGAAGTTTCATAACTAGCGGTTGTTTGGCGTTGGGGCCAATCACCAGCTCGGTTTTCACTTCATCTTCATCAAAAAGAGGGAGACGGCTTAATTGCCCCGTTAAAATTTGAAGGTCTTCCCATTTAGGAAGATCCGAACGTAGTACTCCCATTGCCGCGGTGGGGCCATGGTGTCCTGTCTTAGACAACCCGTCTTTAGCCAACTGCTGGATTTCCTGTGTATAGGGCTCCTCGGAAGTGCCGTGGACGTCAGCATAAAGTCCGAGGTATTCTTCACGGTTATAAGGCTGTGGATGGTCTTTCGCCCATGCGGTAATTTCGTCAGCATCGACTAAAACTTCGTCATCTTCAATGAAGCTGGTAAACTTCTGGAGAGCTTCATTATTACTGTATTCGCTTACGCCGGTATCATAGCGATAGTCCCAGTAGTGAACGCCACAAGACCAGATTCTGTCCTTCGATATGCCCATCGGAAAGCAGGGCGCCGCGATGGAGACACCGTCCGTAGAGGACGGATACCTCGTCTCCATATTTAATAAGTACAAGATCAACATTTTCAGCTAGAGCGTAGGACGGTGTGAGTTCTTCCAGTTCAGAGAATACAGCGACTTTGGTTTTTCTCATTTAATTAGGTCCTGATAATTGTTAAAGCACGTAAGAATAATAGTAGATTATTATTTAAGTGATTTTAAATAGATGAGATGAAGAATCTGATGCGTTAGGAATAATTAATATCGGAGACAAATTGAGGTCAACTAGAACCTGAGTGTACTGATTTATAAGGCATATTCCTTAAGTATGCAGAGAAAAGTGACTCTATTTGGAAGAGCGTATTGATTATGCATTTATTCCCCTCTAAGAATGAAAGACCATTAGCCCTTTCAATTATAAATTCATTTTAAAAAACCACTTACAATTAGCAGAACATTAAATCCCTAACTAAAGGAGCACCATGGCAGGACCACAAAAACTGACGGATCAACAGATTGAAAATGAATTAGAAACTTTAAAAAACTGGTCAGTAGCTGAGGGTAAGCTACACCGCGAGTATAAGTTCGAAAATTTCGTTGAAGCCTTTGGCTTTATGACCCGTGTCGCTCTCGTAGTCGAGCCGATGAACCATCACCCGGAATGGTTCAACGTGTATGGCACACTGATAGTCGATCTCACTACCCATGATGTGGGTGGAATCAGCGAACTTGATTTTAAGCTCGCCAAAAAGATGGAATCATTAGCAGGGGAGCAGTGAGCATATACGACTTCCCTAGAAGTCGTTCTCATTTCCCTTGTTTCACTTTATTGAAAAGATTTTTGACGCCTTTCACGGATTCTTCTGCAACGCCTGTAACTTTTTCTTTTACTTCAACACCTACTTCAACTCCTTTTTTCACGGCTATACCCGCAACGTCTTTCACCGTTTTGCGGACACTACCTGTTACCTGCCCTAAGATTTTCTTTGCCAACTCGTCAGATGTTATCCCGCCTGAATCCTTTCCAATATCGCGGAGTTCAATTCTTGGTAGAGCGACAGTCATTGCTTTGCCGGGAATGCTTATTTCGACACTGCCATCCTCAATTATGAATTCAGTTATTTCAAATATAACCGGCTCCTCCTCATCCCCTCCGCGTAGCTTCACTACTTCATTCACATTATTAAGCAACTGGTTGAGGTTATTACCGCTCGTTCATCCTTCAAAAACTATTTTGGGTTCCTTGATATATATTTTCTCAATCAGGATGCGTTCGGAAAATAGAGAGAGTGGCGCTATATCAATTTCTATTTCTCCCAAGTAAAAGGCTTTATCGGATTTGTATCCTTCAGGGTTTCCGATAAACAGCCCTTTCAACGATCCGCTCCCATTCAATGGGGAAACATCGACTTCATTTAAACGAATTTCAGTCTGCGTCAATTTCGGTCCGAAGGTTTCTACTCCGGTATGAATAATCTTATCTAACATGAATGAAAAGATGAAAAAGAGCGCAATAACAAGGACGATGAGGGTAAACAATCCAACTTTAATTAGTCGTTTTATAGGTGATGTATAGTGTTCGGGTTAGATAGGGATGAGGTGAGGATTGGAAGGGTGGATTAAGTGAAAAAATGAATACTTTTATATCCCATATGCAACGTTTGACTCATTAACAACTGAATACTGATCACGACATTTCACCGATCCCATATAGAAAATGTGTTTCCGTCCTTTTTACAGAAACATGCCAGCCGATTTCGCTAAGACGCGCGGAGAGTTCCTCGGGTTCGTAGAAGATCTTTATAATTTGAAATTCACGTCCATCATCCAGGTATCGTAATGATATACACTCATCCTTTTGAAACAGACTGTGATTCTTGGCGGCTAAAGACCTCGATGCTAAAGAATCAGCAAAAATGACACGACCACCTGGTTTAAGTGCAGATTGTACCTTGTCCCAGAATTCTGTGAATCGTCCCGGAGGAACATGCGATAACCAAAAGCTAAAGAAAATCACATCGAAAGTTTTTTTCGTTTGCCACTGAAAAATATCCGATTGCGCATAATGAACCTTATCACTGCGCACCTTAATACGGTTTAATGCCAATACCTCTTCAGATGAATCAACAGCCGTGACATGATCGGCATATTCGACCAGTAACTCCGTTCCCCATCCGGTGCCACAGGCGAATTCCAAAACATTACCCGTTGGGTTAAATCGTCTGATTTGTTCACGTACTTCATTTACTTCTGAGAAAAACTTCTCGTTTGATTCAGGGCCATGATCGTAGCTCCCTTTTCTTAGGAGCCAGTTGTCATATTCTCCGGCCCTTGCCTGGTAGTAAGCAATTTGTTCTTCAAAGATTTCTTTGTCGTCCGCTGTCGGCATGTGAATTGTCTGAGGATTGGGTGGTTGGGAGAATGGTAGATCGGATGGGTGGATGTATGAGATAGGGTTCGGGGTTCGGGATATTGGAAAACTGATTTTCTACTGCAGATGAAGTTTTTAGTTAATGGGTAGACTTTTATTATCTAATCTCTGGCAAGTTGCCAAGTATCTATATCCTCAATCCTTTGGGTCTTCATAATTACTATCATTATTTTTTTATTTATTCCCCGTACCGAGGGCGCCGCCCGACATCTTCCACCCTGTACTGAGGGCGCCGCCCGACATCTTTCACCCCGAACCTAAAACCACTGTCTCTACCGATAGGTCAGGAAGGGGTTAAGCCCTCCAGGTCAATCTCCCCCGAAACGACTTTGCCTATCGTTTCAACAAGAAAACTGTGCTCTCTTTCGAGTACGCGTTTTGACAATGATTCAACAGTGTCGTCATCCACGACGGAGATCGCGGTTTGGGCAATGATTGGACCGGTGTCATATTCTTCGTCAATAATATGAATAGTAACGCCGGTTTCATTTTCTCCTGACTTCAGGACCGCGTCATGAACGCGTGATCCGTACATTCCCTTGCCTCCATACTTGGGCAGCAAGGCCGGGTGAATATTTATTATTCTTCCTTTGTAATGTTTCAGGATTTTCTCTCCAATTTTCTTCATATACCCGGCGAGAATAATGAGTTCTACTTCATGCTGTAGCAATGCGTGGAGCATGGCATTATCGAGATCATCAGGTGAGGGGTGGGTTTTTGAATTGAAAACGTAATAGGGAACCTTCTCCTCCTTTGCTCTCTCGACTGCACCGGCATCACCGTTGTTACTAATCACGATGACTGGATTCGCGTTCAGAATGCCGTTATTACAAGCATTTATTACCGCTTGCATGTTACTTCCATTATGCGATGCAAAAAAACCGAGGTTCATTGGATTTATACTCTCTATTATTCGTATTTATTTACAAGGTCCAGCATTGAACATTCAATGAGTCGAAGTTCAAAAAAATATTCTTTGTTAGATTAGCTATAAACATATTTCGAATTCTACCGAATATATTTATAGTGCTCATTATTTGCCCCGAAGGGTGCATAGGCAAGTAGCCAGAGGTCTAGCAGAGCGAAAACTCAGCGGGATGACATATATTTATCTATTAATCTAACACAACTATTAATTGTAAGGGGAGTCCTGCGCCAGCCGCTTTCCCATGCTCAGTACTTCATCATCGGTATAGCCTATCCTTTTGTAAAAATTGATCACTTGGGTATTTGTTGATCGTATTTGCAAATTAATTTTTGGACAGCCGAGAGCACTTAATTTATTCTCCGCATCTTCCATCATCTCTCTCGCAATACCCTGACGCTGTATGACGGGTGATATCGCCAAATAATTGATCCAACCGCGGTGTCCTTCATAGCCCGCCATGACCGTTGCGACAATGCTATTATCGATAATGCCCACGAGAAAAAGTTCAGGATTAACTTGGAGTTTACGGGCGATATCCTTCTTGGGATTATTCGCCGGTACGAGAAGATCGCAACGCTGCCAAAGCTCAATGACGCTCTGCTCGTCTTCTATTTTAAAGGGTCGAATAAAAAAATCAGCGGCGATAATATTATATACCTTACAATTAATTTAATCTGAAAGGGTTCTGTTCTTATCAGAACTCACTCTCCCATTCAACCCTAAGGCAAAACCAGTTTGCCCCCGGGGGCGAGAACAACGACCTTGGAATGCTTTACTTCTCTTTCGACCCGGTTGGCCCAAACATCTGCATTCTGTTTTATCGCCGGCCAGGTATTATAGTGGCAGGGGATCACGAGCTTTGGTTCTAATAATTTCACCGCGCTCAATGCATCTTCAGGACCCATTGTGAAATTGTCTCCAATGGGAACTATAAACAGGTCCACACCATTTACTTTATACAACTGCATGTCGGAAAAGAGAGCGGTATCGCCGGCGATGTAGATATTTTTTTCTTCAGCTCTAATTAAAATTCCAGCGGGATTCCCGCCGTAACTCCCATCGGGTAAACTGGAACTATGGTGAGCGAGTGTTAATTTAACATTGCCAAATATGTGTTGATATCAACCGCCAATATTTTGTGCATGGGTTTGTTCTTCAGAGAGGCCCTGTGCCCGAAGCCAATTAATAATTTCATTATTAGCGACCACCTTGGCCTTTGTGCGCTTGGCAATTTCCACCGTATCTTCTATATGGTCGAAATGTCCGTGGGTAATAAGGATGGTGTGTGTGTTGACTTCATCCGCCTTAACTTTAGCAAGGGGGTTGTTCGTAAAAAAAGGATCGATGAGCACAGTTTTACCCGCGATTTCAAAGATATGGGTTGCGTGCCCGATATAGCGATAAGTTATAGCCATCTGATTTCTTCTAAAAGTTAAAAATTAAGCATTGGCGCAAACACGGGTCAAGAGGGAATTGGATTTGAGTATATGCGTGAAAGCGGAAATGCGTTTAAGGGATTCATAAATTTCTGCTCCAGAATGTCGTCTGAATTATAGGAATGATAATAAAAAAAATAGATAATAGATATATATAATTTTTGTCTGGCTCCATGGGGAAATACAATCCGGCAAGTCCTATGCAGAGAATAGGTATGGACCAAATAATCATCCACTTCCCTCCATAACGATTGATGCGATACCAATTAGCTTCAGATTTATAAGCCTTAGCTATGCGAATACCGTAGTATGGGTTCATGGATATCTTTTCTAAGATTAACGGTATGGATATACTGATATAAAATAAGGCACAAAAAACTACATAAATTGCTAAGTTATTATTCATTCTTTCGGCCCTTCAATAATACTTGGATAACTGATGATTACTCAACCCTATAATAGCTACGAAGCTAACCATTCAAACCACTTGCCGTGTCCGTGAACCTTGGCGATAGGTTCCTCATGTATTTTGCCATTTTGATAATAACTTAAATGAAGGGTAGGGTGTACATTATTGTAGAGGTGATAGATGTCCCTTTTGGCGCCCTCCTTTGCGATCATTTCAAATAATTCATTTTTTGCTTCCCGAGATAATTGATTCGCCACATGGGTATGAAAAATGCAGAGGGCGGTATTATTCGGAATTTTGCCAATTACATCGGGAAGAATATCAATGGCGTCGCCGGTGAAGAGTTGGGGCGGTTTCTCGGCGAATATTTTTTTCGCCGCGGCTAAGAGTTTAATGCGCTCTTTTTCCTCCGGCCAGATTAAAGCTCTTAACCACAAACTCTGATCACTGTCGTTAAGATCGATGACATTTAAATCAATGCCTATTCGCGACTCTATTGGTGGACACGTTTGAAGGAATTCCGGATTCTTTTCCCCATTAATAGTTGTCTTGATTTTTACCGTTGATGTTTCATCTCCATATACTTTGCCGTCGCCATAGGAGTAAGCATAATAGTCCCACAATAAATTTAATCCCGCGCTGGTCCCAATCTCAATCAGCGAGAGGGGCGTTTCTTGCGCGAGATTATAGATGCGGCAAAAGGAGGGGAATAAGTAAGAGCATCTTTTAATCACGTTGGTTTGAACACGCCGCGTTTTAAGAAGCTCTTTAATCTCATCCCCATGCTTCCGACAGAAGGTGAGAAAGTGGGGGTAGCAAGCCTCTCGTGGCTTTGTTGATTCCACCATACTTGGATAATAAGCAGCCAACGCGGAGGTGGGTGATTGCAAAAGTAAATAGTGGACCGCGGCAAATAGCATATTGGGGATGGGTTGCCCCTTTTGCGCTTCAGAGGCCAAAGTAAGCATTTCGGGATCTTCCGCGATGGCCATCGATAGCTGTTCATATAACGGTGAGGAGTCCCGGGTCTCACTTTCAGCAAAGGCACGGAATTTCTCAGCGATTTTATCCAACATGGTTTAGACTTTCTTTTTTAATTACCTCCGGACCAGAGAGATAATAGGTCAGGCTTATTCTCGCGTCGCGTCGTCGATCGGCTCGTAGCCAATCAACTTGCGGGCTTGCTCGATATCCCAGCGCATCCCGGTGTTGTTTGACATCCCATTGATGACCGCAAACTTGATCGCCGGATCAGCATCGATGCAACGTTCCATGAGTTGACAAAGGTCGGGATTTGAGAGCCACATCAAACGAAACCACGCATCGCGATCCCGGGGTATAGCATCTAAACTATTTTCGTCTCTCTGGACCCAGCCAATTCGAACCGCTATATACGAAATCCCATAGGCATCGGAAAAACATTTACCCATGCGCTCTCCCATTAACTTGGCCGAACCGTAGGCCGTGCTATCGCGCGACTTCCCATTCACAACCCAATGAGTACCTGGAAGTGGGGGGGTGTCCGCGGTAATTATTTTCGGTTCTGGAATGTCCATATAACCACCCATGGCGTGATTGGAACTGGCGAATATGAAGCGCTTAACGCCTCCCTTGACCGCCGCTGTTAGCATATTGACCACGGCATCGATATTCGGACCAACGACTTTATCCCAAATTTGATCGGCCGTTGGATCAGCTGCCATATGTACGACCGTATCGACACCCTGAAAGTGATCACTCCACGATTCGCTCCAGACACTTAAATCTGCCTGGTGGATTTCCTTATCGTCACGGGGGTCAATATCCAAGAGGCGCAAATTATAGCGGCCCTGAAAATGCTGCCTCAGCTTGTTGCCGATGTTGCCCGCCGCACCGGTGATGAGCACTGTCTTCATGTTAGGAAATAGGTTTCGGATTCAGTGAACGGTGAGGATTATTTACTTAAAACCTAACACGGCCACTGCATTTTCACTGATTACTGGACACGTGGTACGTCCACCCTAACTACTACCCCCCGCTGCGAGGGCGGGTTCTTGAACGGGTTGCTGCATGGCAGCGACAATGCGATCCGGGCTCATGGGTAAATCATAAAGCCGTTTACCAATGGCATGGTATATGGCATTTGCAACGGCCGCTAAGGGCGGGACAATGGGGACTTCACCTACACCGCGGATACCGTGCGGGCTATCCGGGTTGGGGACTTCTACTAATATCGTTTCAATCATCGGGAGGTCCAGCGAGGTCGGCATCCTGTAGTCCAGGAAACTGGTGTTATCGATGGTGCAATCTTTATTATAGAAGAAACCCTCATTGAGGGCCCAACCGATACCTTGAACGACACCGCCTTGAATCTGGCCTTCCACATAGCTGGGATGTATGGCCGTTCCCACATCTTGAACCGCGGTGTAACGCAAAATTTCTACTTTTCCGGTTTCAGGATCGACCTCGACATCGACGATATGGGTCGCAAAGGCATTGCCCGGACCGCTCGCATTGATAGCCCCGCTGCCGGTAATAGGGCCGCCGGTACTGCCCTGTTCCGCGGCGACTTCTTTAAATGAAAGACGTTTTGTCGAGTCCGATTTACAAATGTAGTTACCATTCTCAAACTCTACATCATCTTTCTCAATTTCAAGCTGAGCTGCCGCCCGCAGGCACATCTCCTTGATAACATCCTGAGCGGCAAGGTAGCAGGCGTGTCCGGTAGCGTAGGTGACGCGACTGCCCCCGGTGCCATCTGTATAGCCGATAGAGTCGGTGTCGGCGACCATGGGGTTAACCTCATCTACATTTAAGCCCAACTCTTCCGCGACGATCATGGCCATGGAAGCACGCGATCCGCCAATATCTACAGAACCTTCGATAAGGCTAACTGAACCATTAGTATTAACGTTTATGACAGCGGCTGACTGCCCCCCGCCATTAAACCAGAAACCGGAAGCTACGCCTCGCCCACGATTGGGCCCCTCTAGTTTACTTTTATAGTGGTCCGATTGCACAGCTGCATCAAGAGTCTCTTCACAACCAATTCGGTTGTAAACTACGCCGTCTGCACGACGATCACCCTCTTTAGAAGCGTTCATGCGGCGAAATTCCAGGGGATCGAGATTAAGTTTTTCTGCGATCTCATCCATAATCGCTTCCGCGGCGTGAGCGGCATTGGGCGCGCAGGGTGCGCGATAGGCTTGTGATTTTGGTTTATTCAGCACGACGTCGTAGGCATCGACATGAACGTTATCGATATTATAGGGGGAGAACATGCAGGTGGCGCCCGCACCCATGGCCGATCCGGGGTAGGCCCCCGCTTCAACACACAATTTGGCTTGTGCCGCTGTAATCTTGCCGTCCTTGGTAACGCCCACTTTCGTGTGAATGTAAGATCCGGGTGCAGGTCCTGAAGCTTCAAAGACTTCTGTGCGCGACATGATTATTTTAACCGGATGGCCGGTCTTGTGCGACATTATCGCCGCTGCCGGTTCCATATAAATGGGAAATTTGCCGCCAAAACCACCGCCGATTTCACAGGGAATAACCTTAATTTTGGAGATCGGCACTTTCAATACATCGGACAGTTGGGCGCGAATTTGAAAGGGACCCTGGGTGCTCACCCAGAC
>Ga0114999_10004878_pt1 | contig 16048 bp, 10 predicted proteins | sample ArcticOcean_MG_C_3_FD_89820 | JGI IMG/M metagenome (GOLD analysis project Ga0114999, IMG submission 89820) | Marine microbial communities from western Arctic Ocean - ArcticOcean_MG_CB8_126 | ecosystem: Environmental > Aquatic > Marine > Oceanic | place: Arctic Ocean: Canada Basin | collected...
GAGTTGTGTGAGGTTTCCGAGCGTCTCCGGGAGCGTCGTCAGTTGATTGCTGTGGAGATCAAGCTCCGTGAGTTGTGTGAGGTTTCCGAGCGTCTCCGGGAGCTCGGTGAGCGCCATGCCGCTCAGATCGAGTTCGGTCGCCCTCGCACTCAGAGCCTGTTTGATCTTCTGTTCCGCTCCTCGGAACGCCTCGCTCTTGCGCCGCGGCATGACCGGTCTCTCTGCTGTGGGGAACGACTTGTCGTCTGTCAGTCTACGGAATTGGATGCGGACGCACACCAGGGACGCGGCGGCAGATGTGGTGGAATTTACAATCCTGCCGAATTGTTCATTTCCATGCGTCTGGCCACACACGCATGCTGACGCAGACGGCGGCGGTTGGAGGCCTCGTCCGGTGAGGTCGATGGCTGCCCGCAACAGAGCACGATCTGGTAGCTGCGTTTCTTCGTCAAAACATGTTGCAGTTGAGTCAAGTTTCGTTCCCGGCCATAAAGGAACACTAAGGAGCGGCGGTGAAATTAATCGAGTCTTTGGCCGGTGGTGGATTTGACGATGGCAGCCGCGATAGCGGCGACAGCACATAGGTGCGGGCGTCAGCCCGCAGATCCTGCGAGCAAGCCCGATCGAGCCGCGAAGCGGCGGCAGCTGACACACGGTTGCGTCGCGCTGCCGCCGCTTCGCGGCTCCGTTTCTTGCGTGTTCGTTCGACCCCTGGCTCACGCCAGGGGCTATGTGCTGTCGCCGCTATCGCGGCTGAATGGATGTACGATTCGCCCCTGACACAATCGTGGAACACCGCATGGTGCCCGCCGGAGACGTCGGTTCTTCAAAGTACAGTTTGCGATTCAAGTCAGCACGGTCAGGCGTCCAACGACTACCCTTTTTCTACCCTCCCACTACCCGCAAGTAGTGAAAACCACCGAAGAGCATGAGTGGTCATGAGGGGTAGTGAAATAGTTGCGAGTTAGCGTAAACTCTTTGGCAATCAAGGTTTCACGCCGCTGATGGAACGTACAACTTCCCGCCTGCGGAACCGAAGGCCCGATGGAGCTTCCATTCCGGAGGAGCAGCGGATGCAGACACTCAAGGATGAACTGGGAATCCGACGGCTGGTCCTGCAGATTCACGATGCGAGCTTTCCGTCGCGGCCGGATGAAGAAGTCGGTCGCGGTTCACCGTATTCGGCCGGAGCCCGGGACTTTCTGGAGTTCGCTCAGTCGCTCGGTTTCGACGGCGTGCAGTTGGGGCCGCAGGGGCAGACGTCGTCTGGGAATCCGTGTCCTTATGACGGCCGTCTGTTTCCTCGCAACTTTCTTTCTGTCGCGCTGACGTCGCTGGCCCGTGATCGGTATTGGCGCGGCATTCTTCCGGAAGACACGCTCGCACGCGTCGTGGAAGGCAATCCGAGTGGAACGGGACAATGTCATCACCAGTACGCCTGGACGGAGATTTCCGCGGCACTGGATGAGGCACTGGCACGATTGCGGGCGGGCGATGCGACAGGTGATGCACTCGAACGTGACATCGCCGCCTTTGGCGCGACGAACGCGGAATGGCTTGAACGTGATGCCGTCAGCGATTTCGAACGGCACGCGTTCGCGCAGTTCATCCTGCATCAACAGCACCGGCAATTGCGTGAGCAATTTCCGGACTTGCGATTCTATGGAGACCTGCAGGTCGGGACGTCTCCTGAAGACGCGACGCAGTTCGCGGAGTTGTTTCATCCGCACTATCGCATGGGTGCTCCGCCCAGCCGGACCAATCCGGATGGTCAGCCGTGGGGGTATGCCATCTTCGATCCCCGTCAGGTCCAGTCAGGCGCGGCGAGCGAGTTTCTCAGACAGCGTGTGCTGCGGATGCTCGACGGCTTCGACGGGATTCGGATTGATCATCCTCACGGCCTGGTCTGTCCGTGGGTCTATCGCAGCGATGCGGACTCGCCCCAGGCGGCTGTCCAGTCGGGTGCTCGCATGTATGAGTCGCCCGACCTGGACGATCACCCCGACCTGGCGGAATTCCACATCGCGCGACCCGACCAGCTCGATCGGACGCAGACGCGATATGCCGAACACTGGGTTCGCGAACTCGACGATGAACAGGTCGCGCGGTACTCAGTCCTGATCGACGTAATCCTGGATGTGGTGCGCGATGCGGGTGGCGATGTTTCGTCGGATGTCGCATGCGAGGTCTTGAGCACGCTGCCGTATCCACTGGGGCGTGTCATGCAACGACATGGACTGGGCCGGTTTCGAGTGATTCAGAAAGCGAAGCTGGACGATCCCTCGGACGTCTACCGCATCGAGCAGGCATTGCCGGCCGACTGGATCATGCTGGGCAATCACGACACGCCACCCATCTGGCCGCTGGCACGGGAGTGGTGTAACGGCAGTCGCGCACAGGAATGGGCCGAGTACCTGGCGGATCGCCTGTGGATTCCCGTCAGCGAGCGGTCGGAGTTTGTGAAGCAAACGTCTGCGACCCCGGGCGATCTGGTCAACGCGATCTTCACCGCAATGCTGGCCAGCCAGGCCGGTCATGTGTCGGTCTTCTTCACGGACCTGCTGGGCATGAGCGAACTCTACAACCGGCCGGGCTACGTCGACGATTCCAACTGGTCGCTGCGCGTGCCGACAGACTTTGCGATTCGGTATCAGGATTGCGTCAGCAGCGGCGACGTGCTCGATGTGAAACGGTGCCTTCAGCGTGCCCTTCAGGCACGCCGGCACGCCGGCGTCTGAACCCAACTCCCAGCAGTCGCAGACGAGCGAAGCGTCCGACCAGATGCGGACCTACTTCGCATCCCTCTCTGAGAAGGACCGGAAAAGATTCGTAGCGCCGCGGGCGTTGACTTCATTCGAGGCATCTGTGTCCCTTTAACAAATTCCCACAATTAGAGACTCAGTTGTTCGGATACCGTCAGCACGTCAGTTGTCTCCCAATGTGTCGCACGTGTAGATTTGGTTCCGGCACGACGTTTTGCTCTTCAATGAAGTCAAGCGGGGCTTAATGAACAGCGGGCCTGCCGTACAAAACTGCTCAACTGCGGATTCGAGATGTCCAACGAAACGATCTTTATCTGCTACTCACGGTGTGACGGCGAAGAATTTGCGGACAATCTGTCTGTTGCTCTCGCTCGTGCTGGTCTGAATCCCTGGACGGATCGAACTGGGATCGAGCCCGGAGAGGATTGGGACAGCAGAATTGAAACTGAGATTCGTGGTTGTTCCATCCTGGTTTTCGTGATGACGCACGACAGTGTCACGGCGAACTCCGTGTGCAAGTTGGAATGGTCTTTGGCCCTGGAATGCGGAAAGCCGGTTGTGCCACTGGTCATAGAGCCGGGAGTCAAACCGCCCTTTCGATTGCATAATCGGCAGTTCATTGACTGCGTCTGCTTTGAGGACGGACTGGCGCGTCTACTCGCGCACATTCGGTGGCTGGGCACTTCGGAGGGCACCAAGAAGACAAGGCAGGTCGAACTGACTGACATGAGACGTTCATTGTCCCGAACACAGACGGAGCAGGACCGTCTGGAGTTAAGACGGTGTATTGCCACCCTTGAGACAGAACTTGGTGATGTGGTCGAGGCTGTTTCAGCGAGGCAAGTCGCTCCGGCCCGTCCGATTCCCCCTTTACTGCCATGGCTAATTGACAGATCGCATCATGAGCAGGCGATGTGTGCCGCGATTGAACAAGCTCAGTCTCGAGGCGCCGGCACTCCGGTCGTGTGCGTTATTTCTGGCGACGCCCTTCAGTGCCACGACAAATTCGTTGACCGCGTCTGCGCCCATCGCCTTGCTGGCCTGTTTCAGCTTTCGGAGAGGCAAGGCTCTTTCCGTCGGTTTTATCTCGCTTTTCCCCGGCACGTTTATCCTGCTCGTGACTTCTCCAAAGTACTCGCGACCCGCCTCGCGCGTGAACTCCACCTGCATGCCGATGCGTCATTAGAAGAACTGACCAGCGCTCTCGGTCAGAGACATACGCTCATCTATTCGCAGGTCGTAAGTTGCGACTGGAACGGCAGAGCGCAGTCACACATTCGTAGTTTTCTCGAATTCTGGGATTCGCTGCCACACGGCCACTTGAGTCAACCATTGATCGTCACGCTCTGTGTCAAGTACCGCATCCGGCGCACGATGTTTGGTCGCGTTTCATCGTGGCTGTCCTCCAATCGAATCCGCACATTTCTCAAGTCGTTTGAAGGCCGGTCCTATGAGAACAGTGTCGTCGTGGCATTGCCTGAGTTGCAGGGGATCACGCAGAGCGATGTCGAAGACTGGGCGTTGACGCACGCACGCGATCACTACGCGAGTGAGGAATTGCTACCACAGATTCGAGAACTGTTCTCGGATCATCCCGAATTGTCTATGGAAGCGGCTACTTCCGCTCTTAAACAGTTGCTGCATTAAGGACGTCAGACCCATGGATTCACGGACGTTTTACACAGGTTCGGTTCGAGTAGAGACAGATGTGGGCACGGCAGTACTGCCTTCAAGGCCTCCATTTCGACAACCTCGACCGGAAGCCTACCGACCTGATCAGGGCCTGGTTGATGCGGTAAACGTAGCTCTGATGCTTGGACAGCCACTGCTGCTTACTGGCGAGCCCGGCACTGGAAAAACTCATCTGGCATGGAGTGTAGCCTGGGAGCTGGGACTCGGGGAGCCCCTCAGGTTCGAGACCAAATCGACGAGCTCTTCACGAGAATTGTTCTACGAGTACGATCACTTGAGTCGGTTTCACGCTGCGAATACCAATGAGGGTAGTCGACGAAGTATCGACTACGTGACCTTTAGTGCGTTGGGAATGGCAATACTGCTCGCGAATGAACCCGATGAAGTCGCTGAGCTAACGCAGCAACAACTGAACCACGATAACCCACGTCAGTCCGTAGTACTGATTGACGAGATCGACAAGGCACCTCGCGATTTCCCGAATGACATACTCAATGAGATAGAAGGGATGTACTTCCGGATTCCGGAAATGCAGAACATTGTGGTGACCGCTGCGCCCGAAATGCAGCCGGTCGTGATCATCACCAGCAATTCCGAAAAGCACTTACCCGATGCATTCCTGCGACGCTGCGTGTACTACAACATCGAGTTTCCAGACCGCGAACGGCTTGAGGAGATCCTTCTCTCTCAACTGGGTTGTCCCGCGGATGAGCTGTCTGGTGCATTCGAATTATTCTTTCGTCTCCGCGACTATTCCGCAGGACTGCGAAAGAAACCAGGTACGGCTGAACTTCTCTATTGGTTCTGCGTCCTGCGGAGTCTTGCCGGAGGCGCCGTTGATCTTCGTCAACGGCCGGAACTCGTCGAGAGCACACTTGGCTGTCTGGTCAAAAACTCCGAGGACACATACAAAGCACGCAACATTGTTCGAGAATGGTCCCAAACGAAATAGTGCCTCACGACTACCAGCGTGCTCTGGAGCATCTCAACGGCCTCTTGGACGAACTCCGAGAGGCGGGTTTTGTAATTGGCCCAGATCAGTACGTGTCATTACACGGGCTACTGCTACGTCTCGCGTCACTTGACCGACTCCCGGGGGACGGGGAGGGTCTGAAGCGTCTGGTAGGCCCAGTTGTGTGCTGTTCCCCCAAGGAACAGGCCATTTTTCGCAGCCATTTTGACGAGTGGTACGACCGTAATTCGAATTGCGGGATCGCGACTACACTTGTGCGTGACAGCCGCCCCCAAGCGGGACATGAAGACACGAAGATTGATGAGCGGTTGCGCTCATCGGCCTACCTGCATGTGCAGTTCGTGTCGTATGCGCTCGGCGTCAGTGTGGTTGTCATCCTGTTCCTTGTGTGGCTGCTTCCTGGGACCACACAAACGCTGCCTTCAACTTCTGTTGTGGACATTCCACTCGACGAGTCGGTAACGGACAATCGGTCTGACAACGAAGTGAGTGAGCGCGTAGTGAATCGCACTCAACCGGACGGACGCACAACTACTGGCTATCTTTTTGGAACGGCCGCCTCCGCCATTTTCGGTGTTTTATTACTTCGCTGGTGGAGTCGTCGGGTCGTCGATCTTTATCTCGTGAGACAGAGGACAAGCGAGGAGCCCGTACTTGAGCGGATCACTGTGGCATCTGAACGCAGTGGCCTCTTCGACTCGGCGTCTCTGTTTCGAAGCTGTCAGCAATTGCGGAGACACTTGCTGGTGCCGGGCAGCGCGATTGATGTACCTCGAACGGTCGAAGCAACGATTCGATCGGGTGGCGCGTTTGTTCCAGTCAATCGCATGCGCTCTGTATTGCCGGAGTATCTGATCCTGATCGAACGCAGCAGCTACGATGACCAGCTCGCATGTCTTATCACCGAGCTGAGTGATCAATTGTCGGAAAATGGCGTGTATCTCGATGAGTACTACTACGACATCGATCCGAGGTGCTGTACACTAGGAAATGCGGCGAATGAGACAGTTACGCTGGGCCAACTGGCGGCGCAGTTCCCGTGTCACCGCCTGATTGTCTTTGGAAGTGCCTCAAACTTCGTCAATTCGTTCAATGGGAGAATCGCAGACTGGATAGACATCGTAGAGTCGTGGCCGGAACGCGCTCTGATGACGTTGAGCCGTCCCTCGGAATGGGGCTCCGCTGAAACACTAGCTTCCGCGATATTCCGAGTTCTTCCGGCCGGCGTACGCGGAATCTCACTGCTTATCGGTGAGGGTGTCGCTCTGCCAATGGCGCGGGATGCGTCGGAAGGTGTTCCACTGCCTGAGTCTCTTCGTGACCGGCCGCTCACGTGGCTGGACGATGCTGAACCATACGAGGAGGCGTTCGATGGACTATCCCGGCACCTGCGGGAGTACATAGGCGAGGATGGCCGGTTTTGGCTCAGTGCCTGCGCCGTCTATCCAGAGATTCGTTGGAACATCGTGGTTCACCTGGGGAAGTCGCTCTCAGGTCGCGACGGACAACCACTAATGAACGAGTCGCGTCTACTCGCCATTGCCAGACTTCCGTGGTTCCGTTTCGGTCGCATGCCAGATTGGCTCCGGCGCCATCTGGTCGATGAACTCACAATGCGGCAGGAAGCGGAAATACAGAAGGCACTGCAATTGCTCTTCGTGTCCGCGTTGGATTGTGGCGATCGCCGCGCGGACCTCATGATTGCAAAATCAGACTTACCGAACTCACTTGGCCGCGCGGTTCTACGGAAGATCTATCGGTCTGCCCAGAGCGGCGGCTCCGCTCGTGATCACGTCTTTGCAACGTTCATGTGCGCCCCACTGGGGGTCAGACTTCCTCGCCGCGTTCGTGGCCTGATTGCGCTTCGGCCACGAGTAACCACGCCAGCGATGCTGCATCTCATGGGCCGCACGCTCACGAAATGCATGAAGAAAGCGGCATGGGCGCCGTTGAGCTATCTGCAGACTTTGCTTCAAAACTGGGCAGTGACGGCGGTCGCGACCGTGGTCGGTATTGTCCTCGTCGCGGGGCTGTTGTATTCGCTGATTCCGTCGTTTGACGGTAACGTCGTGTTAGGCCGAGTTACTCTGGACGACCAGCCGCTCAAAGACGCGGCCATTTCTTTTACTACCTTTTTTACTACATCTACTGGTGGGCGTACCGGAATCGAAGCCAGCGGGCTGATTAACGAAGATGGCACCTACGTCGTCACTACGATGGAGGGCGGAATGGATCCCGGAAAATACATCGTGACTTTTGCGCCAGTGAAACCGGAGCCTGACGAGGTGATTGAGCAGTTGCAGCGACAGTATCTCGAAGGACAAGGTCTGGGCGGTGCATTGGAGCAGTACCAGAACCTGAATGCTGAAGACCCCACTTCTTCAGCGACACGTAAAAAAACCATCGGCCAGCTCCCGCCAGGGACGATTCCCATGAAGTACCGTGCGACGAATACCAGCAAACTGTCGGTCGAGGTGGTTGACGGCAGAAACGAATTCTCATTTGAGTTGACATCGAAGGTGAGCGTCCCAAGTCCACCAGTAGTGCCCGCTCCGGAACCAGTCGTGGCTCCAGCAGTCGGAATCGTCCGTGTTCAATTCACCCATAACAGGCGCAAGCTTTCGAGGGTGGTCAAGCTCACAGCGACTCTGAATGGCAAATCACTGGACGCGAAGAACGGTACTGTTGAATTCGTCGGCGTTCCGTCGGACAGGAATTTCAGATTACGTCTGTATGGACTTATCCAGTCCGACATCGTCGATCAAACATTCACGGTACGGGCACAGCCTGCCAGCAAGGCGACGACAATCTCGCTCGATTTCTAAGACGCAATGCTTGGAGTGCACCGGGAGCACGTACTTTGAGCGGATCAAGGTCTCGACACGGTTTCCCTGGCACTTGCACGCGAGCGCGGCGGCGCATCAACTCCCAGAGAATCCAGGGCCGGTCTGGACTGCCAGCGACGCCACGCCGTACTGTGAAAGCCTGACTCCTGATCAGAATCTCGTCCAACGATTTTCCGAATCGAACGTACTGCAGCCCACACCATCGGGTTCATGCCGTGGAAGCAGAGTGAGATATGAACAATAGAAGACTGCTAGCGGTCAGACGGCAGCTGGAACGTGAACATCACGGCGGAACCGTTTGCCGCGGCGATCGACTATGAATCTCTGCCTGTGGATCCAGGCAACCCGACCGGTCCCCGGACGGTCATCTTGAAACTGGATGCGCTTGATGCGGAAGGTGAATTATCCGACCAGATCATTACGCTGTCAGTGACGGACGTCGTTGACTCGCCTTATACGGGTAACGTCACGAGTGTTGGGCTTACCCTGTCACCGAATCCTGATCCCGGTATGCCAGGTATGATCAAAGGCGACCTCAACCTGGCCGGCATCGTTACGGCGCCAGCCGCAAACTCGGGAGTCGCCTCCGGTTCCATTCGGTTTGACGTCAAAATATGGGATTCAGCAGGCAATTTCTCTGGCGGGTTCTACGGAATGGGTGACGACATGCACGTCAACCCCGGTGACGGCACCGTGGCTGTCACAACGGATTTTGGTGTCGACAATGCAAGCCTGACGTCCGGTACGTGGACGTTCGTGGTCACCATGGTCGTCGTCACGATAAACGGTTCCAGGGATCTCGACACCGATACAACAACGATTGCCATTCCACAGCCCCGCAAGGTAACCCGGCCAGATTGGTCGAGTCACGGAGCGACAAGAGGGTGCGTTTGCGAGTGTGTTTGATCAGAGAGGTGGAAGTCCTCTTCAGGTAGACGCTCTCCGGCCTGTATCCGAAGGTAACTGCGTCGTCGTGAGGCGGGATGGGAAGCAACCGGAGGAGAATGACCAGTCCGAAACCTTGTGTGAACTCGATTCGGCCGGGCTGTCTGGCGAACCTGCCTTCTTGTGGTGAATCCCAGATCGACAATGTCGAATGCTCATGACGCTGAGGGGTAGCGTGTCAAAGCGAGCATGAGAGCAGTCAGGTGGTTGGAGACGGAATGGTCGGAAGGTCAGACACATGAAGCAAAGAGACCTGAGCGACATACAGCGCGGCGTTCATGTGCCGGATTCTCACTTTGAGAACCGACCGGTAAGAAGAGCCAGTTGCTCAGAAGTCAGAGCCCCCATAGTAGTGAGGAAGCCGGGCCCGCTTTACATGATGAAAATGGTCGGTGCAGCGAAGGGCGGGCAGGAAGGTGAATGGACGGACCGCAGAATGACGAAGTAGACAACGCGAATGCCCCGTGTGGCTCATTGTGTTGTATCGAATCGAGCCCAATTGACTCGATTCCCTGTTACGTTCTGGCAGAACTTCATGCTGACGATCCCGCAAGGGGTGAATCACACTGTCAAAGTCAGGTTGATGTTTCTGTCACCGGCCCGACTTTTGGTCGGTCAGTCCTCATTGAGGTAAGACCACCAACCGGAGAGCCGTATGCGGGAGATCCGCACGTACAGTTCGGAGGGAGGGAGCCGAAACCAATCGGCCCTCCCTACCCGTATCTCGCCACTGACGCGGCAGAGGTGGCGATACCCAAATGTGTAGCCACGAGAACTCCTGCGACCAGTGGTTGCTGGAAGATCTCGCCGACCTGATCATCTACAGTGGGCCGGACCACAAAATGCCTGTGGTTCGGCACGTCGAAGTCTGCCCGACATCCACCTGTTTACTCGCAGGTCAGGAGCGGCGCAGCTTGACGTCTGTCGACTCCAGTGGTATCGACCAGTTTGTGACGAGTGCAACAAGGGCATCACAAATTTGAATGGACGGCGGGCATGAACACGGGAATCGTCATCGGTTTTGGATGTGTCGCCGCGCTGCTTGTCGCTGGCGTCATCGTGTTCAAGTCCGGGTGTGAACCGGAACCGGCTGAACTTCGAGTCCTTGCCGTGCATGCGATCTCGGGCTTCTTGTCTCGACCGCAGGTTTGCTGCAGGAAGAGTTCCATCTGCTCGGCAACCGACGCTGATTCCTGGTCGCGCCGGATGTTCGTGTGCCCTTCAAGCAGGTAGAGCCGCGACCCAAATGCGTCTATGGAATCTCGAAAACGCTTTAATCAATCGTGAACGATGGGATGGTTTGTGCGGCCATGGCGTCTTTCACAAGTTTGATTGCTTTATCCTTGTCTGCTGCGGCGGCATTGACTCTCCATTCCGCAGCGTCGCTGCCTCGGCCTGCCGTCGCTTCGATATTTGCATTCTTCAGCAGTGAAATGAGTTTATCAATATCATCCTGGGTGTAGGTTACCGGTGCTTTGAACAGCTCGACCGGGAGTTCCAGGGCAGTGCGAAACCACTCGGGTGATGCGGGAATGGGGACTGCTCCGTTTCCCGTGAACGCGTACATGGCGAAGTTCCCGACAACAGCAATGACGACCAGCAGCACGAGTTTGACCGCTGTGGGTGAGAGACCGCCCTGGGTCTCGTCGGCCATCAGTTGTTTACGCTTTTCGATGCGCCGCGTTCTCTTCTGCTCTGCCCGAATCTCTACGAGGTCTGCTTCGCAGTGCGGACATTCTTCCGCCAGCGTGCCGACGGGTTCACCACACTCGGGACAGGGCTTTACGTCGCCAGCTCCCAGGGAATCACCGCGGCGTTCCATGTTGGCCAGCGCGCCGAAATCGAGGTCGGCGTTTTCGTCGAATTCCGCTGGTTCCGGGCGTTTCTTCGCGGGGCGTTTGCGTTGCGGCCTGCCCCCGCCCCCGCCACTGGGGACCTTGATCGGCTCTTCGCATTCCGGGCATCGGATCTTTCGACCGGCGGAGGCGTCTTTGGCTTTCAACCGGTGCCCGCAACTGGCGCATTCAACGGGGATGGGCATGGGGGGCCTGAGAGCGATGGTCAGAAAGATTGAGCAGTTGTCAGTAAGTTCCAGGTTATCCCGCCGCCGTGCAAGCCGCAACCAGGGCACTCATCGCGTCGGTCGAATTTATCCTGCCCGATGCCGTGCGAGACATCGCCAGTGCTTTGTCAACTCAGGCCATATCGCTTCATCTTGTTGTACAGCGTGACGCGGCTGACTCCGAGCTCTCTGGCCGTCTTCGTGCGGTTGTAGTTGTTCCGCATCAACGCCTCTTCAATCAGCTCCTTCTCCGTCACAGCCATCTGGTCGCCGAGCTGCTTCGAGTCGACTTCCTGCCGGGTTGAGTCCAGTACGACTGTGGGATCATTCGTTGGTCCGATCACACCGGTCCGCACGTGCTTCGGCAGCTCGTCCGTGGAGAGAACGCCGTCGCGGCAGTAGATCACGGCCCGCTGAATCGCGTGCTCGAGCTCGCGGACATTTCCCGGCCAGGGATACGCCATCAACGCGTCGAAAAACTCCTGCTCAATGCGATGGACGACGACATCCAGTTTCTTCGACTTGTCCTGAATGAACCGCTTGGCCAGCAGTTTGATGTCCGGGCGCCGCTTTCGCAGAGGCATCAGTTCAAACTTCAACATGCTAAGCCGATAGTAAAGGTCCGGCCGGAACTTACCCTGCTGAACGAGCGGTTCGAGCGGCAGGTTACTGGCGACGACCAGCCGGGCCTGAGACGTCTGCGTGTCGTTTGAGCCCACTGGTTCGAACTGACCAGTCTCGATGACCCGCAGCAGTTTGACCTGCTGTTCGGGGCCAAGTACGTCGATTTCGTCCAGCAGCAGTGTGCCTTTACCAGCCGCCAGAAATTTCCCGTCCTTGTCGGCATGAGCACTCGTGAATGAACCGCGCATGTGCCCGAACAACTCGCTTTCGATCAGGTCGCCCGGCAAGGCTCCACACGCCACAGTGACGAACGGTTCGTTCTTCCTCGGTGAGACCTCGTGAATCAGGTTGGAGAGGTAGGTCTTTCCGGCCCCGGTTTCACCGATCAGCAGCACAGTGACGTCCTTTTCGGCAGCCACGGTCAGGTCTTCGAGCATGCGTTTGAGTTCTGGAGTGAAGGTCTCAAACCGACGTGTGATGCCAGACATCACCATGCCCGAATCCGGTGTCCGAATTTGCGGCGCTGGATTCACCGCTGCCACCGGAGTCTCGGCTTCGAGTGGTACAGCCGACTGCAGCCAGTCGATCACGCTGTCGATGGACACATCGCCCCGCAGATGCTGGATGCTGCTCCACATGGCTCGACGTTCGAGCGGTTCCGGGCAGTCGTCGTCAGTCACCATGACGACGGGACGTTCGCCCATCAGATCACGTAGCCGCTCCAGCATCTGTTCCTGCTGGTGACCGCCGCCGGACACGTTTCTCAAGTCGGCGATCACGCCGGCCGCTTCGTTGTCTTTGGCCAGTTGACCGAGTTTTTCCAGGCTGTCGCAGGTCACAAAGCTGTAACCATCCGGTCCCGATGCCGGAAGTTCGCTGGTCCACTGCGAACGCTGACTCATGACGGCAATGACTGGTCGGCTCATAACAGCCCTTCGTTTCTGAGACACACGACAGGTCAGCAGATCGAACACCGGCTTCGGCCCTCTCACGTCGAGGGTCGAACGTGGGTCGGGCCGCTGCGAGTTCAGATCGCTTATCTGAGGTGTTCAGAAACAAATCCGATGCCGTGCCGTTCAGATGCCGTTACAGAACTGTGCAGGATCCTGTAACTCATGGCATAGATGGGACTTGCCGCTACAGAGCGGAATCCTCAGCCCGTTGACTGGGAGCAACGTGTTGCCGCTGGACCTCAAATGGTGTGGTCGCGAGTTGTCGAGACACCACATCGAATCACGGCAACGTTGCCTCTGGACAGCGCAAGATCGCGGTTCCGCGACTATGTGTTGTCCTCAGACCGGCGCGGGTGGGGGATCAAGAAGCCGGCTGAGGTCATCTTCACTCCAGAAGCCGTGACGGTCAGAGAAAAGTAATCGGCTCTCGCGTCTCGGGGCATTGCCGCTGGATCACTGGCACGAAACAATCCGCCGCCATCATTCATCGCCGCCCTGTTGCTCCCTTCATTCGATGTCCCTCGCATGCCTTTCCTGTTCGTGACTTGCCAGAACGGGGCGGAAACACCGCTCAAAGCCGAACTGGCTCGACGCCATCCGGCGTTTCGGTTTGCCTACTCGAGACCCGGTTTTGTGACGTTCAAGGTTCCAGAGGATGTCCGTCGCGAGCGTCACTTCGAACTCCGCAGCGTGTTTGCCCGCGCGTGGGGCATGTCTCTGGACAAGGTGTCCGGCAACGATGGTCACCAGCTCGCGGCCGATTTCTGGACAGCGTTGACGGAACGGTTTCCACCGGATGATCTCGCGCAGTTCACACATCTGCACGTGTGGGAGCGGGATCGCCAGCTTCCCGGTGATGACGGTTTTGAACCGGGAATCTCACCGCTGGCCGATGAGATCGCCTGCCTGATTGAGGACGCCTGCCCGCTTGCGACAACACCTGCCGTCAACGCACTGGCGGCGGCAGATGACCGCGTGCTCGACTGCGTGATCGTCGAACCCGGTGAATTGTGGATCGGCACACACCGCGTGCAGTCACCGGCTTCCGCCTGGCCGGGCGGGGTTTACGAATTCGACGTACCGGACAACAGCATCTCGCGCACGTGGCTGAAGATGGAAGAGGCGCTGCGGTGGTCAGGTCTGCCCGTTCAGTCAGGCGACTCATGTGTCGAAATCGGCAGCGCGCCGGGCGGTGCCAGCCAGGCGTTGCTCAAGCGTGGCCTGCGAGTCACCGGCATCGATCCGGCCGACATGGACGAGGCCCTGCGGAATCATCCGTACTTCAGGCACATCCGCGCTCGCGCAAAGGACCTGAAACGAGGCACGTTCAGCGGATTCAAATGGCTGACGGTCGACGCCAGCGTCGCTCCGAAGTACACGTTGGATACCGTTGAGGCGATCGTCCGGCACGAGAACGTCCGAATCGAAGGGATGCTGCTCACATTGAAACTGAGCGACTGGAAGATCGCCGACCACATCCCGGATTTCCACAAGCGAATCCGGTCGTGGGGCTATGCCAACGTCCGCTCACGGCAGCTCGCCTTCAACCGCCGTGAGATCTGCGTCGCTGCCACAGACCTGCAGCAACCTCCGGCCGACTGAACTTACGACCGCCCACCTCTGGACTTCCCAAATTTGTGGGTGCTCAAGTGAGGTCTCATGATGGACCTCAACGGGAGCATTGATGTCGAAACGGAAACGTCGTCACATCAATGCCAGCGGACATCGGCTGGACAGGAACTGGTAGACTTCCGAGAGTCTCAGCCGTGATGCGCCGATACGCAATCAGGTGCATCGATCCTTCGTGACCGTGGAGTTGCGTGATGACTGGAATAAGCTGGAATCACCCCATCGCGAATCGTCGTACGGCTGTGCAGGCCGGTGCGATCGGGATGCTGGGAATGGGGATCAACCATCTGCGCGGTCTCCAGACAGCGTCGGCTGCCGGAGCCACAAGTGCGACTGCTGGAACTGCAAAGTCCTGTATCTACATCTTTTTGTCCGGCGGACTCGCTCAACAGGACAGCTTCGATTTGAAGCCCGATGCGCCCGATACCATTCGCGGCGAATTCAATCCGATCCCCACAAACACGCCCGGAATCGATATCTGCGAGCACCTGCCAATGCTTGCAGAACGCAGCCACTTGTGGTCCCTGGTCCGGTCGCTGACGCATCCGACGAACGGTCACACACTCGGCCACTATTACATGTTGACCGGGCACTCGACGGCTCCTGTGTTTCGTGGAGATCGGAAGCCGCGACCGACCGACTGGCCGTCGATCTCATCGATTGTGGGCGATGCGGTGCCGCCACGGAGCAACAACCTTCCGCCGTCAGTCATGCTGCCCGAGCGGCTCGTCCACTGGTCGGGTGGAGTTATTCCCGGTGCGTATGGTGGAATGATGGGTCAGCACCGCGACCCGTTCACCATCGAAGCGACGCACTACGGTGATCCGTTCTGGCGTGGAGCGTATCCCGAGTATTCGTTTCATCAGCAACCGCATAAAGAACCGACGTCTGATTCACCGACGGTGTTTCAGGCTCCCAGCCTGAAGTTGCCAGCCGAACTGACCAAACAACGATTCGGTCGCCGGCTCGATCTGCTGGGATCGATCGACACCCAACGTGAGGCACTTGAACGATCGGCGCAGGGCGAGAAGTACGATCTGGATCGCGAGTCGGCGATTTCGCTGCTGGCCAGCCAGAAGATTCGTCGCGCCATTGATGTCACGGCCGCTGACGATCGCACTCAAGAGAGATACGGACGCAACAGTTTCGGCTGGTCACTGCTGATGGCGAACCGCCTGGTCGAATCCGGCGTGAACATGGTGCAGGTCAACCTCGGCAACAATGAGGGCTGGGACACTCACGGCGAAGCATTCTGGCGGTTGAGAGAGAAGCTGCTTCCACCGACGGATCGGGCCTTGTCCGCGCTGCTGGATGACCTCAACGACAGCGGCCTGCTGGACACCACCATGATCGTCATGGGCGGGGAGTTCGGACGCACACCGAAAATCTCTCATTTGCCGGATCACTACAAAGAACCCGGTCGTGATCACTGGGGCGCGGTGCAGTCGCTGTTCTTTGCGGGCGGCGGCGTGAAGGGTGGGAACGTCATCGGCTCGTCTGATTCCCACGGAGGGAATCCGGCATCTGATCCGCAGAAGCCGGAGAACATGGCCGCGTCCATC